>Ga0307444_1000049_pt1 | contig 60310 bp, 54 predicted proteins | sample SalMarSW160340MG_FD_202145 | JGI IMG/M metagenome (GOLD analysis project Ga0307444, IMG submission 202145) | Salt marsh sediment microbial communities from the Plum Island Ecosystem LTER, Massachusetts, United States - SW1603-40 | ecosystem: Environmental > Aquatic > Marine > Intertidal zone >...
GGCGAGCCCCCGCCCGCCCCTTCCGAGTCGCCCGGCCGACTCCGCGATCGTCACACCCGGTCGGGGCGATACGGCTTCCACGTCGGCCACCCGCGGCGGACGGCCTCGCAGTACGCCCGGTATTCGTCACCGAACATGCGGCGCAGGGTCGGTTCCTCGTACAGGACCACGAGCAGGTGGATGACCAGGAAGAACCCGCCCGTGACCACGGCCAGCCCCCGACTCCGGTAGAACAGCGCGGCTCCGGCGAGGGCGGAGCTGACACCGATGGCCATCGGGTTCCGGACGAAGCTGATAGGGACCGCGCAGCACCAGGCGTCGCGGCGGGTCGAAGGGGAGGGGGGTGCCGCGGCCCACGACGGCGAACACGAGCACGCACCCCAGGGCCAGACCGGCGCCGAGGATCATCGTGATGACGCCCAGCACCGGCGTCGGGCCGCTCCCGCCGACTCCGCCGAGGCCGGCCCACTCGAGCGTCCGTGCCGGGAGGAGCGACAGCAGGAGCGCCACGAACAACGCGGCGTAGGTGAGTCAGGCCGGCTCCCCCATGACATCCTGGAGGTTCGCCGTGTCGACGTACTGCTGGAACCGGGTGAGCTTTCCGTCCTTCAGGGTCCAGACGTGGCAGAACTGTGCGTCGAGAGGCTTCCCCGTGCCCTTGTACGTGCCCGAGTAACGTCCTTCCACGGCGACGACCTCGCCGGCATCGTGGAACGACCTCGGATGCACCGCGAACCCATCCCAGTCCTCGCCCAGCTTCACGAACAGGTTCTCCACCACGGCATCGGGACCGACCCAGGCCTCGCCCGTCGGCATGTACGGATTGCCCTCCGCCTCGTGCCACCGGATCCCCGGATCCATCGCCTCCAGGACCGTCGGAACGTCACCGCGTGCGAACGCGTCGTACACATCGGCCAGGAACTCCGAGCCACTCATCGCCACCTCCTTTGGTTTCTGGTCTTGGCATCGGTCGTCGGCATTCCACCGCACCCGGCGGAACGCGCGCGTGTCGGTCGGGCCTTCGGCGGGAAGGTCAGGCCGTGCCCCGGCGAACGCGTCGCCTAGCCGGGACCGTCGCCCGCCTCCGGCCAGGACAGGGTACGTGCGGGACGGGACGCGCGCGAGATGAGCGGCCGCTGACGCCGCAGCGGACCGGGCACCGGTAGCTCGAGCAGGGCGGACGGGGGCTCGTCCAGGCGAGGAATCGGCAGCGGCCGGACGCCGGGCGGACCGGGCGCGACGTTGAACGGCCGCTGACGCCGCAGCGGACGAGCCCCCGTCCGTCCCTCCGCCCCGACGCCCACCCGGCAGCTTCAGTCCTCGAGCTCGATCGTGTCGACGATCAAGCTCACGACGTCCTCGGACCGTGGCCCCCCTCGAATCGCGACGCTCCTGGCTTCGTCTCCCACCAGCGCCGCCGGCAGGTCGCACGCACCCACGTAGCTCCCCCTCACTCGATAGCACCCGCCCGCCGCGATGCCGGTGACCCCGTGCAGTCGGCCCCGGCGATAGGGCGACCCGGAGGTCTCGGCCCCCCAGCGTCCGAGGATCACCCAACCCCGTCCGCGAGGCTCGAAGCCGGCGTCCTCCGCGGCGACTTCGGGCGGCTGCGGGATCACCTGGACGAAAACCGTATGCACGTCGACGCTGTCGTTGGCGAGCAACAGGCTATCGTACGCGAGAGGTCGGACGAGGTACGTGCACGCCTCGGCTGCCGGGCTCGAATCCGTTTCCACGGCCCAGTCGTCCGGATACTCGAACGAAACGTGGCAGACGGAGTCCCTGAACGTCCGGTTGGACGGTGACGTCGCCGCGGGGACCGGCAGCGCCAGGGCCAGACACACGGTGAGGACGCGCGACACCTCGGTCCGTGTGGCATCGGGACGCACGATCGAGTGATCGAACAGACGGGCGAAACGAGCCCCTCCCGGGCGAGCGCTCATGACGCGTCCCTCCGGGGCTCCGCGACGTCGGAGGAGTAGAGATCGGTCGACAGGTACTTGAGGCCGGAGTCGCACAGAAGGGTGACCACGGTGCCGTCGGGGCCCAGCCGCTCGGCCACGCGAAGCGCGGCCAGGACGTTCGCCCCCGTGGAGGTGCCGCCGAACAGCGCCTCCTGTCTCGCCAGCCGCCGCGCCATCGCCTTCGCGTCGCCGGTGGAGACCGTCATGATCTCATCAACGAGATCCGGCTCCCAGCGCGGGGGGACGAATCCCGGACCGATGCCCTCGATGTCATGCGGCCCGGGCGCGGCGCCCGAGAGCACCGCGGACTCGGACGGCTCGACCGCCACGACCCGGATCGCGGGACTCCGCGCGCGAAGGGCGTTCCCGACCCCCGTAATGCACTGTGCCGTCCCGACGGACTGTACGAGCGCGTCCACCCGGCCGCCCGCCTGCTCCCAGATCTCTTCGGCCAGGGGGGCATAGCCCGCCGCTGCATCCGGGTTGTTGAACTGATCGGCGAAGAACGCACCGGGGGCCTCGCCGAGCTCGGCGGCCGTGGCGATCATGCGCTCGATGAGCTCCTTCGTGGTCCGGCCCCCGTCGCTCCGGAGCTCGATGACGTCGGCTCCCAGCGCTCGCATGTGGTCGCGCTTCTCGCGGCTGAACGCGTCCGACGTAACGACGGTGATGGGGATCCCGCGTGCCGCGCACACGAAGGCCAGCGACGTCCCGGTGCTTCCCCCCGTGTACTCGACAACCATCCCCCCTGCCGGCAGGCGCCCGGACTCCACGGCTCGATCGATGACGGACAGAGCCATCCGGTCCTTCATGCTGCCGGTCGGGTTGTAGCTCTCGAGCTTCACGAGCAGGCGGGCGGATCCGGCGGGGATGACGTGTTTCAGCGGTACGAGGGGCGTTCGACCCACCGATCCGATGACATCGTCACCATTCGCGGGGCTCGGGGTCATCGTCCCGGGGCTCTCAAGTCGTATCGCATGAGTGGGCGCGCTGGCGCGAGGCGGGCGACGGTCTCGAACCCGGTGCGCTCGAACGTCGACACCACCCCGGTCGACGTCGCGCTCGAGCTCAGGTTCCGGTCGAGCGGATAGGCCTCGAGCGCGGGGGCTCCCGCACGCCTCGCCATCTCCGGGGCTTCGGCGATCAGCACCGTGCGGATGCCCTGTCTGCGAGATGCCTTCCGCACGTAGAAGCTGTCCGCGAACAGATCCTCGAGGGCCGGCCGCAGGTCTGGGGCGAGCGGGCGCACGTCAAGCCGCCGCCGCTCGACCGACGCACTCGATCCACCTGTCTCGAGGTCCGCATTCCAAGCAATCCGGAAGAGCAGTGCAACGGTCGCGCGATTCGAGGATCAGGGTGCCGGACGGGTGCGGCGCCGGCAAGGGCCCCGTACGAAGGAGCGCATGCTCAGCGATGGGCGACGAACACGTATTCCCGGCTGTCATCGGTGAACGGCTCGCCGGCGAAGCCCCCGTACAGCGCCTCGACCTCGAGACCGGCCACGTCGATGAGCCCGAGCCACTCGTTCTTCGTGGCCCACCAGGCCGAGCTCGTGCCGCCGTCGTCGAGCACGATGTCGACCCGGTTGTCACCCACCGAGTAGCGGATCGTGTGCGGCACCGGCTCGTCATGGTGCTTCCCGTCGAGGCGCGCCGCGATCCCGTGGTCGAAGGCGAAGGCGTTCCACGCGAACCGGCCCCCCGGCTGGAGCGAAGCGGCGACGCGCTCGAACGTGCGACGGCGGTCGGCCCACGTCGGCAGGTGGAGAAGCGCGCGGAAGGGGCAGTAGATGAGCGCCGCCGGCTCCTCGAGCTCGAGGTCGCGCATGTCCCCCTCGCGCAGGTCGAGCTCGACGCCCGCCTTCGCGGCGTTCGAGCGGGCCTGCTCGAGCATCGCCGGCGAGGAGTCGATGCCGATGACCCGCCGACCCGTCGCTCGCGCGACCGGGATCGCGACGCGACCATTTCCGACCGCGAGCTCGACCAGGGGGCCGTCCGCCTCGACCGCTAGCCCGGTATAGAAGGGGACGTCGGCCGTCATCGAGGCCGACCATGCCTCGTACCGGTGCGAGAACGCCTCGTCCCAGCTCATCGACCGACTCCGGGCGCGTGGATCGTCCGGACCGACCCCTGGAGTCACGTCGTCAGGCGGTCGGCGGCACGAACTGCCTCGCGAGCGCGAGGCTGTTCATGTCGCACGAGCCGAGACGGATCTTCCGGACGGGGTCGTAGGCGGGATCATCGTACCAGCCGAGCGCGGCCTCTTCCGACTCGAACCGGAGCACGACGTAGACGCTCCGCTTGTCGCCCTCGAGCGCCCGGGCGTCGTAGTCCGCGACGAGGATCTCGGCCCCGTGCTTCTCGAGCAGCGGCACCACCCCCGGTACGTAGCTGCGTATCCCTCCGGATCGACGATGTCGTACGTCGCGATGATGTAGGCGGCCACCCGCGTTTCCGTCTTCGAGGGTTGTTCGTCGAGCTGGCCGGAAGTGGCCGACCCGGTTGCGCGATTCCCTGTCGACCAGGGTGTCGATCACTCCGCGTGCCGGCAAGCGGAGGCGTGGGACCCCGGCGTGACATGGGGCGCGGGTGTGCGCGCCCGTCCTGGCCGTCCCGGGGTCGATCACCGGGATCGCGCCGGTGCCGGTTGCCGGCGCGCACCGAATGACACCTCGCCGCGCCGACCGGGCCGCCCACGGCCGAGGAGGGGCGGGCGGGGGCTCGTCCAGGCGAGGAATCGGCAGCGGCCGGACGCCCCTGCAGATCGGACGCGACGCGAACCGGCCGCTGACGCCGCAGCGGACGAGCCCCCGCCCGCCCCGCCGATCTCGACACCGACCCGGCCGGGTCCCGAGCGTGCCGACGCTCAGACCGCCGTCGCGTCCTCCCACAGCCCGGTGGACAGGTAGCGCTCCCCCGTGTCCGGGAGCACCGTGGCGATACCGTGCGCGCGGCCCGAGCGCGCCAGCTCGAGCGCCGCGTGCACGTTGGCCCCGGAGGACGGCCCCACGAACAGTCCCAGCCGTGCCAGCTCGTGGCAGCGCCACGCCGCCTGCTCGCTGGTCACCGGGATGCGCTCGTCGATCAGGGTCTCGTCGAGGATCTCGGGGACGTGGTCCCCCGGAGCCCCGAGCGGCTTGAGTCCCTCGATCCCGGGGAAACGCTCGGGAGTCACCGCCACCACCCGGGCGTCCCCCCGCTGGATCTTGAGCCGCCGTCCCACACCCGTGAGCGTCCCTCCGGTGCCGATCCCCGACACGAACGCATCGGGTAGCGGGGAGGCCCCGCCGCCGTCACCGATCGCCCACTGCGTCAGGAGCTCGGCCGCGGTGCCGTGATAGTGGGCGAGCCAGTTGTCCTCGTTGGCGTACTGGTTCGCGTACCAGTAGCGGTCGGGGTGTCGGTCGGCGAGCTCGCGGGCGTGAGTGATGGCCGCGTCGTAGCCGTCCAGCGGGTCGGTGAGCACGAGCTCCGCTCCGTGCGCCCGGATGCGGTCCAGCCGCTCTCGGCTGGCGTTCGCCGGCACCACGAGCGTGACCGGGACGCCGAGCGCCGCGCCCGCCTGCGCGTATGCGATCCCGGCGTTCCCGGAGCTCGAGTCGAGCAGGCGGCGACCGCGGAGCGCGCCCCGGGCCAGCACGCCTCGCACCATGCGCGACACCGGGCGGTCCTTGACCGAGCCGCCCGGGTGGACCGACTCGAGCTTGGCGCGCAGCACGACGCCCGGCGGGAGCTCCGGGTGGCGGATGTCCACCAGCGGAGTGGGCCCGCTCGTCATCTCCCTCCCGACGCCACCCCGGTGCGGGCTACCGTCGGCCGGATCTGTGAGGCCGACCCCGCTGGGTCCCGGCCGGACGCCCGCCGCGGCCGATCCCTTCACGCGGCCCCCACCGCGCAGAACGCCTCGTAGTCGATGAGCGCCGGAGGCGACTCGACGTGGTCCCCGCACCAGTCGCAGGCCGGATCGCGCTCGACCCGGAAGGTGCGGAACTCCGTGGCGAGCGCGTCGTAGTGGAGCAGCTTCCCGACCAGCGGCTCGCCCACCCCGAGCAGAAGCTTCACGGTCTCGACGGCCTCGAGCATCCCCATGACGCCGGGCAGCACGCCGAGCACGCCGGCCTCGGCGCACGACGGCGCCAGCTCCGGCGGAGGCGGCTCCGGATACAGACACCGGTAACACGGACCGGGGGCCTCGGGGCGGCCCGGCCAGAACACCGACACCTGCCCCTCGAACCGGTAGATGCTGCCGTGCACGTTGGGGATGCCGAACCGCGTGGTCACGTCGCTCACCAGGTAACGGGTGGCGAAGTTGTCGCTCCCGTCGACGACCACGTCGTAGCCGGCCAGCAGCCTCTCGGCGTTGTCGCTCGCGAGCCGCTCGGGGAAGGTGCGCACCTCGATGTCGGGGTTGAGGGCGAGCAGCCGCTCCCGGGCGGAGTCGACCTTGGGCGTCCCCACCCCCGCGTCGGTGTGGAGGATCTGGCGCTGGAGGTTGCTCCGGTCGACCACGTCGTCGTCGACGATCCCCAGGGTGCCGACGCCCGCTGCGGCCAGATAGAGCGCGGCGGGCGAGCCCAGCCCGCCGGCCCCGATGAGGAGCACGCGAGCCTTGCGGAGCGCGAGCTGCCCCGCCTCGCCGACCTCCGGGATGAGGAGGTGCCGGGCGTAGCGCTCGCGCTCGCTCGGGCTCAGCCTCTCGGGGACCTCCACCGGGAGCCCCTCGCCCTTCCAGCGGTCGAATCCGCCGGCCATCGATCGGACATCGGAGAAGCCCAGGCGACGCAGATCGTCGGCCGCGAGGAGGGATCGCACGCCACCGGCGCACATGAGGACGAGCGGCGTGTGGGTCGAGTCCACGTGCTCCTCGATGCGCAGCTCGAGGAACCCCCGCACGATGCGTCGGGCCCCGACGGGCGTCCCTGCCGCGACCTCGTCGGGCTCCCGCACGTCGATGATCAGGGCACCCTCCCGCTGGAGCTCGCGCGCCTCGGCAGGCGTCACCTCCGGGATCTCCGACCTGAGCTCCGCGAGCCGCCGCTCCTTCGCTCCCGCCCCCCCGGCCACGGCGGGGAGGATGGCGATCACGTCCCCCTCCGACACGGTCGTGTCGAGGTCCTGCGCGGACCTCAGGCTCCGGTCCCCGAGGAAGATGTTGACGAAGCGCCGCCGCTCCCCCTCCGGGGTGAGGATCGACGCCCCGATGCCCTCGTGCGCGCCGGCCAGATCGGCCAGCGCCTCCCGGACCGTGGAGCCCACGGCCTCCACCTCCGCCGCGCCTCCCGTGTATGCCCTGAGCGGCGTCGGGATCCGCACCCGGACGCGTGCCCCCCGCCCGGCGACGGAGGCGCTACCGCCCGTCTCGATGTCGGTCGTCATGCGATCACCATGCCTTCCTGGAAGGATTCGTTCTCGAGCGTCCACGCGCGGATCTCCCCCGCGCGACCGGAGCGGACCGACACGATCACGTACACGTAGCCGGGCCACGCCCTGGCCCGATCCGTCTCGGACGGGACGGCGGGTGAATCGGGGTGCGAGTGCCAGAAGCCCACGATGTCGAGCCCGTCCTCCCGGGCTTCCCGGTCCGCCGCCAGAAACGCCTCGGGGTCGAGCACGTAGAAATCGGTGCTCCTCCGGGGCTCCAGATTCCGCGCCCGGCGGACCTCCGCGACCGTCCGCTCCGCCGCGTCCCCCGTGCCGATGAGGACCCCGCAGGCCTCGTTGGGATATCCGGCGCCCGCCCAGCGGCGCAGTACCGAGCGCTGTCCCTCGCCCAGCCGGAGACGCATCCGCCCCGCGGCCGTATCCGTGCTCGTCATGTCGTCTCCTGTTCTCGGGTCCCCGCGCCCCGCAACGGTCCGCCTTCCGGCGTCGGATGGGGATGAAAAAAAGCCGCCGGGTGGCTGCCCGGCGGCTCTGATCGCTCGTCCTCCCCCTCGCGGGGGCCACGCGCACGCTAAGCCGATGCGCGCCGATACGCCGGGCGGCGGTCGATCCTGCGACACATACAGCGGCCCATCCCGACGTATCGTCTCATGTCGCTCCGTCTTCATCCGCCCCGTCGCCCCATGCGACGGGTGTCATGGTCCACGTCCTCAAAACCCCCGTGCCCGCCCGAGAGTTCCCCCGCGGGGACGCACCCTGCGGACCGCTGGCCGGGTCAGCCGTCCAGACGCACGAGCTCGACGCGGCGGTTGTTCTGGCGTCCCTCGGGCGTGTCGTTGCTGTCCACGGGGCGGGACTCGCCGAAGCCCTGGGCCTCGAGACGGGACGCGTCGAGGCCGTACTCGTCGATCAGGAACTGCCGGACCGAGGCGGCCCGCTCCTCCGAGAGCGTCTGGTTGTGCTGGTCGTCCCCGGTGGAATCGGTATGGCCCTCGATGCGGATCCGCAGGTCGGCGTGCTCCTGGAGCATCGTCCCGATCTCTTTCAGCGTCGGCGTCGACTCCGGGCGAATCCGGGACGAGTCGATGTCGAACAGGATCCCCTGCGTGGCGACATGGCCGTCCTCGGCGAGCCGATCGTAGAGATCACGCCCGCCCTCGGCGATGCGGATCGGCCCCAGATAGAGCGGATTCTCCGGGGTCCCGGAGTAGATGTTCTCGACGTAGAGGTCCGAGGAGCGCGGGAACTCGGCGTTCGGGACGTTCGCCACCCGGCGCTCTCCCGCGTACACCTTGGCGTAGCTCCCGTCCACCATGATCCGGATCGCGACGAGGCCCTCACCGACTTCCTTCGTGGCGCTCACCGACTCGACGCCGGCTCCCTCTCGCGTCGTCACGCCGGTGCCCTGGGTGACGCCGATCTGGAAGAAGTTGCCCTTCAAGGTCTCCCAGTGCCGCCCCGGCGCGGGTGGGGTGGTGGCGATGACCATCCGGTAGTTCCCATGCGCGAAGTACGCCTCGGTCTCGATAGTGAACCGCTCGGGGAGCTCCCGGGGCAGGGCGATCTTGAGGCTCGCGTTCCTCGGGCCCGTGTTCCGGAGCAGCTTCCGTCCCTGCCATTCGACGACCTCCCAGTTGCCCCGCATGAACTCCATGCGTCGCGGGAAATCGCCGACCTGGTCCGTCTCGTAGTCCTCGTAGTAGATGACCGTCTCGCCGGGGACGAAGTCGTAGTTCGCCCACACCCCCTCTCCCGGCCGGGCCGACTCCTGGTCGCCGGCCTCCTGGCGGGCGCCGCTCGCCGACTCGCGGGAGAGGTCGACGCCGGCGCGGTCGGCGGCCTGTTCGCGATCCGTGATCGGCACGCCATCGTCGTCGACGATGACCTCGCCGTTCGCGTCCGTGTAGATGACGTCCTTGTCATGCCGCCGCGCCTCCTGCGGGCAGGAGGGATCGTCGATCGCGCAGCGGATCGCCTCGCGAAGGAGCCGGTCCATCTGTCTCGCCGTCTCGCCCTCGACCGTCCGCTTCAGGCGGTCGAGCTGGGCCTCGGCAGAGGCTGGAGGGAGACACAGGAAAGTCGTCAGGGCGAGCACGATCGCGTGCCGTCGCGTGCGCATCGGGGGTCTCCTTTGCTCGTCGCATCCATGGGATCCCGCAGCGCGGGCATCTCCTCGCTCCGACGAGCGCAGGATGGCCCCGAGACCCGCCACCCTCGGAGGCCGTAGAACAGGGCGGTTCGGGGAACGGAGGGGGCGGACGTCGCGGCGGAGAGGCCGCGACGCCTCGCCGGCCGGTCACGAATCGATGAGCTGCATGTGCATCGTCTGGTTCATGGTCATGTTCATGCCCTGCATGGCCATGTTGAACTCCATCTGGGTGTCCGTGCCGGCCAGCCGCCCGCGATCCGCGTCGAACACCATGCTGCCCGACATGGATCCTGTTCCGTCCATGGACATGCCGTTGGCGCTTCCCGTCAGGGTGAGCGGACCCTCGAACTCGATCGTGGCCATGCCGGCCGAGAGGCTCATGAGCGTGTAGGTGATGTCCATCGTCATGTTCATCTCGCCCCCGGGGGTGCTCGGCCCGCCGGTCTCTATGTGGGCGGTCCAGGTGTCTCCGGGCGACACCTCGTTCTCGGGCAGCTCGAGGCCGACCCCGTTCATCCGTTTCATCATCTGCTGCGTCTCGGCCGGGAGGGTGTCCTCGCCCGGCATCTCGATGACCCGGCCCCGCTTGTCCAGCTTCATCATCTGGACCGTGCCGGTCAGGTCCGGCATGCTCTGCTCCATCATCGGCATGGCCGGCGAGTGGAAGTCCGCCGAGTCGGTGACCATCCGGTACTCGACGGTGTCGCCCCTCACCGCGACGACGGTCTGTGTCGTGTACATCTGCCCCACCATCATCGGCTGGTCCGAGCTCATCATCGGGGCGTTCATGTACGTCTCCATCTCGAGCGCGTAGCGCGAGACGAGTCCCTCATCGGGCGCGAGCCGCAAGAGCACGGACTGGCCCCGTACCGGCAGGCCGGCGGCCAGGAGAACGGTCGCGAGCGCTGCGCTGCGGATCGTACGGGCTGTCATGTCACCTCCACGGGGATGCGGTTCCGACCACACGAAGCCCCAACGCAACGTCTTGGGTCGGGGAAAGTCAAGCGGTCGAAACCCCGCGAGGCCGGCGTCGTTCCCGCGGGTGGCTGGAAATCGTTTCCCAGCTTGACCCGAAGTTGATGCGAGCGCCCATCTGGCGGCATGATGCTCAAGATCCTCGAGCTCCCGGCGAGCGAGCGACCACGGGAGCGACTCCTGAGGCTGAGACCGGACGCCCTGTCCTCGGTCGAGCTGCTCGGCGTGATCCTCGGGTCGGGCTCTCCGGGGCGGCCGGCGGTGCACGTGGCCGCCGAGCTGCTCGCGGCGCACGGCGGGTCCCTGCGTGCCCTGGCCGGCGCCGAGCCGCGCGCCCTCGAGCGCACCCCCGGCATCGGTCCCGCACGCGCGGCCGCGGTGAGCGCCGCCCTCGCGCTCGGCCGCCGGCTGGCGGCGGAGCCGGCGCGCGAGGTGCGCCGCATCCGCGGCCCGCGCGATGTGTTCGGCCGGTTGGGGCCGCTGCTGCGCGACCGGAAGCAGGAGGAGTTCTGGGTCCTGTACCTCGACACGCAGAACCGGATGTTGATCGAGCGCTGCCTCACGATCGGGCTCCTCAACTCCTCGCTCGTGCACCCCCGGGAGGTGTTCGCGCCGGCGATCGCGGGCGGCGCCGCGAGTCTCATCCTCGCCCACAACCACCCGAGCGGCGACCCGGAGCCCTCGCCGGAGGACATCGCGGTCACCTGCCAGCTCGTCGAGAGCGGGCGTCTGCTCGGCATCCCGGTGCGCGACCACGTGGTGCTGGGCGACCGCGGCTACGTGAGCCTCAAGGAGCGCGGCCTGTGCGCGTGAGCCCCATCAGGGACGCCAGGCGTACCCCAGCTTGATGAACAGAGCCCGGTCGGTCTGGGTGAGCGGGATCACGTCGCCGTCCACCGGGTCCTCGGCCCGTCGCTCGTCGGAGTATCCGACGAACAGCACGGTCAGCGGGTTGACCTTGTACGAGAACAGGAGCTGTGTGGAGAGTCCCCGGTCCTCCAGCGTGGCAAGCCCCGGATTCGTGGCGGAGTTCCGGTCCGTGTCGCGGTACTGGAGGACGGCCCGCACGAATGTCCGCGGATCCAGGTTGTAGACGGCCCGGAGCTGCGACACGAGTGCGGTGAAGATCCGCGCGCCGTCGAACGTCATGCGCTGGAACGAGCCGCTCGCCCGCAGGTCGAGGTGCCGTCCGACGCGGAGTCCCAGCGACGGCCGGAGGGCGAGCTGTCGTCCTCGACGGGAATTCCGGAAGTCGATCCCATCGCCCACGACCCCGTCGATCGCCAGGCTGAAGTTGCCGGTGGGCTGGAGGGAGGCCCCGCCCCAGAGCTCGAACAGGCCGTACGTCCGTCCGTCGTAGTAGCTTCTGAGCCACGTCGGACTGGTCCACACGTTGGACTGCCATGGGCCGTCGAACGAGGTCGAGAACCATGCGCCGTCCTCGGTCAGCCGGCCTTCCCAGTTCTCGTAGTGCCACCCGCCCGCGGAAGCGCCGACCCGCGTGAAGAACCCGTCGTTATCCGGGAACACGCTCCGCCCCCCCCACGCCTCGATCCCCCGGTTGTCCACCTGCGGGATGAAGCCGGCGTCGGCCCTGAACCCCGGCGACAACGCGCTCGCGTTGACGTGCAGACTCCACTCCCGGTTCGCGAGCGTGGCGCTCAATCTGGCGGCGTCTCCGGCGAACCGCCCGCCCGGCTGCTGGTGCTCGGCGGCGATCCCGGCGGGGTATCGTGTCGCGGAGTGCAGATACTGGGTCCGGAGGCTGAGCGCGGGCAGCGGTCGAAAGAAGGCATCCGCCCCGACGACGTGGTTCGAGTACTCGTCGGACAGACGTCCGGTGTACAGGGCGCCCACGGCGCCGGAAGCGCCGACATCCCGCCGGAACCGGACCACCGTCGCCGCCACCTCGTCCTCCAGGGAAGCGGGGCTGGATCCCTGGTTGCCCGGAAAGAGCAGGTTATTCAACCGGTCGAGGGTGAACATCGCGCCCCACGCGTTCCCTCCGATCTTCCCCGTCGCTTTGGTGCCCCCGACGGGATCGGCGACGGTGCGCGTGAACACGGCCCGCAGCGGCGTGGAGAAGAAGTCGGCGCCTTCCAGGAAGAACGGCCGTTTCTCCGCGAACAGGAGGGCGAACCTGTTGTTGGCGTCGAGCTGCGGGGCGTCGGCCTCGACCTGCGAGAAATCGGGGTTCGCGGTGAGGTTGAGCGCGACGCCGCTCGTCGGGTTCCAGCGCAGATCGAGCCCGGGCTCGGGATCGAACGAGCCGTTCTGGAACTCGCCGTCGGGGGAGGGGCGCACGTCGGCGCGGCGCGCGGTCAGCGTCGGAGTGACCTCGAGGTTCAGCCCCGGCGAGACCTGGCGGATTCCGGTGAGCACGTTGGCCTGACAGAGCTGGCAGGCGTTCCCGCGATCCCAGCGCATCGATCGGAGCTCGACGAGATTCGAGCGCGGCCACCGTCGTCTGGCGTGGAATCCCCATCTCTGCAGGTCGTCGTTGTCCGGGAACCGGAGCGAACGGAACGGAATCGCGAGCTCGACCACATACCCGTCGTCGTCGATGCGGCCCGCCGACTCCCAGATCGCGTCCCACGAGTCGTCGGCCACCCCGGTCTGCTCGTCGTACACGGCGTCGGCCTGCACACCCAGCGCGGTGACCGTGAACTCGAACGCGCGGCGGGCATCGTCGAACGGGTCCAGCGAGAGGACGACGCGGTCGTGTCCGGTGACATCGTCGCGATCCGTGATGAAAGCGCGGATCGCTCCGGGGTCCGGGTCGAAGGCGCGGCACGCGAAGTACAGCCGCCGCGGATCGAACAGGACGTAGCATGCCGTTTCCACCGGCGCGGGTCGATTGTCGCCGGGCGACGTCTCCCACGGAAGCGGGACGGAATCGGCGGTTGCCCATGCCGGCTCGTCGAGGCGCCCATCCACGCGAATGTCGCCGGTCGCCAGGCGAGCTTCGAACTCGGTCCGGGCGCCGACCCGCTCGACGGCGTCCGACACGGCGGCCGCGGCCCCGAGATGACCGTCGACTTCCTGCGCCACGGCGGATCGGACCGTCGGGAACGAACCGATCGCCGCGAGCGAGAGGAGGATCGCCGATCGCTCTCCGCAGATACGGGGCCCCATGTGAAACAATCGTTTCATTTTCAGAGCGATGCACGGATGAGCCACGGGGAGACCCCTCAGGTTGTCGTCAGGTCTTGGCGTGCCGCGCCGCCGCGGGGGAGGCGGGCCCGGAACTCGACGGGCAGACCCAGCCGGGGGACGCGACGGCGACGGGGGCCGCCAGAAGCGCGATCACCGCTCCCGTGAGAAGGAGTCGGGCCAGGGTGGCGGGTCGTCGATCCGTGCCGGGCTCCATCACCGACGCGATCCGCTCGCGGAAGGAGCTCGTGCGGACCATCGGGAGCGCGGCGATGGGCGAGCCAGGTGTCTCGAGCACCTGACGGCCGATGACCACCAGGTGTCTGGCATATTCCGCCGGTGGGATCCCCGCCCGCACGGCGGCATCGTCACACGCACGCTCCTGTTCGTGCCGGCCGGTACGGTGCAGGAGCCACGCGAAGGGATTGGGCCAGTAAAGGGCCCGGACCAACTCGAGCCACAGGAGACCCGCGTAATCTCCCCGCGCCACGTGTGCGAGCTCGTGGTGGAGGACGGCCCGCTGGAGATCGGGCTCCCATTCGGCCGCCGCGGCCGGCAGGAGCACAACCGGCCGCCGCACGCCCCACGTGCAGGGCACGTGCACGGCGTTCGACAGGATGACCCGCACGTCCCGAGAGAGGCCTATCTCGCGCTCGACGGTCCGCGCCAGGTTCGCGAGCGGTCCCCCCACATCATCACCGCGATCCGTGACCGCGATGATCCGGGTGACGTCGAGCACGAGCCGACCCAGCAGGACCACGACACCGGCTCCCCAGACCGCGAGGAGCACCGCGCCCACAGTGGCGGGGTCCGTACCCCCGCCCCCTGCAAGCGCGCCGCCGACCACGTCGAAGGGGTATACGAGGGACCCGATCCGCCACCCCGGCAGCACGCTCGTCAGGACGGGGAGCGACAGGACGGCGAGCGCTCCCGTGGTGTACCAGGCGGCCCGGACCGCCGAGGAGGTGCGCTTCAGGAGGCGTGCGATCAGAAGCAGGAGGACCGTGAAGAGACCCGTCTTGACCAGGGCCGAGATGAGGAAGTCGACGGCCGCTTCGTCGGCCGGAATTCTGAATAGCTCCACGGTGCCCTCCGGGGCCTCCGGCTGGGAGGCCTAACGCTCGGGGTCCTGGCCCGCCTGCTCCTCGATCCACGCGCCGATCTCGTCCAGGTCCTGGCTGGAGAGCTCGTTGCGCGACATGTCGAGGAACGCCAGCACGGCCCGCGAGGTCGATCCGGCGAAGAAGGTGCGAAGCAGGTGGCTCATGGCGGGCTTGCGGGCCGCCTCCCGAGACACGGCTGGAGCGTACACGTAGCTCCGTCCATCGCGCGTTCGAGACAACGTCCCCTTCCGCGCCAGCTTGCCGAGGATGATCCGGATGGAGTCGTATCCCTCGGGGTCGCGAAGATGGTCCACGACCTCGTTCGCGGTCGCCGAGCCGAGTGCGTACACGGCATCCACGATCTCGCGCTCCCGTCCGCCCAGCTTGTATCTCTCTCCGGTCATTCGCGCCCCCCGTGGGCCGCTCCCGGGGTACCGGGGTCGATCCACGCTCCCTTCTCGCCTTGCCACAGGCCGAGCAACTGAAATTATCATTTCAAATGATGGCGCACCCCGTCGTCCGCGTCAACCCGGCCGGAATGTGGTCACTCGCATCCCGGGGTCCGAGGTCCGATCTTGTGTGCCTCCCTGCGACGCGCGAGGTGCGAACCTTGCACCCCCGCGGGCGTACCAGCAGGGACACGCGGCACGGCGGAGCGACCGACATGGCGACGAGGACGGCGACGGACGAGGCACGCACGGGCCACGGGCCGCGCTCGCTCCTGCCCGAGGACTTCGTCCGCGCCATCTCGGGCCACGAAGATCGCCTCGACCTCGACCTCCTCGCCCTCGCGTTCCAGTACAGCCTCGAGAAGCACGAAGGGCAGAAGCGAGCCTCGGGCGAGGAGTACATCACCCATTGCGTCGAGGTCGCGAAGATCCTGAGCGAGATCCACCTCGACACGGTGAGCATCGCCGCCTCGCTCCTGCACGACGTCGTGGAGGACACCGGGACTTCGGTCGAGGAGATCGGACGCGAGTTCGGCCAGGAGATCGCCACCATCGTCGATGGGCTGACGAAGATATCGCGCTTCGAGTTCGGCTCGATGGCGGAGCGTCAGGTCGAGACGTACCGCAAGCTGCTCCTCTCGATGGCCCGGGACGCCCGCGTCATCCTCGTGAAGCTCGCCGACCGCCTCCACAACATGCGGACGCTCGAGCACATGCCGCGCGCCAAGCGCGAGCGGATCGCGCTCGAGACGCGCGAGATCTACGCGCCGCTCGCGCACCGGCTGGGGGTGGCGCGGGTGAAATGGGAGCTCGAGGACCTCGCGTTCAAGCACCTCGAGCCCGAGGCGTACCGGAAACTGGTGAAGAAGATCCAGCAGACGCGCAAGGAGCGGGAAGGGCTCATCCGACAGCTCGAGGAGCCCGTCACCGCCGAGCTGGAGGCGGCCGGCATCCGGTGCGCGGTGAGGGGCCGGCCCAAGCACCTGTGGTCGATCTACGGCAAGATGCTCAAGCGCGACAAGCCGTTCGAGGAGATCTACGACATCCTCGCCGTGCGGATCGTGGTCGACAGCGTGCGCGACTGCTATCACGCGCTCGGCGTGGTGCACAACAAGTGGACGCCGCTCACCGAGCGCTTCCACGACTTCATCGCGACCCCGAAGTCGAACATGTACCGCAGCCTCCACACGACGATCTTCGGACCGGGCGGACGGCTGTACGAGATCCAGATCCGCACGCAAGACATGCACCGTACGGCGGAGTACGGGATCGCGGCCCACTGGCGCTACAAGGAGGGGGTGCGCGAGGAGGACGAGGACGAGGTCGACGACAAGCTGTCGTGGTTCCGGCAGGTGCTCGAGTGGCAGCACGAGACGCGGGAGCCCGAGGAGTTCATGGAATTCCTCAAGATCGACCTGTTCCAGGACGAGATCTTCGTGTTCACGCCGGCCGGCGACGTGAAGCAGCTTCCCAAGGGGGCCACCCCGATCGACTTCGCGTTCGCGGTGCACACCGAGATCGGCATGCGCTGCTCGGGCGCCAAGGTGAACGGCCGCATCGCGCCGCTCAGCCGGCCGCTCCGCAACGGCGTCACGGTCGAGATCCTCACGTCCGACTCGCAGACGCCGAGCCGCGACTGGCTCGGCTTCGTCCAGACCTCCAAGGCGCGCCACAAGATCCGGCAGTGGATCCGGCAGGAGGAGCACGAGTCGGCGGTCAGGCTGGGCCGCGACATCCTGGCGCGCGAGTGGCGCAAGCACCGGCGCGGAAAGCTGGACGAGGAGGCCCTCGAGGAAGCCGCCGACCGGCTGGGTTACGACCGCGTCGAGGGTCTGTTCGCGGGCACGGCGCGAGGCGACGTGAGCCTCACCCGGATCATGCACGCGGTGTTCCCCGAGGCGCAGCCGGACGAGCCGGAACGCACCCCGAGCCCTCTCCACAAGCTGGTGGACAAGGTATGGCCGGGGAGCGGGAAGGGCATCCGGATCCAGGGGCTCGACAATCTCATGATCCGCTATTCCCAATGCTGCCAACCAGTTCCGGGCGATGATGTGATCGGCTACATCACCCGCGGACGCGGCATCTCGATCCACCGACAGGACTGTCCGAACGTCCTCCACTTGTCCGACGATCCCGAGCGCCGGGTGGACATCGAATGGGACGACGACGGGGCGCGCCGCTTCCTGGTCCGCATCGTGATGGAGGGAAGCGATCGTCACGGGCTGTTCGCCGACATCGCTCGCGCGGTGAGCGACACCGGCACCAACATCCAATCCGCCGACATCAAGGCGGTCGAGGGGGGGATGCGGGGTCAGTTCGTGGTCGAGGTGGAGAACCTCAGCCACCTGAAGAAGGTCATGCGGCAGGTGCAGCGGGTGAAGGGCGTGCTGTCGGTGGAGCGCAAGGAGTCGTTCGGCGAGAGCGAGCTCACGCTGGAGTAGGCCGCCGGAGGACGCATCGGATGCCGTCCGCGGGCCGCCCGACGAGCGCGCCCGCCGCGGCGCGCATCGGAGATCCCGTCAGGGGGCGGGACGCGCACCGAACACTTCCCGAAACTTCGGGTCCCCCCTACTGTATCAACGCGCTCGGCTCGACATGGACCTGCGCGACTCGTGGGGACCGGTGCGATGGGGATCGCTCGCCGGAGGCCACCCCGCGCGCCGCTATCGCGCGATCGACGAGGCTCGCTCTTGGCTCACACGCTACCGCTCCGTCCGGGGGTCTTCGACCTCACGCTCCCGTTCGAGCCTACCGGGGACCAGCCGGAGGCCATCCGGCAGCTCGCCGAGGGGGTGGCACGGGGGGACCCGTGGCAGACCCTGCTCGGGGTGACCGGCAGCGGCAAGACGGTCACCATGGCCGCGCTGATCGCCCAGGTCGGGCGCCCGACGCTCGTGATGAGCCACAACAAGACCCTCGCCGCCCAGCTGTACGGGGAGCTGCGTCAGTTCTTCCCGCGCAACGCGGTCGAGTACTTCATCTCCTACTACGACTACTACCAGCCCGAGGCGTACGTCCCGTCCACCGACACCTACATCGAGAAGGATGCCTCGATCAACGAAGACATCGATCGCCTCCGGCTGCGCACCACCTCCTCGCTCATGGAGCGCGAGGACGTCGTGGTGGTGGCGTCGGTGTCGGCGATCTACGGGCTCGGGGACCCGGCGGGATACCGGGCGCTGATGCTGACCCTCGAGGAGGGCCAGGAGATCACGCGCCGCGACATCCTCCACGGGCTGGTCAAGATCCAGTATGCGCGCAACGACCTCGATTTCACGCGCGGCACCTTCCGCGTGCGCGGGGATGTGATCGAGGTCATGCCGGCGTACGAGGAGCAGGGCGTCCGCATCGAGATGTGGGGCGATACGGTCGAGCGCATCTCGAAGATCGATCCGATGACCGGCGCGACGATCACGCGGCTCCCGCAGACGGCGATCTTCCCGGCCACCCACTACGCCACGCTCGGCCACCGGCTGGAGGCGGCGCGCGAGGCGATCTACGTCGAGCTCGAGGAGCGGCTGCTGGAGCTGCGCGAGGACGGAAAGCTGCTGGAGGCGCAGCGGCTCGAGCAGCGCACCCGCTTCGACCTCGAAATGCTCACCGAGATGGGCTTCTGCCCGGGGATCGAGAACTACAGCCGCCACCTCGACGGTCGTCGGCCGGGCGAGCGCCCCTACTGCCTCCTCGACTACTTCCCCGACGAGTACCTCGTGATCGTGGACGAATCGCACGTCACCGTCCCCCAGATCGGCGGTATGTACGAGGGCGACCAGAGCCGCAAGCGTACGCTGGTCGAGTTCGGGTTCCGCCTCCCGTCGGCACTCGACAACCGGCCGCTGTCGTTCGGGGAGTGGGAGGAGGTCGTGCCGCGTGCCATCTACGTGTCGGCCACTCCGGCCGACTACGAGCTCGCGCGGAGCGGCGGCGTGGTGGTCGAGCAGCTCATCCGCCCCACCGGTCTGCTCGACCCCGAGGTCGAGGTGCGACCGGTGCGCGGCCAGGTCGACGACCTCCTGGACGAGATCCGGACGCGGACGGGGCGCGGAGAACGCGTGCTGGTCACGACCCTCACCAAGCGCATGGCCGAGGACCTGTCCGAGTTCCTCGCGCTCCGCGGCGTGAAGGTCCGCTACCTGCACTCCGACATCGCGACGATCGACCGCGTGAAGATCCTGCGCGACCTCAGGCTCGGCGTGTTCGACGTGCTGGTGGGGATCAACCTGCTGCGCGAGGGGCTCGACCTGCCCGAGGTGTCGCTCGTCGCGATCCTCGACGCCGACAAGGAGGGCTTCCTGCGCTCCGACCGCTCGCTGATCCAGACGATCGGCCGCGCGGCCCGCAACGTCGAGGGGAAGGCGATCCTGTACGCCGATCGGGTGACCGACTCGATGCGCCGCGCGATCGACGAGACCTCCCGGCGGCGCGAGGTGCAGGCCGCCCACAACCTGGCGCACGGCATCGAGCCGCGCTCGATCATCAAGTCGGTCGACGAGATCCGCTTCTCGACCGCCGTCGCCGATGCGAAGGACCGGCAGCCGTCCGTGTACGAGCGCGTGGGCGGGTACGGGGACATGACGCCGGAAGAGCTCGTGGAGCGCCTGGAGAAGGAGATGCGCCAGGCCGCGGCGGACCTCGACTTCGAGAACGCCGCTCGGCTGCGGGACGAGCTGTTCGACATCAAGGCGAAGCTCGATTCCGGGAGCGCCCGTCGCGCGCCGCGCTCGCGGGTCTCGGCGCTGCGCCCGGCCGAGCGCAGCCGCTCGTGATCGCCACCCTCGACGAACGCGCGCTGCGGGGCTGGGGGCGCGCGCTGGGGGTCGCGGCGGCCCGCACGCGGGCGTTCGTGGCGCTGGACGGTCCGCTGGGGGCCGGCAAGACGACGCTCGTCCAGGCGGCCTGCGCGGGGCTCGGCGTGTCCGAGCCCGTCACGAGCCCCACTTTCACGCTGGTCAACCGATATCGCGCGCCGGGCGGCCTCGTGTATCACGTCGACCTGTACCGCCTCGAGCGTCCCGAAGAGCTGGTCGAGCTGGGGTGGGACGACCTCGTGCGGGGCGCGGCGCCGGTGTTCGTGGAGTGGGCGGAGCGGGCGGCCGGGGCGCTTCCCCCGGATCGATGGGAGGTGGAGCTGTCGATCGCCGACGGCGGCCGGGCCCGGGTCCTCGAGGCCCGTTCCGCGGGCTCCGCGCCGCCCATCCCGGCCATCGAGGCGCGGCGGGAGACCGCCGGGGCCCCAGGGGTGCTCGGGGAGCGCGGCGTATGCTGACCCTGGCCCTCGAGACCAGCACGCGGCTGGGCTCGATCGCGCTCGGGGAGGGCCCCCGGCTCCTCGCCGAGTCGGCCCTCTCGGTGCGCGCGACGCACTCCGAGACCGTGCTCGAGGAGGTGGACCGCCTGCTCTCGCGAGCCGGCGCGGGCGCGTCCGACCTCGAGGCCGTGGTGGTCGGCTCCGGACCGGGCTCGTTCACGGGCGTGCGGATCGCGGCCGCCCTCGCCAAGGGGCTGTGCTACGCGCGCGATCTCCCCCTGTATGCCTTCTCGAGTCTGCGGGCGTTGGCGGCATCGGTCGGCCGGGCGCCCGTGTGCGCGCTGTTCGACGCCCGGCGCGACGAGGTGTATGCGGCCGCGTATCGCCACTCCCCACTCGGCGAAGCCGACCCGGATCCGTCGGTGCTGCCGCTGGGGCGCTTGCTCGACGCGCTCGCGCCGGTCGAGGGCTGGGCGTTCGTCGGTGAGGGTGCGTTGAGACACGCCGACATGATCGAAGCCCGGGGTGGGGAGGTGCTGCCCGCCCACCTCGGGGTGCCGCGCGCGGCGGCGCTCCTGTGGCTGGCGAGCGAGCTCCCGGACGGCAGGGTCGGGGACCGCATGAGCTGGGAGCCGGACTACGTGCGCGCGTCGGGCGCCGAGCGCGGGGTCGGCCGCGGTGGCTGAGCCCAACGTGCCCAGGCGCCGGGCCGCGGAGGACCCGGGACCAGGACGGCCTCGACGCGGCCGCTTCGGGGCGGTCCGGATCCGCGACATGCGGACGTCGGATCTCCCACAGGTGCTGGACATCGAGGCCGCGTCGTTCGCCACCCCGTGGACGTCGCGCACCTTCCTCAACCTGCTTCGGAAGCCGAACGCGGCGTTGCTGGTGGCCGAGGACGGGGCACGTCGGGTCCTCGGTTACGCCGTCGTGTGGTTCGCCGGACCCGAGGGAGAGTTGGGCGACGTGGCCGTGCGCGACGATCACCGGCGCACGGGAATCGGCACGGCGCTCGTCGAAGCGGTGCTCGCCGAGGCGGGTCGGCGCGGCGCCACGGACATCTATCTGGAGGTTCGGGAGGGCAACGAAGCGGCGAGAGAGCTCTACGGACGGTTGGGCTTCGAGGTGGTCGGACGACGCCCATCCTACTACGCCGAGCCGGTGGAAGATGCGCTTCTCATGAGACATCCGGTGGCTCGTTGACCGTCTCCGAGCCCCCGTCTATGTTCGGATGCCCACGTGGGGGTCGCGCCTTCTCGAGCGGCTTCCGACGCCCGCGAACACCGGCGTGCCCCCGGTCGTCCCGGAGCGCCCGCCGCACCGGAGGGAACAATGTCACGTAGCCTGAACAAGGCCATCATCATCGGAAATCTGGGCGCGGACCCGGAGATCCGCTCAACGAATACCGGCACGAGGGTCGCCACCCTGTCGGTGGCCACAAGCCGTCGCTGGACGAGCCGCTCGGGTGAGCAGCAGGAGAAGACGGAGTGGCACCGGGTGGTGTGCTGGGACAAGATGGCGGAGATCTGCGAGCGCTATCTGCACAAGGGCGATCGCGTCTACATCGAGGGTCGGATCGAGTACAGGCAGTGGGAGGGGCAGGACGGGCAGACCCGATACACGACCGAGATCCGGGCGATGGAGATGATCATGCTGGGCGGCAGCGGGGGGCGGGACACCTACACGCAGGGCGCGCCGGCCGGCAGCGGATCCGACTTCTCGGATTTCTCGAACGACGCGCTGGCCGGCGAGGACGATCTGCCCTTCTAGGGACTCCCCGGGCGCCGGCGGGCCGCCTGCGGGGATGTCTCGCGGTTTGCGGGAGGAGGGAGGACAGCATGTCGCCTCCCGGCCGTGCGATACTTTTTTCATGGTCGTCCCACATTTGTGTGTCTCCGGGAAGACGTGTACAATCTCGTGGGGTGGTGGATGCGGTCCGATGCCGTGACCGGTCGCGCTTTTCACCAGGCCGGCACGGCGTGCCGCCGGAGCGCGGATGTTGCAGCGTCGACGGCGAGCGCGGGCGGGGACGACCCGTTGCCCGTGCACGTTCGGACCGGCTTCGGGAGGAGGAGCGATGGGCGGGTGGTTGATGCAGACGCGGACGCGTGCGAGCGCGCACCGGAATCGGATCGGGACCCCGGGGCTGCTGGCAGGCGTCCTTTCGTTGGTGGTCGCGCCCGTGGCGCTCGCGGCCCAGCAGGGCGGCGGGCAGGCGGCCGTTCCGCAGGACACCGAGCTCGAGACGCGCCGGGGCGTGCACGAGGTGCGGCGCGGAGACACCTTGTGGGACCTCGCGGGTACCTACCTCGCGAATCCGTTCCTGTGGCCGCGCATCTTCGAGATCAACACCCACGTCATCGAGGACCCGCATTGGATCTACCCGGGCGAAATCCTCACGCTTCCCGATGCGGTGAGCGTCGCGAGGGTGCCGTCGGGGCAGGGCCAGGAGACGGATGCCGAACGGGCGCCGGCTCGTCCGCAGCCGCTAGACGCGAGCGGGCGGACCGGGGTGAGCGGGTTCGGCGGTCGGAGCGTGTTCGACGAATCACCGGACTACGGCAGCCGCCTGGGCGATCTCGACATCGAGACCTACGGCGCGCCGGCGCTGGTCTCCGAGAGCGATTTCCTCCGGGCACCCGTCCTGGTCGACAGGATGGCGATCCCCTACACGGGACGCACCGCGCGGAAGATCGAGAGCAATCTGCTCGATCTGCGGATGACCCCCAGGATCCGGCTGCACGACCGCGTGGTGATCGCGCTCGACGCGCTGGAAGTGCTCCCGGGCGACGAGCTCCGGGCCTTTCGGTGGGACCAGCAGGTCGACGGCAAGCGTGTGGCCCTGTCGATGGCCCTGCTGGAGGTGACCGAGGCCACGGCGGACTCGGCGCGGGCCCGCGTCACGCGGCTGTTCGGCGACTACGAAGTCGGGGATCCCGTGACGCTGGCCGAGCCCTTCGAGGTGCCGGCCACCCTGTCCCAGGCCCTCGACGACGACGGCATCACGGCGAACCTCGTGGCGTTCGAGGTGAAGCAGCCGGTTCTGGGCGAGGGCGACATGGTGTTCCTCGATGTCGGCCTCGAGGCCGGAGTGAGCATCGGCGATGAGTTCGCCCTCTTCGAGCTCGGAGAGATGGCGGCTACGGCGCGCTGGGAGGATCGTCTCGCCACGGTTCGGATCGTCCGCGTGCGCGACGAGACGGCCACGGGACGCGTCATCGACCTGCGCGACACGTCTCCGCGTCCGGGCAGCCCCGCCCGTCGGGTGCGCCGGGCGGTCGGAGGCTGATCACGGCGGGCCGTGCCCCGTACGGCCCGTTTCACGCGTACCGCGAGCGCGGAGGGCGCCAGGCGAGCGTGCGGTGGGCAGATGTTGATTCGCCTCCTCCTCACGATGGCGTTCGTCTGCTTCGCCGCCGCCTGGCTCCTCCAGCTCCGCGGGTTCCGTGGGCGCGGGACCGCGCCCCGGGCCCCTTGGCTCGCGCTCGCCGTCGTCGGGGCGGTGCTCCACGTGGCGGGTCTCGCCACGTTCTGGATCCAGAATCGCACCCCCCCGCTGGTCGGATTCGGGCCCGCGAGCGCCACCCTGGCACTCGCCATCGCCGTCGGGTTCCTGCTCGTCGGTCGGGTCTCGGAGCGCTGGGCAGCCGGGTTGCTGGCGCTCCCGCCCGTCATGATCCTCCTCCTGGCCGCCGTGTGGACCGGCGTGTCGCCGACCCGTCCGGAGGCCGGGTTCAGGGGGGGCTGGTCGATCCTCCACGTCGTGTCCGTGCTGTCCGGATACGCCAGCCTTCTGTTGGGGTCGGTCGCGGCCGCCATGTACCTGCTCCAGTTCCGGGCGCTCAAGCGAAAGGAGTTCGGCAACGTGTTCCGCTCCTTTCCCTCGCTCGACAGCCTCGACCGCCTGGGCGGGCTCGGCGTGGCGATCGGGATGGGCGCGTTGACCGTCGGGCTGATCACGGGGTGGAGCTTCACGCTCACGTTCGGCCGCGGCCTCGCCCTCGAGGACCCCGACGTGGTGGTGGGGGTGATCTCGTGGGTCGCGTACGGGATCGCGCTGGTGGTGCGGGCGTCTCCGGCGGGCAGGGGTCATAGGGCGGCCGTGTTCACCGTCCTCGCGTTCCTCGCGAGCACCGCCGCCTACATGTCGCTCAAGGCGCGCGATCCATCCAGCGAGTTCTTCCTGTGAGCCCGTCCGACAGCGGGAGCGCTGCCTCGGGCTCGCACGAGGAGCTCGTCGTCGTGGGGCTCAGCCACCGGACCGCGCCCATCGAGGTGCGGGAGCGGTTCGCGCTCGCCGGCGCGCGGCTGGAGGCGTGGATCGAGCGGCTGCTGAGCGAGCCCGGCGTCTCCCAGTGCGTGGTGCTCTCCACCTGCAACCGCACCGAGTGCTACGTGGTCGGGGATGCCCGGGCGATCGAGGATCGCGTGGCCCGCGCCCTGATCGAGGAGGCCGGGGTGGCGAAGGGTCGTGCGTACCTGTCCTCCCACGTCGGCCTGGCGGCCGTCCAGCACCTGTTCCGCGTCACCTCGGGTCTGGATTCACTCGTCATCGGAGAGCCCCAGATCCAGGGACAGGTGAGCGAGGCGTACCACGGGGCGGAGGGGGCGACGCTGGGGTCCTCGCTCCACCGGCTGTTCCAGTCGGCGCTCGCAGCCGGGGGGCGTGTCCGCTCGTCCACGGCGATCTCGCGCGGCTCCGTGTCGATCCCGGCCGCCGCGGTCGGTCTCGCCCGCAAGGTGTTCGGGTCGCTCGAGGGACGATCGGTGCTCGTGATCGGCACGGGGGAGATGGGACGTCTGACGGTTCGCTGCCTGCGGTCCGAGGGCGTCGAGCGCGTGTTCGTGGCCAGCCGGACGCTGGCCAGGGCCGAGCGGATGGGGCGCCAGGTCGACGGGATCCCGATGACCCGCGAGGCGTTCCCGGCGCGGCTCGCCGAGGTCGACCTCGTCGTCACGGCCACCGACGCCGACGCCGCGTTCGTCACCCCCGCGCTGCTCGAGGGCTGGCACGACGAGGCGCGCCAGACTGTGATCCTCGACATCGCGCTGCCGCGCAACGTGCATCCCTCCACCGCCGGCGTGCCCGGCATCTTCCTGTACAACATCGACGATCTCCAGCGCGTGATCGACCAGGCCCGCCGGGCGAGGGAGGTGGAGTTCGAGGGTGCCGAGCGCATCGTCGATCACCATGCCCGGAGGTTCTGGGCGTGGTACCGGGTCCGCCAGGCGACACCGGCCATCCGGGCCCTGCGGGGGAACGCGCAGCGCTGCGTGGAGACGGCGCTCGCCCGCGCGAAGGCCGCGGGGCCGCGCGATGCGGATCGGGAGCGCGAGCAGCGCTTGGCAATCAGGGCGACTCTCAACAAGATACTGCACGGACCCACACGGGCCATTCGCCGTCTGGCGGAGGACGCGGAGACGGCGGACGCGCTCGAGGAGCTGGCGAGCGCGCTGCGCCCCACGGCCCCCGGGTGGGTGCGCGGCCGGACCGCCGACCGGGGGATGGGGTAGCAGGCGTCTCGACCGGTCGGCGCGAACTGTGGCTCAAGGGACAGGGTGGCGCGGAATGAGGAGGAGCGAATGAGCCCGGGAAGGGTGCTGGTCACCGGCGGCGCCGGCTTCATCGGGTCGCACGTCTGCGAAGCCTATCTGTCCGAGGGCTGGAACGTCACGGCCCTCGATGACCTTTCCACCGGCCGGCGGAGCAACGTGCCCGAGGGGGTCGAGCTCGTCGAGCTCGACGTGCGCGCCCCCGAGGTCACCGATCTGTTCCGGACCCGGCGTTTCGACGTCGTGAACCACCACGCGGCGCAGATCGATGTCCGTACCTCGGTCGCCCGTCCCCGCTACGACGCCTCGATCAACATCGACGGGGTGCTCAACCTGCTCGAGGCCGCGGTCGACATCGGCGTGCGACGCTTCGTGTTCATCTCCTCGGGCGGGGTGGTATACGGGGAGCCCGACGAGCTTCCCGTCCCACGCGGCGCCCCCAAATACCCCCTGTCGCCGTACGGCGTGAGCAAGCTCGCCGCGGAGTACTACCTGAGCGCGTTCCGGAAACTGCACGAGCTCGAGTACGTCGCGCTCCGGTACTCCAACGTGTACGGCCCGCGTCAGGATCCGCACGGGGAGGCGGGCGTGGTCGCGATCTTCTCGCAACGCATCCGGGACGGGAGGCCGCTCACGGTGTTCGGGACCGGGGAGCAGACCCGCGACTACGTGTTCGTCAGGGACGTGGCGGCCGCCAACGTGCTGGTGACCGGCGCGGAGCTCCCGACGCCCGGGGCGCTCGACGACGTGGCGTTCAACGTGGGCACGGGGAGCGAGACCAGCGTCAACGAGCTCGCCAGCACGCTCATCCGGATCTCGGGCCGGGACGTGCCGATCGAGTACGCCGCCGCGCGTCCGGGCGAGCTCGAGCGCAACTCGCTCGAGTGCGCCGAGACCCGCGCCCTGGGGTGGGCGCCGCGGCATGCCCTCGAGGACGGCCTGCGCGCCACGTTCGAGTCGATCGCCGGGGTGGTGGCGTGAGCTTGGGGTGGTGGGCTCCGGGCGCCATCGCGACGCTCCAGGCCGGGCCGATGGACTCCCCGCTGGACATGGTGTGGGCCGCCACGCCCGCCACCAAGATCATCCTGCTCGTGCTGGCCGCGTTCTCGCTCGTGTCGTGGATCCTCATCTTCTGGAAGTGGCGCGAGTTCCGCGAGTTGAACGCCATGGCCGACCGTTTCGTGTACGCGATGGAGGGGGCGCGGGGTCTCAGGGATCTGCATGTGGCCCTCACCCGGCTCGAGGAGTCGCCGTTCACGCGCGTGTTCCGCGAGGGCGTCACCTTCTTCACCGAGCTCCGCCCCGGCGCCCTCGACGAACCGGCCGTCCGCGACGCCGGGCTGTCGTCCACCCAGCTCGACACCCTGTGGCTGGTGCTCGAGAAGAACCTCTCGCAGGAGCGGGACCAGCTGGTGCACGGGCTCCAGTGGCTGGCGATCATCGGATCCGTGAGCCCACTCCTGGGTCTGTTGGGTACGGTCGTGGGGGTGATGAACTCGTTCATCGGGATCACGGCGCAGGGCTCCGCGAACATCGCGGCCGTGGCGCCGGGGATCGCCGAGGCGCTCACCACCACCGTTGCGGGGCTGTTCGTGGCCATCCCGGCCGTGATCGCCTACAACCACTACGCGGCACGTCTGCGTCTGTTCACGGGCGAGCTGGAGGGGTTCGCGAGCGAGTTCGTGGGCACCCTGGCGCGCGAGGGACGCGTGTGAGGCGGGCGGCGGGCGGACGGCCGGTGGAAGGGAGGACCCGGTGAGGCGTCGTTTCGCGGAATCGGACTCCGACGAGTTCGGGGTCCGGGCGGAGATCAACGTCACCAGCCTGGTGGACGTGGCGTTCACGCTCCTCATCATCTTCATGATCACCGCCCCGATCCTCCAGGGCGGGATCGAGATCGAGGTGCCCGAGGCGGCCTCCGGGCCCCTTAGCACCTCGGAGGCGCTCGTCGTGTCGATCGACGCGCAGGGCCAGATCTACCTCGACGACGCGGCGGTCACGTTCGACGAGTTCGACGCCACGATCGAGCAGCTCCTCGCGCGCCAGGACGAGCCAGCCGTGTTCGTGAAGGCCGACCGCTCGATCCGCTTCGAAGTCGTCGCCCGGGTGATGGGGCGGCTACAGGGGGCCGGCGCCAACCCGGTCAACCTGGTCACCAATCCCGACACGCGTCGCCGGCCGTAGCCCGCGAGACCGAAGATGCCATGCCTCCGTCCACCGGGTCGATCATGAACGTGTCGCGCCGCGAGACCGCGCACGGCGGCCCGCCGCGCCGGGCCGTGATCGGCTCCCTGTCGCTGCACGGCGGGCTCATCGTGCTCGGGCTGTTCGCCGCCCGCGCGCCCCGCATCCCGCAGATGCCGCAGACCGTCCGGGTGCGGATGGTGGCGGCGGCGCCGGAGGACGCGCCCATCCGCGTGGATCCGGCCCCGCCCGAAGTGGCCGAGGAGGAGCACCGCCCGCCGCCGCCCGAGCCGACGCCCGAGAAGCGACCCGAGACGGAGACCCCCAAGGTGGTGGCCGAGACGCCGCCGCCGGTCGAGCCGGAGCCGGAGCCGGCGCGCACCGACGAGGTCGGCGACGAGCCCGTCAACGTGCAGCTGGACGGGGCGAACTTCGCCTTCCCGGCCTACCTGTCGAACATCATCCGGCAGATCCAGCGCTACTGGCGCCCGCCGGCCGGCGCGCGCGCGCTGCGGGCCGAGGTGTCGTTCGTCATCCACCGCGACGGGCAGGTCACCGACGTCGAGTGGATCCGGCGCTCCGGGAGCCCGGCGTTCGATCTCGTGGCCCGCGGGGCGGTCGAGGCCGCCGGACGGGATCGGGCGTTCGGTCCGCTCCCGGACGGCTATCCGCGGGACGCGCTGCGGGTGTCCTTCTACTTCGATCCTTCCGGCCGGTGACGGGTACGAGCACCCCGGAACGCCACGCGCACGACCGCGGATCCGCTCGGGACTCCCGCGGACGAAGGGAGTCTTGAACGATGGAGCTTCGCCGTCTACGAAGGCCTCCGGGCGGGGCCACGCGGATCGAATGGGCCGTCCTCATGGCGACGCTGTGCGCGGGATGGACCGGCGCCGCGAGCGCCCAGGAGCCTGCCCCGGGCAGCGTGCGCCTCGGGCTCGAGTACAAGCCGGGCTACGTGCCGGGGCTCGTGGTCACGCCCGTCAAGGCATCCCCGGGGCTCGACGCCATCGCGTCGATGGCCACGGACATCCTGCGCCGCGACCTCGACTACTCCGACCGCTTCGACATCATCGCCGTCCCGGACACACTGCAGAGCGGGGGGACGCCCAACTACGCGTTGTGGAACGAGCTCGGCGCCGTGTGGCTCGTGACGGCCGACGTCAGCGGCTCCACGGCCGCTCCCATCCTGCGCGTGGGGCTCCACGACGTCGTGTACGGCAACCTCAAGAACGTCCAGGCGTTCACCCTCCCGGGGGGCGAGGACGCCGGGGTCCGCATGGCCGTGCACCGGGCGTCGGACGCGGTCGTGTCGTGGGCCACCGACGGCGAGCCGGGGGTCGCCGCCACGCGGATCGCCTTTCGCCGCAAGACCAGCGAAGGCTCCGAGCTGTGGATCGTCGACAGCGACGGGGAGAACCCGCGCCGCGTCGAGACGGGCGCGTACAACGTGTTCTCGCCCGCCTTCTCGCCCGACGGGAGTCGGGTGGCCTACCAGGTCCAGGACCAAGGGGGGGCGTACGCGATCGCCGAGACCAACCTGGTCACCGGGCGCCGACGGACCGTGTCCACCACGCGCGACCTCATCCAGACCCCGACCTACGCACCCGACGGGCGTCTCGCGTGGGCCGAGACCGGGAGCGCGCGCGTGCAGGTCATGCTGGAGGGGACCGGGCGCATCACCAACGTGCGCGGCGACGCGCTCAACCCGACCTTCTCGCCGGACGGCCGCTGGTTCGCGTTCGAGAGCGACGTGACCAACGAGCCGCAGGTGTACGTGCAGCAGGTGTCGGGCGGCTCGCCCCGTCGCATCAGCATCTACACGCCGAACGAGCGCACCAACGCCGTGGCCCCGGACTGGTCGCCGCGGGGCGACCGGATCGCGTACGCGGCGTTCAACGGCGGCGTGTTCCAGATCTTCACCGTCAACCCGGACGGGACCGATCGGCGCATGCTGACGTCCCGGGGCGAAAGCCAGGTGCCGAGCTGGGGGCCGGACGGCCGCCACATCGTGTTCGAATCCCGCGACTCGCAGGGATACGCCCTGTGGATCATCGACACGGTCACCGGTCGCTCGCGGACGCTGACGGCCGGCCACGTCGATATGCTCCCCGACTGGTCCCCAACACTGGCCGCGGGCGCCAGGGCCCCGTGACGACTCGCTTGCGAACGGACCGGGTGGACGTAGCTTGTCCCAGGGTGGTGTGGCCGGGAGGGGGCGGTGCCCTATCCCTGCGCGAACGCTGGACTTCCTCGCTCGTTGGTCAGAATGCCCAACAAGGAGACACCGATGCGGCGACTTCATGCCTTCGCTGCGCTGTTGCTCATCCCCATGCTCGCGCTGGGATGCAGCGGGAATCCGGAACCGGAGATGATGGACACCGAGCCGGAGATGGCCCCGCCGCCGCCGCCGCCGCCCGACAACTCGGCGGCCGAGCGCGAAGCGGTGGCGTCGCGGCTGTGCGACCGCGCGGCGGCCGCCATGGAGTCCGGGGACTACCGGACGGCCCGCGAGCTCCTCGAGCAGGTGGTGCGGGACTATCCCGGCACCCAGTGCGCGCGTACGGCCCCGGAGCAGATCGCGCGGGCCGGGACGCTCGAGGCGCTGACCGCGCGCATCCACTTCGAGTTCAACCGCGCCCAGATCACCGATGAGTCGGCGGCCATCCTGCAGCGCAAGGCAGAGGCCCTCCGGGCGCACCCCGACGTCACGATGACCATCGAGGGGCACTGCGACGAGCGCGGGTCGCTCGAGTACAACCAGGCCCTCGGGTTGCGGCGCGCGCAGGCCGCCGCGGAGTACCTGGAGACCCTGGGGATCAGCCGCTCGCGCTTCCGCCTCGTGTCGTTCGGCGAGGAGCGGCCGCTCCAGATGGGGTCGAACGAGGCGGCCTGGGCGCAGAACCGCCGCGACGAGTTCGTGATGACGGCGGGAGACATCTGATGCGGGTGCCGGCGCTCGTCGTGTCGTTGGCGTTGGCGGGCGCCGGCTGCGCGACGAAGGCCGATGTGCAGACCCTCGAGTCCTCCATGACGGAGGACCTCGGGCAGATCCGGGACGACCAGCGCGTGCTTCTCCGGCAGCTCCAGGAGGCGGTGGACAGCCTCGACGCGGCCAACAGCCGCCGTGCGTCGATGGAGCAGGGGGAGCTCGGGCGGCGGGTCACGCGGCTCGAGGACGCGCTCGCCGAGGTGCTCGAGGTCGTCACGCAGAACAACCAGCTCCTGAACGACCTGTACGGGGCCGCCTCCTCCGCCGCGCCCATGGCGGGGCAGGGGGCCACCCCCATGCGTCCGTCCACCGAGCCGGCGTTCACGCCGCCGAGCGGGAGCGGGGGAGCGGATGCGGCGTCGCAGTTCTACAGCCTCGCCCTCGACCAGTACCAGTCGGGCAATCTCGAGACGGCCCGGGCGGGGTTCCAGGACTTCCTCGACCAGTATCCGAAGCACCAGCTCGCGCCGGATGCGCAGTACTACATCGCCCGCACCTGGGAGGAGGCGGGCGATGCGGCGCGCGCGCTGACCGAGTACCAGCGGGTGACCGAGCTGTACCCGGACTCGAACCGGGCCCCGGCCGCGCTGCTCGCGCGCGGGAAGATCCAGGCCGCGCGCGGCGACATCGCAGTCGCCCGCCGCCTGTTCACCCAGATCCAGACGGGCTATCCCAACAGCCCGGAAGCATCGTTGGCGGGTCAGGAGCTCAGGCGCCTTCCCCGCTGAGGGAGCCGTTGGTCCATGCGGTGTCCCAGCTGTGATCACGCGGAGGACCGGGTCGTCGACTCCCGCACCAGTCGGGGCGGCCGGGCCACGCGCCGCCGCCGCGAGTGTCTGGCCTGTGGACACCGGTTCACCACCTACGAGCACATCGAGGAGGAGCCGCTCCTCGTCCTGAAGCGCGCCGGTGGCACGGAGACGTACGACCGTGCCAAGCTCACCTCCAGCATCCGCGTCGCCTGCGCCAAGCGCCCCGTCTCGAACAGCGACATCGAGGCGTTGGTGGATGGGGTGGAGGAGGCGCTGGAGGCCGCCGACACGCGCGAGGTGGAGAGCTACGCGCTCGGCGAGCTGGTGATGGAGCGGCTTCGCAACCTGGACCAGGTCGCCTACGTCCGCTTCGCCAGCGTGTACCGGAACTTCCAGGACACGACGGAATTCATGGAAGAGGTGCGAGAGCTGGTTCGACGCGCCGGCTACAACGCCGCGGGGCAGGTCGACCTGTTCGCTTCGGGAGGGGAATAGGACGTGACGCGCGGCCCGGCCGAGATGCCGTTCCTGGACCACCTCGAGGAGCTGCGCTGGCGGCTCATCTGGAGCCTCGCGGCGCTCATCGTGGCCTGCATCCTGGGGCTCGTGGCGGTCACCCAGCTCAACGTGCTCGGGGTCGTGGAACGGCCGATCCGTGACCTGCTCCCCACGCAGCGGCTCCTGTTCACGAGCCCCACGACGCCGTTCTTCATCACCCTAAAGCTGGGCTTCATCGTGGGCCTGCTGCTGGCCTTCCCGTTCATCGCCTACCAGCTGTGGGCGTTCCTGTCGCCGGCCCTCCACGAGCACGAGCGGAAGTTCGCCGTGCCGGCCATCACGTTCGGGACGGTGCTGTTCCTCGGCGGCGTGGCGCTCGCCTATTTCTGGGTGCTCCCGTTCGGCCTCCGGATCCTGCTGAGCTTCTATTCGGAGGCGCTCGACCCGTTCATCACGATCGACGAGTACCTCAAGTTCGCCACCGGGCTGATCCTCGCCTTCGGCCTCATCTTCGAGATGCCCGTCATCCTGGTGTTCCTGTCGATGGTGGGGATCGTGACCCCCGAGTGGCTGGCCAAGTACCGCCGCCACGCGATCGTCATCATGTCGATTCTGTCCGCGGTCCTCACGCCCCAGGACCCCTATACGATGCTCGCCATGATGTTCCCTCTGATGATGCTGTACGAGCTGTCGATCGTGTCGGCGAGGCTCGTGCGGCGGCGACGGCAGGAGCGGCTCGCCCGGGAGGCGGAAGGGAGCGCCGCCTGACCTCTGGCAGACTGCTCCTGTTGTGGTGCGCGGCGGTGGGGATCGGTGTGGTCGGACGGGTGGAGACGGCCCGCGCGGACCCCGCGCACGCGCCGGTGCTCCAGGCGGCGGCCGACACGGACTCGGTGACCGCTCCCCGCGACACGCTCCGGGTCGACTCGCTCCGGGCCGCGGCCGACACGGACTCGGTGGCGGTGGGTCGCGACACGCTCCCCGCCGGGGCCGCCGCGGGGGACACCACGGAGCGCCGTACCGATTTCCCCGACCGGGACGACATCTACGAGAGCCTGAGCGGTCAGAGCGGCTTCCGGATCGTCGAGTACCGGGGACGGGATGTGGAGCTCGACGTCGACGACGAGGCCGTTCGGCTCGGCGGCGAGGCCCAGGCCCGCTACTCGAACTCCGTGCTCGACGCCGACACGATCGCCTACTGGGCCGGCCTCCGCTTCATCAGCGCGCGCCGCAACATCCGGCTCGAGGGCGAAGGCCGGAACGTCACCAGCGACTCGATCATCAACTACGACGTGTCGCGCACGACCGGCACGATCATGGATGCGCGCACCTCGTTCGCCGAGCAGGGGGCGGAGTGGTACGTACGCGGGGACGCCACGCCCCGCGGGGCGGGCACCGTGTTCGTGGAGGCCGGCTCGTTCACCTCCTGCGAGCTCGACGAGCCGCACTACTACTTCCGGGCGGGGCAGATCAAGGTGGTGAGCGAGAACGTGCTCGTCGCGTGGCCGATCACGCTCTACATCCAGCACGTCCCCGTCGCCTGGCTGCCGTTCTTCGCGCAGGACATCCGCCAGGGGAGGCGGAGCGGGCTCCTGCCCCCCCGCTTCGGCGTGAACGACATCGTGTCCACGTCGAACAACGTGGGTCGCAGCGTCAACGATTTCGGGTACTACTTGGCCATCAACCCCTTCATGGACGCCCAGGCGACGATCGACTGGTTCAGCGGGCGCTTCACGCGGTTGAACGGGGCGTTCCGATACAAGTCGCTCAAGAAGTTCTTCCAGGGCAACATGCTGGCGAGCTACAGCTTCGGGAACGAGCGCACGATCCAGATCCAGGCGAACCACCAGCACCAGATCACCCCGGTGACCAGCCTCAGGTTGAACGCGAACTACATTTCGAACACGCGCGTGTTCGAGCAGCAGAGCCTCGATCCCCGGCAGCAGACGCAGCGGATCGCCTCCGATCTCGGCCTCCAGCACCGCTTCCCGTTCGCGTCTGTCAACCTGAGCGCCAGCCGCCGCCAGGACCTCGGGACGCTGCGCGGCAGCACGGAGCTCACGCTTCCCAACATCCAGATGACGTTCACCCCGGTCACCCTGTTCCGCGCCCCCCGCAACCGCGCCGGTCTGTTCAACAACATCGTCGTGAGCGGCGGGACGTCGTTCTCGCGTCTCGAGCAGAACCGCGAGGAGAGCAACGACCTCCAGACGACACGGGCCTCGGCGAACACCGGCGTGCGGATCGGGGCGTTCGGGTTGAGCGGGAACTCGAGCTACGACCGGCAGGTGACCACCCCGTTCGTCGACTCGCTGGCGGCCCCCGGAGAGCCGACCAGCCGCACGCGGGTCGACTACGGCGGGACGGCCGACTACCAGGTCGACCTCGTGGGGAGCACGACGCTCCGGCCGACGGTGAGCATCAGCGCCAGCACCTTCCGCTCGGACGACACCGAGGGACGCTTCCTGAACGCCCCCGCCCGCCTTCGCGTCGGGGCGACCCTGTCGACCGACGTGTACGGCTTCTTCCCGGGCTTCGGTCCCTTCGCCCGCATCAGGCACAAGGTGTCGCCCCGGTTCAGCTACTCGTACTCGCCGCCCGTCGAGGCCTCCGATTCGCTCCTCTCGATTCCGGGCTTCCCCGTGTCCAACTCGGCCCAGGAGAACCGGCTGAGCATCACGCTCAACCAGACGTTCGAGGCCAAGGTGCGAGACGACGTGGAGCTCACCGAGTCGGACCGCGCCCTGCTCGAGGGGAGGAGCCCCGAGGCGGATTCGCTGGCGGCGGACTCGGTCGCCCTCGCCGCCGGACAGCCGGAGACGGGCCGAGGGGTCGAAATCCGGGGACCCGCCGCCCCCTCCGACTCGCTTCGGCTCCCGTCCGATTCGCTGCGGCTGGCGGGCGACTCGACCGCGGCGGCCGCCGACACGTCGCTGGCCGCGCGCACGCGGGCGGACTCCACGGGTGCCACGCGCCGGACGACGCCGCCGCGGCAGCCGCGCAACATCGTCCTGCTCGGCATCAACTCGAGCCAGCTCGAGTTCGACTTCGCGCGCAAGAACGAACCGAAGCTCACCACGGATCGCTGGAGCCACCGGATCAACTCCGACCTCCTGCGCGGCCTGTCGGTGAACCTGTCGCTCGACCTGTTCGACGGCACCGGGGAGGATCGCCACTTCGCCCCCATCCTCTCAGACCTCACGGGGAGCTTCACCTTCAGCTCGGCGCGCGGCCTGGGGGGCCTGTTCGGCATCGGCGGAGGCGGCCAGCAGACCCAGGCCGACCAGCGGTTTCGGACCGGTGTCGATTCACGCTATCGGCTCCAGTCCTTCGATGAGAACCCCGATCCGCGCGACCCCGGGCTGCGGGGCGGGGGCCCGTGGAACCTGTCGATCACCTACTCGCTGCAACGGGCCCGGGAGAGCGAGAACCGGGACGCCCGCCAGTCGCTGTCCGCCATCCTGTCCCTCAGTCCCACCCCCAACTGGCGTCTCAACTGGCGCACGACCTACAACCTCACCGACGGGGAGTTCGGCGAGCACCTCGTGACGCTGGACCGCGACCTGCACCGCTGGGTCGCGAGCTTCACCTTCGCGCGCGCCCCGAACGGGAACTTCGTGTTCCAGATGAGCGTGAACCTCAGGGACGCCCCCGACCTCAAGTTCGACTACGACCAGCAAAGCTTGGACAGGTAAGGAGTTCACGGCGATTTGGCCGACTCCTTGCGCTTACACGGCGTCGCCGAGACACGATCTGCGGGTCCTGGCGGTACCGGGAAAAGGGGCTCATGGCCAACATTCGCAAGTGGATGGCGGACGCCAGACGCCTGGAGCAGAAGGGCGATCTCCAGGGGGCGATCGCCACCTACCGTAAAGCCCTTGTCGCGCAAGAGGAAACGTCGGGTTTCGCCGACCTCGGCCTCATCAACGGCCTCGGCGACCTGTACCGGCGCGCCGGTCTGCATCAGGACGCCCTCGAGGCGTACGAACGCGCCGCCGCACAGTGCGAGGACCAGCAGCTGTACGCGAACGGAATTGCACTCTGCAAGAAGATTTTGCGCAACGCGCCCGGCGCCACGGCGGTGTATCGCCGTGTGGGTCGATTGTACGCCCTGTCGGGGTTGATGACCGATGCGCGGGCCAGCTACGAGGCCTACATGGAGCGCCTCGCCGAGGAGGGGCGCGAGCCGGAGGTGCGCGAGGCGCAGGAGGAGCTCATCGCGCTCACGGGCGGCGAGGACGTCGCCCTCGACCTGGCCGACGCGCTGGTGGAGGATGGGCGGGATGAAGAGGCGCTGTCGATGCTCCGCTCGGTGCGGGACCGACGGGAGCGGGACGGGCGCGGGGTCGTAGGGCTCATCCGCCGGATCCAGGAGCTCGCCGGGTTCGCCCGATACGTCACGCGCGACCCCGAGCCTCGAAAGGCCGACTCCGGGCCCGGTGTCCTGGGGTCGGATGGCACCGACCACGAGGGATTCGACGAGCACGACGTGTCCGATATCGACCCCGAGTCCCTCACTCGCGAGCTGAAGGAGGTCCTGTCGCGCGTCGAGGGAGAGGAACGCTTCCGCCGCGCGCTGCCGATCATCGACCACCTGCTCGAGATCGAGCCGGGACGCTTTGATCTCCTGCACCGCAAGCTCGGATACGCGTTCGAGGCGGCCGATGAGGAGGCCATCGTGTCGGCGTACCTCGCCCTGGGAGAGTGGCTGAACGCAAACCTGGAGGGGTTCAAGCTGCGTTCGCTGTCGACGTCCACCGAATCGGGATCCGTGACGGCGGCGATCAAGGTCGAGCGCCTGGCGGACCTCGTGCCGGGCTCGTAAGGACCTCCCGGGGACGGCGACATGGCCAACGTCAACCAGCTCAAGAACCAGGCGCGACGCGAGGAGCAGCGCGAGAACTGGTCGCGCGCCATCGAGCTGTACACGCAGGCCCTGGACGCCAGCCGCAAGGAGTCGCAGGGCTTCGTCGACCTCAGCCTGTACAACCGCATCGGCGACATCTACCTGCGGATCGGCCAGAAGAACACCGCGGTCCGTTACTACGAGCAGGCGATCGAGCTGTACGCCGAGCAGGACCTCCACACGAGCGCCATCGCCCTGTGCAACAAGGTGCTCCGCATCCTCCCCGATCGCTCGACCGTGTTCCTGCAGCTCGGGCGGCTCAACCTGGCCACCAGCCTCGTCGCCGAGGGTCGCGAGCACTATCACCGCTACGCCACTGCCATGCGGAAGCGGGGCAGCGAGGAGGCCGCGCTCGAGGGGCTCGAGGAGCTGATCGTCGCGACGGGTGACAGTGGCACGCTGACGCTGTGGGCCGGCTGGCTGGCCGAGGCATCGGACGCCGAGGCGTCGGTGGCCCGCATCGAGGCGCTGCGCGAAGCCCTCGAGCGACACGGGATCGACCCCGAGGAAGTCGCGGCGCAGGTACGGAGCAAGACCGTCGTCGGATTCGAAGACAGGGCGGGCGATGCGAAGACTGCCGATCCGCTTGCGGGGGCCTTCCTCACGCTGGGTGACGAGCCGCCACCCAAGCGCGCCAGGGAGCCTGCCCCTGCGTCCGCAGCCGAGGAGCCCTCGATCGATCCGGACGAGCTCGAGCCCGAGCGGATCCGCCCCGCGGCCTCGCACGAGTCGGCCGACGACCTCGAGGCGGAGTCCCCGTCGTACGACGAGTCGGACGACGAGGGCGGGGCGCGGGAGCCCGTGCAGCCGGGCTCGATCCCCTGGGAGCAGGAGGCCGAGGAGATCATCGCGGAGTTCGACCTTCCCGATGACGATTTGTGGAGCGAGGACCCGACCGTCGAGGAGCCCGACGTCACGCTGGAGCCGGGCCGAGAGCCCCGGCGCGGCCACGACCTCGAGGCGCTCGAGATCGGCGCCGGCTCGAGGCACACCGACCCGCACCGCTCGCCCGGAGAGTCGGCGGAATGGGACGAGCTCGAGTACGCCGCCGCCGACGTGCGCGTCCATGCCCTCGAGGTCGAGGTGCAGGAGGGTCTCGATGCCGATGCGCCGGAGTCCGCGCCCGAAGGCCCCGAGTCCGCCGATCTCGAGCCGGAAGAGGCGCTGGAGCCCGTCGTCGGGGACGGACCCGTCGTCGGTGAGGCCTTCGAACCGGTGGTCGAGGAAGCGGCCGAGTCGGCCGGTGGCGGGGTCGCGGCCCCGACCGCCCCCGATCGCCCGGAGACCGCCAGCGGCGTCTCCGCGGAGGCCGGGACGGACCGCGAGGATCCCGGGGAGGCGCCCGAGCGCGCGTTCGGCCCGCGGACCGAGGCGACCGAGCCGGTGTTCTCGATCGACACGGACGAGCTCGAGTCGATCGTGCGCGCCGCCGCCGATCTCGGCGAGTCCGGCGGCTTCGAAGTGGAGCCGGCGTTGGAGGACGAGCTGCCGGACCCCGATGCCGAGGAGCCCAGCGAGCAGGCGATCGATCCGGCCGCGGTTCTCGCGACGGGTCCGGCGGCGACGGTTCCGCAGGAGCCGCCGGATGTCGAGGTCGCCGGACGCGTAGAGGCGGAGGTCTCCACTGGCCGCGCCGAGCGGGAGGAGTCGTTCGAGGCCCCCGGTGCGGGGCCCCCCCGTGAGCGCGAGTCGATCGGCATGGAGCGTGACGAGGAAGGCCCCTCGATCGACGAGTCCGCGTGGCTGGACGATGCGCGCCACGCGCTCGACCGGCACGCGCGCGCCGACGCCGAGGCGGCCGCGAGCCGGAACGAGTCGGCGATCGAAGAGCCCGACGCGCCGACGGGCGAGGTCGGGCCCGAGGCCGACGAGTCGGGTCTCGAGGCCGAGACGATCGCCATCGAGTGGGCCGACGACGCCAGGGAGGAGCCGCGACGCCCGGGAGGCGGGCAGCCGACGCCGGACTCCGAGCCCGTTGCCGGTACTGTGCCCCCGGCTCGACCCGAGCCCGAGCCGGTCGCCGGGGCCGAGCCCGCGCCGGTCGCCGAGGCCGAGCCCGAGCCGGTGGCGGAGCTCGAGCCCCCGGCTCCCCGGCCGGCCGCCCCGCGAGGACGGGTCGCGAACGGCCGGCGGGCGGGTGGCGCGGGCTCCGGCCGGGACTCGCTCGATGGCGAGCCCGTGCCGCCTCTCGCCGAGCCGCGGCTTCAGGTCGAGGAAGATCCGGAGGACGCCTTCCGCGACTGGGTCGAGTCGGCGAGCATGGGCATCCTCAAGCGGGCGCTCCAGGAGCTCGAGCATCGCCAGGAGCACGAGCGGGCCCTGGTGGTCATCGCGCGGCTCACGCGGCTCGAGGAGACGGCCGTGGAGTTCAAGATCCGTCAGGTGGAGTACCTCAGCGCGCTGGGCCGCACCGAGGAGGCGCTCGAGGCGTGTGTCGCGCTCGGCGCGAGGCTCGAGGCCTGGGATCGTCCGGTTGAGGCGCGGGACGCGTATCGACGCGCCGAGACGTTGGCTCCAGGCGACGAGCAGGTGATCGAAGCGCTGCAGCGGTTGGAGGGCGTGGAGGAAGACTCGATGGAGGAGGCGGTCGTAGGCCCTGGACCGAAGAGGCCGTATATGCCGGATCATGTGAACGGGGCGGACCGAGGATCCGTCATCGACCGCCCGATACCGACGATATCCGTCACGGTCGAGGATCGGGGGATGGGTCCGCGCCCCTACTCCGGGGTGGCCGGGGGATCGGAGGCCGGCACGGACTTCGAGCAGCTCCTGTCGGAGTTCCGCGCCGAGCTGCACGAGAAGCCGGCGCACAACGACTCCTCCTCCCGTACGGAGCTGGGGGCCCGTCTGAAGGAGATGGGCCGACTGGACGACGCGATCCGGGAGCTCCAGGGGGCGGTTCGCGAGCCTTCCGCTCCGCCGCTCGCGTTCGAGCTGCTCGGCGAGGCGTTCCTCGAGAAGGGACAGCCCCGGATCGCGGTGCGTTTCCTCGAGAAGGCGCTCGGCAGCCTTTCGCAGGGCGACCGGGACATTCTCGGGGTCCTGTACCAGCTAGGGATCGCGTACGAGGCCCTGAACGACCTCGCGAAGGCGCTCATCTGCTACGAGCGCATCTTCAGTGTCGACATCGACTACCGCGACATCCAGGAGCGCATTCTGAGCTGCTCGGTGTGAGGCGGGAACCGGCCCGTGGGAGGGCGCGCGGTCTTTGACAATCCCGTGCGCCGGGCCGAGATTCCCCTCCCATCCGGAGTCCACCGCCCGGGAGAACCGTGCTTCCTACCGCCCACGTGCAGCTCGACGAGATCAAGGCGCCCGTCCGGGATCGCCTGGCGCTGGTCGAGCGGAGCCTCCTGGGGCTGGTGCCGTCGGGGTTCGAGTCCCTTGACGAGGTGGGCGAGTACCTGTTCTCCCGAAGCGGCAAGCTGTTCCGCCCGACGCTCCTCCTGCTGTCGAGCGGAGTGGGGGGGAGGTCCGACGACTCGGCGATCCGCTTGGCGGCCATCGTGGAGCTCCTGCACGTGGCCACGCTGGTCCACGACGATGCCGTCGACCACTCCGTGCGCCGGCGGGGAATGCCGACCGTGAACGATCGCTGGACCCACCAGGTCGCGATCATCGCGGGGGACTATCTGTACTCGCGCGCCGTGATCGAGATCACCGACCTCGGCCGTCTGGAGCCAATCGCGATCCTCGCGCGCACGGCGAACCAGATGACCGTAGGCGAGATGCGGCAGCTCGTGCTCCACGACCGGCTGGACTTCACGCGTGCCGATTACGATCGTCTGTGCGAGTGCAAGACGGCGTCGCTGTTTCGCGCCGCCTGCGAGCTGGGAGCGATGGCGGGGGTCGAGAGCTATCGGCCGGCGCTCGGGGGGTACGGCTACCACCTGGGCATGGCGTTCCAGATCATCGACGACCTGTTGGATTACACCGCGACCGCCGAGGTTACCGGGAAGCCGAGCGGACAGGATCTTCAGGAGCACAAGGTCACGCTCCCGCTGATCGCGGCCCTCCCGGCCCTGAGCGCCGCCGAACGGCGCCGGGTGGAGGCGCTGTTCGAGGACGCCCGGCCGGACGGAGAGGCTGTGGCGGACGTGATCGAGATGGTCGACCGCCACGGCGGGCTCGAGGCGGCGGCTCGAGAGGCCCGCTCGCGGGCCGATCGGGCGCGGGAGTGCCTGGCGGGGCTGGTGGAAGACGACTGTCTTGCCGCGTTGCATGCAGCCGTGGACTACGTAGTCGAGAGGGTGCGCTAGGTGGCGGAACTCGGACGCAGGCCCGAAAGGTCCCCTAGGAGGACCCTGCTGGTGATCGCCGGCGGGTTCATCCTCGGCGCGCTTCTCACCGAGCTCATGGCGGTCACGCTGCCCCCCTCTGCCGCGCGGCAGTTCTTCATCACCACCGTGGCGGCCTCGCTCGGGCCGCTATCGATCGACCTGAACGTCATCGCGCTCACGATCGGGCCGCTCATCCTGCGCGCGAACTTTCTAAGCATCGTCGGGATATTACTGGTGGCCTGGTTCGCTCGATCCCTGCTGTAGCGTGATCCGGGGCGCGACGGACCCAGGCGAGACCAAACAGAGGAGCCACCGATGTTCGGTTTGAGCCCGTGGGAACTCCTGATCGTGTTCCTCGCGATTCTTCTGCTGTTCGGGGCCAAGCGGTTGCCCGAGATCGGAAGCTCGCTCGGCAAGGGCATCCGGGAGTTCAAGGAGTCCATCAAGGACGTCGAGGGAGACGTTCGGCGGGAGATCACCGGGCCCGGCGAGCAGCCGGGCTCCACGGTCTCGCAGGAGTCCAAGGAGCCGGTGGAGCGTCGCGGCGACGCCTGAAAGCGCGCCGGGAGGCCGCCGCCTCCCGGGAACATCACGCGGTCGAGCGCTCGCCGGCCGGCCGGCCGGCTCAGGTCGCGTTCTGGCTGCTCAGGCGGTCGCGGTGGTCCACGATGGTGGCCTGCTCGCGTAGCGCAGCGAGCCAGTTCTGCACGTATTCCTGCGTCCGCTCGAAGGCGAGCTGGCGGAGAAGCGCCTCCTTGACCTCTTCGAAGCCCTCCTCCGTCGCCTCCTGGCGGTCGACCACCTCGAGGACGGCGACCGCATCACCTGCGTCGACCACCCCGCTGGTGCTGCCCACCGGAACCCCGAACGCCTCCCCGATCGCCTCGGTGCCCTGACCGAGCCCGGGAACGAAGTCTCCCCGCCGGAAGGCCTCGGTCTCGTCGACCGTCCACCCGAACCGGGCCGCTGCCTCGTCGAGCGAGGCCCCACCGTCGAGCGCCTCCACGAGCCCAGCGGCGACCTCGCGCGCCCGCTCCTTCTTCTTCCGGGCCACGAGGATCTGACGGATCGCCCCGGTCACGTCCGAGAGCGGCGCGATGCCCGCCTCCTGGCGGCCGAGGAGCTCGAACACGTGGAACCCGGTCGCGTTCTCGAAGAACGGTGACAGGTCGCCGATCTGGGTGTCCGGGTCGAGCGCCCAGTCTGGCGCCACGCCGAGGGCCCCGGCGCCGGGGATGAAGTCCACGCCGTCGGTGAGGGTCACGTCGGTGCGGACCGGGACGCCCAGAGAGTCGGCCGCGGTGGGCAGGTTCGAGCGGAGCCCGATGCCCTCGAGGTCGTCCATGACCCCGAACACGGAGTCTTCGGTGGCGGCCGAAACCTCGACCGGGACGAGGATCTGCCGCATGGAAATCGAATCGCGCGAGCGGGAATCGACCCGCAGGATGTGGAACCCGAACGACGTCGGGACGACGTCCGACACGCGCCCGATCGGCAGGTCGAACGCGATCTCGGCGAGCGTCGGGTCGATGCTCGAGCGCGCGCGGCGGCCCATGTCGCCGCCCCTGGACGCCGTGTTGGGGTCTCCGGACTCGGCGCGCGCCACCTCGGCGAAGTCCTCGCCGCCCGCCACCCGCTCACGCAGCCCTTCGGCGCGCGCACGCGCCGCAGCGGTGTCGGCCGCCGCGGGCCGCAACGCGAGGCTCACCATGTTGGCCCGCGCCGACGCGGGCCGCGTGAAGTCGTCCCGGTGTGCGTTGTAGTAGGTCCTGAGCTCGGTGTCGGTCACCGTGACCGCCGAGTCGGGGACGGCGGTGGCCGGATCCACCCGCACGAAGCGCACTCGCGCGCGCTCGTTCGTGTCCTTGTAGAACTGCCAGGCGTCGGCGTCGGACACGTACGTCGCGCTCTCCACGAGCGCCTCCAGCTTCCGCCGGGGCAGGATCGACCGATAATAGGACTCGATCTGGAGCAGGGTGTTCTCGTCGGTGGCGGGATCCGTGAAGAAGCGCCGGTACTTCTCGATGTCGAACTGGCCGTCGGTCTGGAACGCCGGGTGATTGAGGAGCTCGGCGGGCGGCTGGTTGAGGAAGGCCTGACGGATCTCGCTGTCGGTGACCTCGACCCTGAGGCGCTCCAATTCGGCCTGGAGCAGTGTCGTGTTGATCAGCGACTCCCACGCCTGATCCGTCACCACGCGCACGTCCTCCTCGTTCAGGCTGCGGTCGCCCTGACGCGCGAGCGTGAGCTGGTTCTGGAGGTACGCGTTCCACTCGCTGTAGTGGATCTCGCGACCCGCGACATCCGCGACCACCGGATTGAGGCCGCTGGTCCCCCGGATGTCGGTCACACGCGAGAACACCAGCCACCCCACGAAGGCGATCGACAGGATGAGCATCACGTACTTCGCGCTGCCGCGCATCTTCCGCATGAACATGGGACGTTCGAACCACTCCCGGTACGGGTTCCCGATATGCAAAACGGCCGGTGCCCGGCCGCCAGAAGGTCCTTTCGCGAAGGATTGGGAACCTACTGGCGGTCGCGCCGCCGAGCAACGCGCCGGGGCGCCGCGTGCCGCGCCCGACCATCGCGCGGGCCGGCGCGCCGCGGCCGGCGATGTCGCGTTGACAGTAAAAAATTGCCGCCCGTATGTTCCCCCATGCTCCGACCCACCGCGCACCCCCAGAGGGTCGGGGGGCGCACCTGATGCCTCCCGACGACTTCTCGGAGGAGATCGACCGCCTGGAAGAGCGCGCCGCGCGCGACCCGCGCACGCACACCTTCGCCCGGCTCGCGGACCTGTACCGGAAGGCCGGGGAGCTCGATCGCGCGCTCCAGGTGATCGAATCCGGCCTGCGGCAGCACCCGCACTACCTGAATGCGCGGATCGTCCACGCCCGACTACTCCGCGAGCTCGGCCGCCGGGGCGAGGCCGTGGTGGCGTTCGAGCGCGTGCTGCAGATCGACTCCGAGAACCTCGTCGCGCGCACGGCCCTCACCGAGATGCGGGAGGGAGAGCGGCCGGGCCCTGCGGCGATGCCGGAGGCCCCGGCGGGGGCCGTCTCGAGCGGGTGGCTGGCCCGGCTCGAGGCCGACTGGCATTCGGGGCGCGACGAGCCGCCCGGAACGCCGGGGCCGCCCTCCGCGGAGGTCCCGGAGGCCACCGTGGAAGAGCCGGGCAGCGAGGGGGCGACCGACGAAGCGGACGCCCCCGAGCCGGAGCCGGTCGCGGAATCGGACGTCGCGGCCGGTCCGGAGCCTGCCCCTTCGACCGAGCCGGAGCCTGCCCCTTCGACCGAACCGGAACCTGCGCCTGCAGTCGAATCGGAGCCTGCCGCTGCGGCCGAACCGGAGCCCGAGCCCACGGCCGCCGCCTGGGCGTCGCCGGGTCGCGAGAACGCGCGGGACCTGGAGACCGCGACCCTGGCGGAGCTGTACGCCAGACAGGGGCTGCTCGACGAGGCGATCGGGATCTTCGAGCGGCTGCTGGCGAGAGATCCCTACAACGCCCGGCTCGCGACCTCGCTCGAGGAGGCCCGCACGAGGGCGCGGAGCGGGTCCGGCTCGCGGCCGGACGCGCGGCCCGCCGCCCCGCCGCTCGAGGTCGAGCGTTCGGGGCGGGATGCGGGGTCGCACGCCCATCCGGAGCCCGGCGTCCGGGAGGCCGCCCGGGGGACGGGACCCCGCGAGCCGCGGGCGCACGGCGCGAGCGGGCCGGAGTCGAGTGGCGGATCGGCCGGTCGCGAGGCGGTCGGAGGTCGCGTTGGGCCCGAGCGCCGCGAGCGCCCGGGAGACGTGCGAGTGCCCGGCACCCGTACGCCGCCTTCGCCCGAGCCCGCCTCGGCGCCGGCCGGGCGGACGGGATCCGGCACCGAGACGATCCGGGAGTTCCTCGGGCGGTTGCTCGAGGGGCGCTTCGAGCTTCCGGAGGGCGCGACGGACGGGGCGGCGGTCGACGCGGAGCCGGAGCTCGGCGTCGACGAGTGGCTCCGCCGGCGGGGGATCTGAGCCGATGAGGATCGGAGTGCTGCACGGCCCGAACCTCAACCTGCTGGGCGCGAGGGAGCCGGCCCACTACGGCCACCGCACGCTGCCCGACATCGAGCGCATGCTCCGCGAACGGGCCATGAAGCGCTCGATCGAGCTCGAGTTCTTCCAGTCCAACGACGAGGGCGCGCTGGTGGACTGGGTCCAGAGCGCGACGGCCCGCGTGGACGGGTGGATCGTGAACGCCGCCGGCCTCACGCATTCGAGCGTGCCGTTGCGCGACGCGCTGGCGGGCTCCGCCAAGCCGTTCGTCGAGGTGCATCTGTCGAACGTGTACGCGCGCGAGCCGTTTCGGCACCGCTCGATGCTCTCCGACCTGGCGATCGGCGTGATCGCCGGCTTCCGGGGATCGAGCTACCTGTTCGGTCTGGAAGGGCTGGCCGAAAGGCTGGAGTCGGACGCCGATTGAGCGCCCTCCCACTGGATCGCGCCGAGCGCCGCCACCGGTTCGAGCGGGAGCTGACGCGGGCGTCGGTGGACGCCGCGATCGTCACCCACCGGCCCGATGTGCGCTACCTGTCCGGATTCTCCGGCTCCTCCGGGTTCCTGTTCTATCCGCTGGCCGATCCCCCCGTGCTCATCACGGACTTCCGTTACGAGGAGCAGGCCGGCGACGAGATCGACTCCCCGCTCCGCGTCCACGTCACGCGCGAGGGGTGGGTGGCCGCCATGGCCGAGCTGACGGGCGGCGCGGGCGTGTCGCGCATCGGTTTCGACCCGGCGCACCTCAGCGTGGCGGAGCACCGCCGGCTCAGGGACGCGCTCCCCGACGCGACGTGGGTGGAGACGCCGGACGTGGTGGCGACGCTCCGGTCGGTGAAGTCGGAGGACGAGGTCGCCCGCATCGAGCGCGCCATCCGGGTGGCCGAGACGGCGCTCGAGCGGCTGCTCGAGACGTTCGATTGGCACGCCGGACACACGGAGCTCGAGATCACGGCTCGGCTGGAGCTCGAGCTGCGCCGCGCCGGGTCCGAGGGGCTGCCGTTCGAGGTGATCGTGGCGTCGGGGCCGCGCACGTCGCTCCCGCACGCCGGACCCGGCGCGCGGGCGCCCCGCGAGGGCGACCTGCTGCTGGTCGATTTCGGGGCGACCGTCGAGGGGTACTGCAGCGACCTGACCCGCACGTTCGTGATCGGGGAGGCGTCCGAGTGGCAGCGGGAGCTCCACGGGCGGGTCCTCGAGGCGCAGGAGTCGGCCCTGTCGGCCATCTCGGATGGCGCCGCGGCGCGCGACGTCGACGCGGCCACGCGCGCCCGCCTCGCCGAGCACGATCTGGACCGCTACTTCGGCCACAGCACCGGGCACGGCATCGGCCTCGAAGTGCACGAAGAGCCACGCCTCTCCTCGCGCTCCGACGACGTGCTGGGAGCCGGAAACGTGGTGACGGTCGAACCCGGCGTGTATGTTCCCGGCCGGGGCGGCGTCCGCGTGGAGGACGACGTTCTCGTCACCGACGGCGGCGCGCGCAGGCTGAGTGCGTTTCGCCGTGATCTCGTCGAGTTGTAGCCGGTCCCTCCGGGGCGCGACCCCGACGCGCGGGAGCGGCTCGATCGTCGTACCCGCGAGTGAAGAAACGGAACGCATGGCGGATACATCGGATTTTCGAAACGGGATGGTCATCGAGCTGGATGACACCCTGTATCAGATCGTCTACTTCCAGCACGTGAAGCCGGGCAAGGGCGGCGCGTTCGTGCGCACCAAGCTCAGGGACATCATGGGCGAGCGCGTGCTCGACCGGACCTTCCGGGCGGGCGAGAAGGTCAACGAGGTGCGGCTCGAGCGCCGACCCATCCAGTACAGCTATACCGACGGCCAGCTGTACTATTTCATGAATATGGAGACGTTCGAGCTCATCCCGCTCGGCGCGGACGCGATCGGGGCGGACCAGCTCCGCTACCTGAGCGAGAACATGGAGTGCGAGGCACTCCAGCGGGACGGGAAGGTCCTGTCGGTGGAGCTGCCGCAGTTCGTCGAGCTCGAGATCGTCGAGACCGATCCGGGAGTGCGCGGAGACACGGCGCAGGGCGGCACCAAGCCGGCCACGCTGTCGACCGGCGCCGTCGTCCAGGTCCCGCTGTTCCTCGAGATGGGGGACGTGGTCCGGGTGGATCGGACGCAAGACAAGTACATCACGCGGGTGACGTCATGATGGACATCGACTGGCTGAAGCGCCTCATCCGCCTCGTGGAGGAGTCCGACATCGACTCCCTCGAGGTGGAGCGCCTGACCACGCGGGTCCGCATCCGGAAGTCGCCCGCCGTCGGCGCCGCTCCCCCCGCCGTCGCGCCGCTGTCCGCGCCACCCGCGACTCCCGCCCAGTCGGCCGCCGAACCGGGGCTCGCGGGGGGAGCCCCGCCGGCCGCCGCAGTCGCCCCGGCCGCGAATCTGCACGAGGTCAACTCCCCCATGGTCGGGACGTTCTATCGCTCCCCGTCGCCCGACGCGGCGCCCTTCGTCTCGGTCGGGGACCGGATCGAGCAGGGGCAGACGCTGTGCATCCTCGAGGCCATGAAGCTCATGAACGAGCTCGAGTCGGAGGTGTCCGGCGTGGTGCGCGAGATCTCGGCGGAGAACGGCGATCCCGTGGAGTTCGGCCAGCTCCTGTTCCGGATCGAGGCGGATTGACCCGGTGGGGACGGCCGCCCGCACGGCCGCCTGAGCGGTGTTCCGCAAGATCCTGATCGCCAACCGCGGCGAGATCGCGCTGCGGATCATCCGGGCGTGCCGCGCCCTGGACATCCGCACGGTGGCGGTCTACTCGCAGGCGGACCGCGACTCGCTCCACATCCGCTTCTCGGACGAGGAGATCTGCATCGGTCCGCCGCCTAGCCGCGAGAGCTACCTGAATATCCCGCGCATCCTGGCGGCGGCCGAGATCACCGGCGCCGACGCGATCCACCCCGGGTACGGATTCCTGGCCGAGAACCCGGAGTTCGCCGAGATCTGCGAGCGCAGCGGGCTCGTGTTCATCGGGCCGACCGCCGAGCAGATCCGTCGCATGGGGGACAAGGCGGAGGCGCGGAGCACGATGGTGGAGGCGGGCGTGCCCGTCGTGCCGGGCTCCGAGGACGTCATCGACGACGAGCGGGACGCGCTCGCCGAGGCGCGCCGGATCGGCTTCCCGGTGATGATCAAGGCGGCCGCCGGCGGGGGCGGGAAGGGGATGCGGGCGGCGTTCGACGAGGCCGGCTTCCGGAAGGCGTTCCCGGTGGCGCGGAACGAGGCCGAGGCCAACTTCGCCAACCCGGCCGTATACCTCGAGAAGCTCATCGAGCGCCCGCGGCACGTCGAGATCCAGATCCTCGGCGACCGGCATGGAAACCTCGTGCACCTCGGGGAGCGCGACTGCTCGATCCAGAGACGGCACCAGAAGCTCATCGAGGAGGCCCCGAGCCCGGCGGTCACCCCCGAGCTGCGGGCGCGCATGGGGGAGGCGGCCATCCGCGGGGCGCGGGCCATCGCGTACCAGGGCGCGGGCACCGTCGAGTTCCTCCTCGGGGCGGGCGGCGAGTTCTACTTCATGGAGATGAACACCCGCATCCAGGTGGAGCACCCGGTAACCGAGATGGTCACCTCCATCGACCTCATCCGCGAGCAGATCCGCGTCGCGGCGGGGGAGAAGCTCGAGTGGAGCGAGCCGCCGCCGATGACCGGCCACGCGATCGAGTGCCGGGTGAACGCCGAGGATCCGGAGCACGGGTTCCGTCCCTCGCCCGGCGTGATCACGACCTTCCACGCGCCGGGCGGCCCGGGCGTGCGCGTGGACACGCACATCTACGATGGCTACGCCGTGCCGCCGTACTACGATTCGCTGCTCGCCAAGCTGATCGTGCACGGGAAGACGCGCGATGAGGCCCGCATGGGCGCATACCACGCCCTGGAGGAGTTCATCCTCGAGGGCGTGCACACCACGATCCCGTTTCTGCGCAAGATCCTCCAGACCCCGGACTTCGAGTCCGGCGACATCGACACGGGGTTCGTCGAGAGGTTCCTGCGACCGGGGTGACTCCCGTGCTCGACGTCGCGTGGCTGCCCGCGGAGCTTCCGGGCTCGCCCGTGGCCGGCGGCCCGGCGGTGGTGATCGATGTGCTGCGGGCCACGACCAGCGTGACCACGGCCCTGGCGGCCGGGGCGGCCGGCGTGATTCCCGCCGCCTCGGTGTCCGAGGCCCGCGAGGTGGCCGCCGCGCTCGACGGCGCCCTCCTGTGCGGAGAGCGTCGCGGTCTGCCGCCCGAGGGGTTCGACATCGGGAACTCGCCGGGCTCGTACACGCCCGCGCGCGTGTCCGGGCGGACGCTCGTGTTCTCGACCACCAACGGCACGCGCGCCATGCGCTCCGCGTCCGCGTCGAGCCCGCTCCGCCTGGCCTGCTTCCGGAACGCCGGGGCGGTCGCGCGCCGGCTGGCGGACGACTTCGAAGGGGGGGCGGCGGGCCCGGGGGCGGTCATCGTGTGCGCCGGCCGCGCGGGGCGCGTGAGCATGGACGACGCGTGGTGCGCTGGCCATCTTGTGGGTCGGGTGACCCGGGTCCTGCCGGGGCTTTGGCTGACCGACGGGGCGCGCGCGGCCCGCGAGCTGGCGGCATCGCTGGGCGCGCCCAGCGCCGCGGGGCTCGCCGACACGGCGGCCGGTCGGGCGCTGGTCGCGCTGGGGCTGGGGCGCGATGTGGAGGCGTGCGCGCGGCTCGATGACGTGGAGATCGTTCCGATGTGGCGCGGCAGTGCGTTCGTGGTGGGCGGGGAGGAGGAGAGCTGATGATGGGTGAACGACAGCGCCGCGAGGCCCTGGGGATCGGTCTGATCGTCCTGGGACTCCTGGTCGGCCTCGCGCTCCTGTCTCCGACGCTGAGCGGCGGGGAGGGGAACTGGATCGGCCCTGCGGGTCGCCTGCTCGATCGGGGCCTGTCGTTCGTGTTGGGTCCCCTGTCGCCGCTTCTCGCCCTCCCGGCGCTCATCTGGGGGGTGCACCTGCTCGGCGTGGGCGAGCCCGGCTCGACGTGGCGCTGGTCGATGCTCCCCGTGGGGCTCCTCCTCGTCCTCCCCACCCTGATGTGGCTGACCGTGCCCGCCGAGGGGGCGACCGTGGCCGGCGTGGGCTGGCTGGGCGCTTCGCTCGGCGGGGTGCTGTTCGCCGGGTTCGGCGCCGTGGGGGCGCTCCTGATCGCGCTCGCCCTGCTCGTTCTCACCCTCGTCCTCACCCTCGGCTGGTCGCTGGCGCAGATCGTGGTGGGCGGGGGGCGGATCGCCCGTCAGGGTCTGACGGCCGGGGCGGGGGGCGCGCGCACGCTCGGACGGGCGCTGGTCGATCTGTACCGGACGGACGACGTGCCGCCGCCCGACACGACCCCGTGGGAGGTGGTGGCCGCCGTGGAGAACCCCCCGCCTGCGGAGGAGGAGACGCCGGCACCGGCGGCGCGGGGCCGCAAGAATGGGCGCCGGACGCCCGAGGAGCCCACGCTCGCCGAGCACGGCGACCTCGATCAGACCGAGCTTCCCGGGATCGAGCTGCTCGACGAGCCGGCCGGGAGCGGCGCGGGTCTGGGGCGACGCGATCTCGAGCGCCTGGGGGGGATCCTGATCGACAAGCTGGCCACCTTCCGGATCGACGGGGAGATCGGCGGGTGGACCACCGGACCGGTGGTGACGCAGTTCGAGGTGGTCCCGGCGCCGGGGGTGAAGGTCGGGCAGATCTCCGCACGCGCCGATGATCTGGCGCTCGCCCTCAAGGCCCCGTGCGTGCGCATCGTGGCCCCCATCCCCGGCAAGGGGGCGGTGGGGGTCGAGGTGCCCAATCCGCGCGCCGAGATCGTGCGGCTGCGCGAGGTCCTCGAGGCGCCCGCCTACCGGAGCGCCCGGGCCGCGCTGCCGCTCGCGCTCGGCCGCGACCTGGCCGGCGATCCGTACTGGGCGGACCTCGTGCGCATGCCGCACCTGCTGATCGCGGGACAGACGGGGTCCGGGAAGTCGGTGTGCATGAACACCATCATCACGAGTCTGGTGTACCGGTACACACCGCGTCAGCTACGACTCCTGATGGTGGATCCGAAGATGGTGGAGCTCTCGGTGTACGCGGACCTGCCGCACCTGCGGCACCCCGTGATCACCGACAACGACGAGGCCGCCTCGGTACTCAAGTGGGGCGTGTTCGAGATGAAGCGCCGCTTCGGGCTCCTGTCGGCCAACGGGTGCCGCAACCTGGGCGAGTTCAATGCCCGCCTGGCCCGCGGCCGCGAGGTCGCGCTGCCCGATCGCGGGCCGGGAGACGAGCCCCGTCCGTACGAGGATGGACCGCTGCCGTTCGTCGTGCTGCTCATCGATGAGCTCGCCGACCTCATGATGACCGTGCAGTCGGAGGTGGAGACGCCGCTCGCCATGCTGGCGCAGAAGGCGCGCGCGGTGGGCATCCACCTCGTGATCGCCACGCAGCGTCCGTCGGTGAACGTCCTCACTGGGCTCATCAAGGCGAACATCCCGAGCCGCATCGCGTTCCGGGTGGCGTCCAAGATCGACAGCCGCACGATCCTCGACCAGAACGGGGCCGACGCCCTGCTCGGCAACGGCGACATGCTGTTCCTGCCGCCCGGCGAGTCGGACCCGGTGCGCATCCAGGGGGCGTTCATCTCCTCCGTCGAGACCGAGCGAATCCTCGACTGGTACCGGGCCCAGGCGGCGGCGCGCGCCGCCGAGGCGAGCGGGGGGGGCGCAGAGGAAGAGGACATCCTCGACGTGGTGCGGGAGCTGGAGGAGGAAGCGGCGCGCGTGGACGTGGCCGGCGAGGTGCTCGAGGACCGCGACGAGCTCTTCCGGCAGGCGGCCGAGATCGTGATCACGAACGACGCCGGCTCGACCAGCCTGCTCCAGCGGCGGCTCAAGATCGGCTACGGGCGCGCGGCCCGGATCATCGACCAGCTCCACCACGCCGGCGTCGTGGGGCCGGCGGACGGGTCGAGGCCCCGCGACGTCCTCGTGTCGCTCACCGATCTGGACGATGTGCTCGATGGAGGGTGAGCCGCTGCGCCGGACGCCCGGCGGCCGTCGCGCGCGCCTCCGGCGCCGCGCGTCGCCCCGGGCGCCGGGCCCGGGGGGGGCGCTCGCGCTCGCGGCGGCGCTCCTCGCGCTCGGGGGTGTGGGGGCGTGCGGCGGGGACGACGCGGACCCGCGCGCCGAGGCGCGCGAGACGCTCGAGCGGCAGTTCGGACGCCGGGACGAGGCCGCCGCGCCGGGCGACTCCACGGCGTCCGCGACCGCGGCGGCCCCCGACACGGCGGCGGGCGGCGCGCTGGCGACCCCCGGCGAGACCGCCCCCGCCGGGTCGGTCCGCGACACGGGCATCGCAGGCCGCCGGCCCGAGCCCACCACCGGAGCGGGCGCCGCCCCGCCCGCGACGACCCCGGCGGACACCGCCACCTCCGCCCCCCCGACCCCGACCCCGGCGGAGCAGGATGCCGGCCCGGGCGTCGATCCCGGGCGCTGGCTGGCGATGGCCGACGAGGCGTACCGGGGCCTCCCGTCGCTCGAGGCCCGCTTCGAGCAGCGGGTCGAAGTGCCGCTCCTCGACCGGACGAGCACCGGCGTGGGGATCTGGTACCAGCGCGGGCGCGACTTCTTCCGCATGGACTTCACCGATCCGCCCGACGACGTGTTCGTGGCCGACGGGACGTATCTGTGGCTGTACCAGCCCTCCCAGCAGCCCGGCCAGGTCATCAAGGCCGTGCTCGCGGCGGGCGCCGGCCAGTCCGGAACGGCCGATCTCCTGGGTCGCATCCTGTCCGAGGCCCGCACCGAGTACGACGCGGTGTACGAAGGCACCGAGACGGTGTCCGGCGTCGAGACGCACGTGATCGCGCTCACCCCACGCGGCCCGTCGGACTACCGGCTGGTGCGCGTGTGGATCGCGACGAGCGACCGCCTCGTGCGACGCTTCATGATCCAGCAGGAGAACGAGATGATCCGCACGGTCACGCTGTCGCGGCTCCGGCCGGGCGTGACGCTCGCGGACTCGCTGTTCCGCTTCGACGTGCCCCCGGGGGTCGATGTCTTCGAGCCCTGAGCGCACCCGTCTCGGTCTCGTGAGCCTCGGGTGCGACAAGAACACGGTCGACTCGGAGCGCATGCTGGCGGCGCTGGTGGGGCAGGGCGCCGAGCGGGTGGCCGATCTGGCCGAGGCCGAGGTCATCCTCGTCAACACGTGCGGGTTCATCGACGCCGCCAAGGAGGAGTCGATCGAGACGCTGCTCGAGGCCGGCCGACTCAAGCGCGAGGGGCGCTGCCGCTCGGTGGTGGCCGTCGGGTGCATGGTGGAGCGCTACCGCGACGAGCTCGCGCCCGCCCTCCCCGAGGTCGATCTGCTGCTCGGGCTGCGCGACCTCGACCGGCTGGTCCCCGAGCTCGTGGCGCGCGGGCTCCTCCCGGCCGGATCGGTCGAGGGGGCGCACCCGGGCGAGCGCCTCCCGCTCGGGTCGCGGCACGTGAGCTACCTCAAGGTGAGCGAGGGCTGCGACCACGGGTGCGCGTTCTGCGCGATCCCGCTGTGGCGCGGCCGGCACCGCTCGTTCGAGCTCGACCGACTGGTGGCCGAGACACGGCGTCTGGAGGCCCAGGGGGCCGTCGAGGTGAACCTCGTGGCCCAGGATCTGGCCCACTACGGGCGCGACCTGCGCGACGGGACCGACATCGCGAGGCTCGTGGAGGCGCTCCTCGCCGGGACCGGAGTGCCGTGGCTCCGCCTCCTGTACATCTACTCGGCCGGGCTGCGCGCGCCCCTGGTCGAGCTGATGGCCACCGAGCCCCGGCTCCTCCCCTACATCGACATGCCGATCCAGCACGCTTCCGACCCGGTGCTGGCCCGCATGCGCCGGCCCGAACGCCGCGAGACGCTGACCGAGAAGATCGCCTGGCTGAGGGCGTCGATCGACGACCTCACGCTGCGCACGACCGTCCTCGTCGGGTTCCCGGGCGAGACCGAGTCGGATTTCCGCGAGCTGCTCGAGTTCCTCGAGGAGGCGCGCATCGACCGGCTCGGGGCGTTCGCGTTCAGCCCGCAGGAGGGGACGCGGGCCGCCTCGATGGAGGGGGACTTCGTGCCCGAGGACGTGGCGCGGGCGCGGCTCGAGGAGGTGCTCGAGGTGCAGCGGGCCGTGAGCCGCGAGCGGCTGGAGGGGACGGTCGGCGAGCGGCGGAGCGCCATCGTGGACCGCGCCGCGCCGCCCGACGAGCCGGTGGTGGAGGAGGTCGGGGTGGAGGTGACCGCGGCCCGCGACGCGGGCGCGACCGTGTATCTCGGGCGCATCGCGGCCCAGGCGGACGACGTGGACGGGCTCACGGTCCTCGTCGGGCCGCCGGACCTGTCGCCCGGGACGCTCGTCGAGGCCACCATCGAGCGCGCCACCGACTTCGATCTCGCCGCCCGCGTGGAGCGCGTCACCCGGCGGGGTCCGCGGATGGGTGGTTCGCCGGCCGCCGCGGCGAGCGCGGCCCGGAAGCGCCCTGCAGGGGACGCGGCGCGCGGGCTTCCCATCCTCCCGCTCGGGCTCGAGACGGCGTGGGGGAAGTGAGCGCGTGACGTCGGGCGCGGGTCACGACCTGCTCGCGCGGGCCCGAGCCGTGATGCCCGGCGGGGTGAGCTCGCCGGTCAGGGCGTTCGGGTCCGTGAAGCTCGACCCCCTGTTCGCCGTCCGGGGCGAGGGCGCCCGCCTCTACGACGAGGAGGGGCGCGCGTATCTCGACTACGTCCTGTCGTGGGGGCCCCTCATCCTGGGACACGCGCACCCGGCCGTCGTCGAGGCGGTGGAGCGGGCGGCGCGTGACGGCACCAGCTACGGGCTGTCGACCCGTCGCGAGGTCGAGCTGGCCGAGCGCGTGGTGGCCTGGTTCCCGGGGATCGACATGCTCCGCTTCGCGAACAGCGGCACCGAGGCGACCATGTCGGCCATCCGGCTGGCGCGCGCCGCCACCGGGCGCGACCTGATCGTGAAGTTCGACGGCTGCTACCACGGGCACGCGGACGCCTTTCTGGTCGCGGCCGGCTCGGGCGTGGCCACGCTCGGGCTCCCCGACTCGCCCGGCGTCCCGGCCGACGTGACGGCGCACACGGTCTCGCTGCCGTACAACGACCTCGAGGCGGTGGACGCCGCCTTCGCGCGGCACGCCGACCGTGTCGCGGCGCTCATCGTGGAGCCCGTGGTGGGGAACGCGGGCCTCATCCTGCCTCTGGAGGGCTTCCTCGAGGGGCTGCGCGAGCGCTGCTCGCGCGCCGGGGCGCTGCTCATCTTCGACGAGGTGATGACCGGGTTCCGCGTGTCGCGCGGCGGTGCCCAGGAGCGCTGGGGCGTGACGCCGGATCTCACGACGCTCGGCAAGGTGCTGGGCGGCGGGCTCCCGGTGGCGGCGTACGGCGGCCCGCGCGACCTGATGGAGCGCATGGCCCCCGCCGGCCCCGTGTACCAGGCCGGCACGCTGTCGGGGAACCCGCTCGGGATGGCGGCCGGCCTCGCGCAGCTCGTCGAGCTCGAGCGCACCGACCCGTTCGAGGCGCTCGAGCGCCGCACGGCGCGTCTCGTCCGGGGGATCCTCGACGCCGGGGCCGCGCGCGGCGTCCCCATGACGGGCGCCTCGGTGGGCTCGATGTGGGGCGTGTACCTGACGGCGGGGCCGGTCACGAGCTTCGCGGACGCGAGGGCGTCGGACGTGGATCTGTTCCGCCGCTACTACGCCGCCTGTCTGGAGCGCGGAGTGCTGTTCGCCCCCTCCCCGTTCGAGGCCGGGTTCCTGTCCACGGCGCACACCGAGGACGACCTGGCGGCCACGGTCGCGATCGTGGGCGCGGCGCTCGACGAGGCGCTCGAGGCGGGAGGTGCGGGGCCGGGGGCCTCCGCGTGACGGGGACGGCCGCCGGCGGACGGCTCGCGACCTGGCGGGATCGGATCGTCCCCGACGCGGCGGCCGGGGCGCTCGCGTCGGGGATCCTGCTCGCCGTGGCCCACCCCCCGTTCCACCTCCTCGCGCCCTCCTTCGTCGCCCTCGTCCCGTTCATCGTGTGGCACGAGCGGCTCCCCGACGGCGAGGAGGGGGGGCGCCAGGCGCGCATCGGCGGTTTCTTTCTCGGCCTCGTGTACTACACGCTCGTGTTCTACTGGTTGTTCGTGGCGCTCGTGTTCTACACGTGGATGGCGCTGCTCGCCTTTCTCGCCCCCATCCTCATCCTGTCGATGTTCCTCGCCTGGGCCTCGGGCGCCGTGCACGCCGTCCGGCGCCGTGCGCGCTGGCCCGCGTGGCTCGCCTTCCCGGTGCTGTGGACGGCGAACGAGTGGCTGCGCGGCAACCTGCCGCAGGTGGGCTTCCCGTGGATGAACCTGGGCGACACGCTCACCGCCTTCCCGCGCCTCCTCGGGGCGGCGGACCTCGTCGGGTCGCGCGGGCTGTCGTTCTGGCTCGTGCTCGTGAACGCGCTGCTGGCGGTGCTGTGGATGGGGATCCGCGGCCGCCGGACGGGTGGCGAGCCGGGCGGGACCGGGGCGCACGCCGGTGGATCGCTCCGCACGGTCGTCGCGCGCGGACCCGGGTCGCCGGCGCGCGTGGCGGTCGGCCTCGCGCTCGCGCTCGCCCTCCCGATCGGCTATTCGCTCGTGCGCTGGAACGGGATCGAGATGCGGCTGGCGGCCACCGTCGGCGTGGTGCAGCCGAACATCCCCGAGCACCTCAAGATCGGCGACCGGCAGGCGGCCTCGGACAGCGCGATCCGCGCCACCACGACGCTGGTCCGGGGGTGGAGCGCCCCGGAGCGCGAGCGCCTCGACCTCGTCCTCCTCCCGGAGACCGTGATCCAGGCGTGGATCGAGCCGATCCCGTCGCTCGGCCACGGCGGGGCCCCGGCGTACGACCGCTGGGCGAGCTCGCTGGCGGACGGGCTCGACGCCGCGGTCCTGTGGGGCGCGATCGGCTCGCACGACCTCGGGGGCGGGGAGTTCGACTACTACAACTCGGCGTTCCTCACCCGCCCCCGGGCGGGCCGCGCGGGGCGCTACGACAAGCGCTTCCTGGTCCCGATCGTCGAGCGCGTCCCGTTCTTTCCCCCGGAGTGGTTCTCGGCGATCCCGTTCTTCGGCGGATTCGGTGTCGGGGCGTGGGGGACGCCGTTCCGCGTGCCGACGGCACGCGGCGAGGCGTCCTTCGGTGTCCTCATCTGCTACGAGTCGATCTTCTCGCCCCTGGCGCGGCATTATCGCCGCGCGGGGGCCGACTTCCTCGTCAACATCACCAACGACTCGTGGTTCGGGCGCGACACGTGGTGGAGCCGCTCGAGCGCGCTGTGGCAGCACCCCGCGCACCTCGTGATGCGGGCGATCGAGACGCGCATGGGCGTCGCCCGCGCGGCCAACACGGGGATCTCGGAGATCGTCGATCCGCTGGGGCGGGTGACGCACGCCACGCCGCTGTTCGAGCCCGCCTCGTTCGTGGCGGACGTGCTGACGACCGACGACCGGACCGTGTACGTTCGGTTCGGGGACACGGTGGGGTGGGGGAGCGCGCTCGCCGCGATCGTGGGCCTGGCGGGCGCCATCCTGTCCGCGCGACGATCGAAGGAGGGGGCCCCGGCGTGAGGGTCAGCTACACGCGCGACTACTACGTGCCGCTGCCGGCGGGACACGCGTTCCCGATGGGCAAGTTCCCGGCGCTGCACCGCATCCTGACCGACGAGGGCCGCCTGGGCCCGTCCGAGGTCGTCGAGCCCGGCGAGGCCTCGTGGGACGAGCTGGCGCTCGTCCATACGGGTGACTACCTGCGGCGGCTCGAGAGCGGGACGCTGGAGCGCTCCGAGCTGCGGCGGCTGGGCCTGCCGTGGTCGCCGGCCCTCGTCCGCCGCTCGCGGCTCGCGGTGCGCGGCACCCTGAACGCCGCCTGGATGGCGCTCGAGGACGGCGTGGCCGCCAACCTCGCCGGCGGGACGCACCACGCGTTCCCCGACCACGGCGAGGGGTTCTGCGTCCTGAACGACGTGGGGGTGGCGGTGCGCGTGCTGCGCCGGGCAGGCTGGATCCGGCGCGCGCTGGTCATCGACCTCGACGTCCACCAGGGGAACGGGACGGCCGCCGTGTTCGCCGACGACCCCGACACGTTCACCTTCTCGATGCACGGCGCGCGCAACTACCCGTTCCGCAAGGTACCCTCCGACCTCGACGTGGCGCTCCCGGACCGCACCGGCGACGCCGACTACCTGGCCGCGCTGCGCCGACACCTGCCGGCCGTCCTCGACGGGGCCCGTCCCGACCTCGTGTTCTATCTGGGGGGTGTCGACGTGCTGGCCGGGGATCGTTTCGGCCGCCTGGCGCTCACCCGGGCGGGGCTCGAGACGCGCGACCGCCTGGTGGTCGACACCGTGCGGGGACGGGGGCTCCCGCTCACCCTCCTCCTGTCCGGTGGCTACGCGGCCACCGACGAGGAGACCGCGGATCTGCACGCCTCGGCGCACCGGGCGGCGCTCGCCTGATGCCCTCGGTGCTCGAACGGCCGGTCGCCGGGACGCAGGCGGATCGAGACACCGCCTACCTGGCCTCGGTCACGGTGTCGATCGGGAGCCTCCAGCCGGAGGCCGTGCTCGCCTCGCCCCCCTCCGGCGCGCGGGGCTTCTGGCAGAGCGGCCCCCGCTGGATCGCGCACGCCGGGTCGGTGACCGAGCTCCACACGCGCGATCGCCCGCCGCCGGGCGGGGACGGGGCGCCGGACCCGTTCGAGTGGATCCTCGGGGAGGCCCGCCGCGCATACGAGAGGCCGTGGATCTTCGATCTGGACGGGGAGCCCACGCGTCCCCGCTTCCACGGCGGGTTCGCGTTCGACGCCGCGAGCCCGGCCGGCGGGCTCGACGAGGCGGACTTCTGGGATCCGTTCCCGGTGGCCCGCTTCACGCTGCCCGCCTTCGAGGTCGAGGCGGGCCGAGAGGGGGCCCGGCTGACCCTCACGCGGCGCTTCGACGCCTCGACGCCCCGGGACCGCGCGATCGACGAGCTCCGGCGGCGGGCCGATCGGTCGCGCACCGCGCTCCAGGCGCTCGAGCGGGCCGGCGCCACGCCGGGACCGGTGCCGGCCGCCACGGCGCTCGAGGAGTCGGTGGGGAGCGAAGCGTGGCGGCGGGGGATCGAGCGCATCCTCGAGGAGATCGGGCGCGGGGGCGTGCGCAAGGTCGTGCTCGCGCGGCCGCTCGACGTGACGCTCGCCGAGGTGCCCGACTCGGGCGGCGTGCTGGCCTCGCTGCGCGCCTCGAACCCGCTCGCGCACACGTATCTCGTCCAGTTCACCCGCGACCGCTTCTTCCTCGGGGCCGCCCCGGAGCTCATCGGCGCGCTGCGCGGGCGGCGCTTCCGCACCATGGCGGTGGCCGGGTCCACCCCGCGGGGGGCCGATCCCGAGTCGGACGAGTGGCTCGGGCGTCAGCTCCTCAGCAGCCGCAAGAACCGGTTCGAGCACGAGATCGTGGTGGAGGACATCGTCGAGCGGCTGGCGCGGGCCGGGACGAGCGTCGGGACGGTCGAGGAGCCCGAGCTCCTCCGTCTGCCCCGCATCCAGCACCTGAAGACGCGGCTCGAGGCCACCGTCCCGGACGGGACGCACGTGCTCGATCTGGTGCGTGTGCTCCACCCGACCGCCGCCGTGTGCGGCTACCCGCGCGAGACGGCGCGTCGCA
>Ga0307444_1000050_pt1 | contig 60292 bp, 56 predicted proteins | sample SalMarSW160340MG_FD_202145 | JGI IMG/M metagenome (GOLD analysis project Ga0307444, IMG submission 202145) | Salt marsh sediment microbial communities from the Plum Island Ecosystem LTER, Massachusetts, United States - SW1603-40 | ecosystem: Environmental > Aquatic > Marine > Intertidal zone >...
TAAGTCGAAAGAAAGAACATTTGTTGATGAGTAGGAAGTAAAAGCAAGAATCATCAATAGGAAGAAAGCCTTCATAGTTGTTTTAGTACTTAAGTTTAAACTCATCATTTTAGTTTAAATTGGAGTAAGTATTAACTTTTCGTTTGGATGACTATAAGTTGAGATTAGAAGAAATTTTTATTAATAAGTAAAAAAATTCCCTCACTATCGAGGATCAATAATGCTTTCTAACAAGTCTGATTACAAAATTGAACAATTTAGATTAGAAGAAGAGAATTTTGATACTTTAGCAGAACTAATTACAGATGCGTTTTTAGCTGATGAAACCGCTATTAAGGAAGGAGCTTCGATAGCTTTTACCAAACAAACTTTCCGTACAATGTATGGTGCACCTACAATAGATAGAGATCTATTTGTTCAAGCGATATACAAACCAACTGGTAAAATCGTGGGTTTTATTGGTGGTATACCTAGAACACTATCAATAGAAGGTAAAAAATACAAATTTGCTATTCCATCTTGGTTGAGTGTGCATGCTCAACATCAGGGAAATGGTATTGCTAAAGCTATGGGAATTAGATTATTTGAAATAGGAATGCAAAAAGGATATGACGGAGCATTCTCATTACACGAACCTGAACAACATGGAATAGATGTTTCCACAGCTGTCTCCAGAGATAAAAAAATAAAATTTCAGAGAGTTATTACTTTAACAAAATTTGTAATCAAAAGTTTTGATGTTGAAAAAGTATCAACTGTGGTTAAATTGAGATGGTATGAAAAACTGGTTTTTAAAATGTATCAAAAATTCAAAAAAATAGACTTAACTAACATAAGGGTATGCAATAAAGAAGACATACCAGATATGTTTGTAATTATTCAAGAACAAGTCAAACGAAATCAACTATCTATTGTTCCCACATATGAAGATTTTGAGTGGATGCTAGATAATCCAAATGTAATATGTGTTGTTCATGAAGATAAAAAGGGTAAAGTTATTGGTTTTATGTTAGCTTGGGAATTTATGTTAGCAGGATTAGGGAATAAGATACCTTTTGGTTGGTTAGATATGGTACATATTCATCGTTTAAATAAGAATCAAGGGAGTAATTTAGCTAATTACTTATGTCAAGTTAGTCAACAAAAAGGTTGGTTTGGTTTACAAACACCTTATATCCCATATTTTGATATGAAACCACTTAAGAAAGCTAATTTCTTCTTTTTTAGTAAGAAAATCAATCTTGATTTATTTAACTTGAGGAATGTAAGTATTCCAGAAAAAGTAGAATCTTTTTATTTTGATTGGAGATAACGCACGATTGAGCTGCTATCCTTAATGGTTATATCTTGTTATCCTATACATGGTAAGATTGATAAAGTTACAATTTAGTAGTAGTCAATGGTGTTTAAAATGAAAGATACATTGATAAATGCATTAAAGGTGGCGGAAATAAACTTTCTTATGTCTTTTAAAGAGATTAAACCTGAGATTGTTACTAAACAAATTCAAAAAGATACCAACCATATAGCTTGGATTATTGGACATTGTGCTACACATTTTGATCATTACTTATCATTTTTTACAAACGACCATATTATTTCTAAAGAGGAGCATGATTATTTCAGCTATGGTATAGAGAAGAGTAAAGTAGTTAGCTATCCATATTCTTTTTCAGATTTAATAGATAATTACTTAAGAATTGTAAGTCTATTCTTCGAAATTTTAGATTCTATTCCTGAATCTGAATTTGAGAAATCTCCTTCTGAAGAAGATGGTGAAAATCTATCTGATATGCTTATTAGAATTACTTTACATATAATGGGGCATACTGGACAGATTGTTCTAATAAGAAGAATGCTTGATGAACCTTTCTGGTCTTTTGTAGGTGGAGTACAAAAGAATCAAAGGGAAAAACTGAGAAACAGTTGGATCTCATGGTGGAATGAAAATAAGCAAGATTATTATTCTAAATAATCATATTGCTGGCCATTTGAACGCTTTGAAGATATTTAATAATCGTTTGATATTTCTTGGATTTGCTTCTTTTATTGAAGCTGTTTGAAATTTTTGATACTCTAATCTTTTTATTAGAATTTCAAGTCTTTTCTTGAAATTTTTAAAATTTTTCTGATCTTTCTGTATCCAACCTGTCTCTGCTACAGCTACTAATCTAGGTAATACTTGCCAATCTAATCTATCTCTGTTTGGTATCCATTCTGTCCAGATAGGTGCTTCTATTCCCAAGATATGATTTTGGTTTTGTTGTTCTACATAATTTGCTATAGGTTCAAACATATAGGTCTTTCTTAAAGGTGTCATAATATAGCTGTAATCTAGATAATATCGGAATAGATTGGAAATTACAATATCTCCACCTCTTTTAATATGTTTTCTAACTAGTTTCTTTCCAGTTATCAACCAATGTTGGCCAATGATATTTTTATCAGTGGTTTCTGTTAAAATCTCATTCCACCCAATAACTCTACGTCCTTTAGAGGAGATATATTTGGCTATTCTTTCTATAAAATAAGCTTGTAGTTCATCATAATTATGTAATCCCTCTTCTTTCATCTTTCTTTGACAAACCTTACAGTTTTTCCAGTTTTTCTTAGGAACTTCATCCCCCCCTATATGAATAATCTCAGAAGGAAATAAAGCTAAAACTTCATCGAAAACATCTTCTAGAAACTCATAGGTATGCTCTTGTCCAGCACAATAGGTTTCATTTAATACTCCAAACTTTATTGGTACATCAATTTTCTTTTTAGTACAACCTAATTCTGGATATGATGCAATTGCTGCTGAGGAATGTCCGGGGATATCTATTTCAGGAATTACTCTAATAAAACGCTCTTCAGCATATTGAATCACTTCTCGGATTTGGTCTTGTGTATAATAACCTTTATGCGTTTTTCCTCTAGTTTTCTTACTTGTCCATCCCCCAATACGAGTGTCAGCTCTTTTTGAACCTATTTCTGTTAATTTAGGATACTTTTTTATTTCTATTCTCCAGCCTTGATCTTCAGTTAGATGCCAATGAAAAGTATTCATTTTAAAGAATGCAATTAAATCGATATAGTCTTTGATATCCTCAACATTGAAAAAATGTCTTCCTGAATCAAACATAAATCCTCTCCACTTAAATCTTGGGTAATCTTCAATGATCAAACAGAGAACAGACCACTCTATTTCTTTAACAATTTCATCTGATTCTATTTCAACTGGCAGAAGTTGACGAAGTGTTTGAATTCCATAAAAAACACCAGCTGGTTGAGGTGCTCTTATATTAATTAAATCCGGTGAAACTTCTAAAATATATCCCTCAGGAGAAAGGTCTTTCAAACTTTCATCCAGTTCTAGATTTACAGAATTAGATGAAAGTCTCTTAGAAGTGTCCTCAAATTTGTAACCTGTAGGTTTTGATATTAAATTCTTAAAATAATTTAAGACTGCAAGTAGATCTTTAGAAGCATAAATCTTTGTAGCTTCAGTAAAAACAAATTTTCCATCTTCAATTTTAAGATTATATGGCTGAGGAATCATATTTATAATTTAGGTATTCAAGATAATAAATCTTATTCGAGATAATCATTATATATATTCAAAAGGATAAAGGTCAATATGGCAAAAATTCCTAATTTTAAGGTTCAAAAAGCAAGAAACTTTGTTCTCGAGTTTAAAGACCCATATGCAATACTATTACTTAAGAGAGAGGTTGACCTTATTCCTATAGATAGTAAAGAATTTCTATATCTCCAAGAACAATTGTTTAAAGAGAAGGGATTAATCAAGTTAATGGATAAGCAATTAGCAACTGGTGCATGGCTTCTTCCAGAAAAGGAAGATGTTTTTGGTCCTCTTCAAAAATCAACAATATGGACATTGGTTCTATTGGGTTTAATGGGATTAAATGGAACTATTGAGAGAAAAATAGAAAAAGCAATAGAGTATATTTTTGAAACACAGTATGATTACAATACTAATACTTTCCACAATCATCATGAATTTTGGGGAGATTTTATGCAATCTCATAACGCTTCAATTCTAAGAGCTCTGATTCGTCTTGGTTTTACAGACAATAAAGATGTGAAGAATGCCTCAATTGCTCATCTAGATTTAATACATGATAAAGAAGGATATTGCAAATATAAAAAAGGGAATTTAAAATGTGCTTGGGGATTGATTAAAAATCTACTATTTCTTAATGAATGGCCTGATTCTTGGAAGAATTCTAAAGTGAAAGAGAGTATTACAGCATGTCAAGACTATCTTTTAGCATATGATCTATCAACTGCAAATTATCCTAGATTAGCTGAAAAACCCAATAACAAATGGATGAGGTTTTCATACTTCAAAACCTATCATAGTGATATCTTTGAAGCACTAGAAGCTTTAGTGACAAGCGGTATTTCAGACCATCCTGTAATTTCAAAAACTTTAGATGTTATAGGAAAACGATGTTCAAATGAGAAAACTTGGTTATGTGAATTGAATGTTAACATGCAATTAAAACTTGAAAAGAATGGACAAGAGAGTCCATGGTTAAGTATTAGAGGTTTGAAAATCAATAATACTCCTACTTGAAAATTCCAAATAACTTAGGCAGCGAAAATTGAATCCGCTCTTCGCTCCAGTTCAATCTTGAAACTATCATCCAGATATATTGGTGTTTTGGACACTTCCTCTAACTTATTCCAGAGGAATTTTATAGAAGATACCTTCTCAACATAGTTTGTTAATTTACTCAAGGCAGTAAATGATTGTCCTTTGTAAACATATGAAAAAAGAAAATCACCTTCGACTTTTATGATAAGGGTATAATTCTGATGTTTTATCCTTTCAATATGTCCAGTTGTTTCAAAAATTTCTGATGCAAAAGAATTGATTGCTGCTATAAAACCACCAATTAATGCATCATCAAGTGTTGATAATGTATGGAATTTTCTTGTAAAAAGTGTTTTTCCACTTTTACTTATTATAATCAGATACACAGGATTTTCTAAGGAGAAATCTAACATCTCTATTTCTTTATTACTTGTCATACTCGCAATTAAGTCATCTATTTGTATCATAGATATTCTTTTATCAAAAGTAGCACTCTCATCTTTCAATCTTGCCCATTGTTTTGCTTGGTTTAAGAGAGTTTCATATTCATTATTAATCTTTAAAACTAATCTGTGCAGTTGCTTTTCTTCTGCTATTATTTGAGCTTGTATTAGGAGCTTCTTTGCTTTGTTTAAATCTAATGAAATTAAAGCTAATTGGGATTGTAACCAATATGTTTGAGTTAGTAACAAGTAAGAATGCTGATTTCGAGCTATACTCTCTAATTTTGCGACGTATACTTGAATTTCATCTAAAACCTCTATACTACCCGTAATTTTGAGCTCATCCAGAAGTAAATCACAAAGCGTAAGAAGAGCTTTTTCTACAATTTCATGACTAGTTGTTTCATCGTTAATTACTTCTTTGAGTAAACCTTCAGCTTTTGCTCTGTTTTGAAATCGTGTACTAGTCATCAAAATCAAAGCTTCAGCAATCTTATATCTTTGGTCTATAGATTTTATGCTTAATTCGTTTTTTATTTTTTCTAATTCATCAAAGTATTCTTTTGCTTTATCCAACATATTATTATCAAGTGAAATAAGAATTAAGTTGTAAAGATTGGTGCTAATTGCCTTCTTTCTGTTTTCTTCTTCAGAAAGCTTGATACTTCTTAAAACATATTCTGAAGCCTTTTTATAATCACCTTTGCTATAGTAAATCAAACCAATCTGACTCAAACAAGTGGCAATGGGTGCTTGATAACCTTGTTCTTCAAGATATTTTAATGCTAAATTAAAGTTCTCAAGAGCTGTATCAAGTTCTCCTCGATTCCTATAAATATTAGCAATATTTAGATAACAAAGACTGATCATATTCTTATTATTAGTTTCTTGAGAAAGTTTCAAGGAGATAGCATAGTTTTCAATAGCTTTATTTAAATCTCCAAATGAGTCATTTATCCCACCTATATTACTTCTAATGATTGAAATAAGATCTTTGTTATCTAGTTGTACAGCATATTCTAGAGCTTCATGATAAAGTTTGAGTGCTTCTTTGGGACGTCCGTTTTCTCTGCTAAGTATGCCTAATCTATTAAGGGTTTGTGCAATATAATTAGCATTACCGATCTCCTTTCTGATAGATAGGCTTTCATTAACACTATCTAAAGCTTCTGCGAATCGATCGGGATCATTACTCAAAGACATACTTAATCTATCCAGTATTTCTGCTGTTTCAAATTTATTATTTATTAATCTACTTAGTTCCAAGCCTTTTCTTAGAGTCTGTTCTACTAAACTAAGTTCGCCAGTAGCTCTAAAACAGACTCCTTTCATCTTTAATAAAGTAACTTTATAATTCTTGTATTCTATAGAATTAGTATCATAGAGGGATTCTAATTTTCTTTCCAATTCTACAATCAAATTAAGTGAATCTTTGAAAGACCCAGTATAGATAAGGATATTAGTTTTAAGGATTAAAAATTCAAGACACAATTTGTCGATACTTCTTTTATCACATTCTTTTTCCAACTCTGTAACTTTACTATGTGCGTCTTGATATCGTCCAAATTCGAATGAAATGGTAGCTCTCAGAAAACTGATCTCTAAAAGATTTTTTTCAGATAGTATCTCGAGTTTCTCGATGTTATTGAGACTCTCCTCTGCATCAGAATAATTTCCAGCATAAATCATCTTTCTAATAAGATCGAATTCTTGCTGTAAATTGGTATCCACAATTACACCCCTGAAAAATTAATTCCTTTTCTCTTATCCTAACAATTAGATAATTAGAATAAAAAGGTTGATGGTATACCCATCAAAATTCTTTATGATTTAGACCTATATTTTGTTACAGTAGAGACGAACGCTAAAAGCATAAATCCTGTTATTGAAATAGAAGTAAATCCTTCTGTTATAGTTGCTTCCCAACCAGACAATTTTGCCCACAACCACCAAATTGCATAAGCTTTTTGATTACCATTAAGAGCTTGACTATGAGCACAACTGCAACTGTACCAATCTATATCTTCGGTATGCGAAACTTGCCAATCTATAGCCCAATTCCCCGAATGAGTATCATTATTCCAATCGCAGTTATCTGTGACATATTTATCACCATAAAAAATACCATCAGGATCATAAGATTCTATATCTGCAAAGTCAAAGAGTATCCTATTACCGCTAATACAAAATTCTCTAATCTGCTCATTTCTCTGATGCAGATTTCCTTCTAAACCAGTTCCATCAACATGCCCAGTCATGTAAACAAACATAACATTAGGGTATTCGAGTTCTAATTGAGCCATCGGTGCGAGATAGTGATCTATCATACTTTGTTCAGTTTGAGAACTAGCTTGACCACACCAACTCCACATTATAACATTACAATCAGCATTTTCTGAATCATCCAAATAATCTCGTGTCGCATCAGCCCAACCTTCATATCCAACATCTGGAACTGAAGGTATAGCATAATCATGCAGAAAAGTAGTATTAAAATCATATAAATTTAAAGTTCCTCCAAGACCTTCTTTGAAGCTAGGAAGTGCATTCATGCCATCAGTAATCTGTGAACCATGGCTAGTATGTTGATAAGCAATATGTAAAGTGTTTTTGGCTTTAAGTATAGTTGAATCTGGTATCTGGTTATACCTAATCATATTAACGATTGAATGATCTGCTATTATTGATTCAGAAAAATCACTTCCATTGATTTGACTTGGTTGAAATACTAAAACAAGATTGAATGTTACTACTAGTATAAAGATAAATTCTTTTCTTTTCATTGATTTAAACCCCTAAAAAAGATAATGTGTATAAGATTATTTATAGGTTTTTGAATCTGAATTAGATAAAATTCTTGATTTTTTTCAATACTTTTGTTAGAAACTCCCCTGCCTGTGCATCTACTTTCAAATCTGCTTTATAATCTAACGGAGTTGGATCTATATTGATAATAACCAATTTAGCTCCATTTCTTTTTGCTCTATTTGGAAAACTTGCAGCTGGTTGTACGACTAAGCTTGAACCAACTACAATCATTAAATCGCACTTATTTGTGTGTTCCTTTGAAATCTTTAGTTCTTTTTCAGGCATTGGATCATTAAAATTCACAACAGAGGATATTATTCTACCTTTGCAAACAGGGCAGATAGGCTGATTTGCCAATTGTTCCTCTGTTCGAAAACCTCTCCCATGGATTTCTCTGTTCCAACCTATTTCTTCTCTTTTAAATCTAGCATCACAATCCATGCATTTCATATATTTATAATTTCCATGCAATTCAGCAATGAGTTCAGGTCTAATACCGGATTTTAGATGTAGATTATCTACATTTTGAGATATTAAAAATTTAAGAAAACCTAGATTCTGCAATTCAAGAATCGCTTTATGTCCTTCGTTAGGAGTTACATCATCAAAATGTTTGGATTTTGGTGGAGGGAGTCCTTTATCTCTTCTCGTCCACATACCATTTTTACCTCTAAAATCTGCTAAACCTGATTCAGTACTGATTCCAGCTCCAGTAAAGACAACTAGATATTTAGAAATTAAAATAAGAGATGCAACTTCTTCAACTTGTTGTTCTAATGAAGGAATTTTCTCCACCTTTTGATTTATTCATTATAATTTGATTTTAATGTTTACTATTGGACAGAAATAAGGAACCCGTTAGATTTAATTAGTATTAAGAATTTTTTAATTAATGAGTAACAAAAGTGAAAAATCTGAATTAGGAGAAGATGTAAAATTACTACAAAAATTGATTCAAAACAAATGTGTTAATCCTCCTGGGAATGAGATGAAATCAATTAAAACCATCGAAAATTTCCTTAAGAAAAAGGGAATCGAATGTGAAATTTTTGAAACTGCTCCAAATAGAGGTAATCTAGTAGCAAAAATTGAAGGAAAAGACAAAAATCAGCCTGGTTTAATCTTAGGTCCAAGTCACGTTGATGTAGTTCCTATTGCAAAACCTGATCAATGGGATGTTGATCCATTTGCTGCAGAAATAAAAGAAGGATCTATTTGGGGTAGAGGAGCTCTAGATATGCTTTTTATTGTCGCAAGCCAAGTTTGCGCATTTGCTAAGCTTTTTGAGGAAAAGTTCCAACCAAAGGGTGATGTAATTCTATTTATTGTATCTGATGAGGAATGTGGAGGGGAGTATGGAGCAGAATGGATGGTGAAGAATCAACCAGAAAAAATCAACATAGGTAAGAAAAAGATGTATGCTGTTACAGAAGCTGGAGGAATGTCAATTGCACCAGGGAAGTTTGTTTTTATTAATGGTGAAAAAGGAGCTTCATGGAAAATTCTGAAATTTAAAGGTACTCCAGGTCATGGTAGTATGCCTTTTGCAAGCGATAATGCAGTTCTAAAAGCCTCAAAAGCTGCAACCTTATTATCAGTATATTGTGATAAAAAAATACCTCTTGAAACTAAATATCTAAACAATTTAGCTAAAGGATTGGGTTTGAACTTTCTTGTAAGATTATTGTTGACTAGTAAAAGGTTACTTCCCCTAGCTATAAAATTACTCGCTAAACGAGATCCTCAGATGGTCAAATTTATTCATAGTTTAAGTAGAATGACTATATCTCCAAATATTATAAAAGGCGGAATCAAAACCAATATTATAGCAACAGAAGCTGAACTCTATTTAGATATTAGGACACTCCCAGATCAAAAAGATGACTATGTTATAAAACACATTAAAAAAGCGATAGGAAAACTTTCAGATGAAGTAGAAATTCTCACTCATACTGATGCTGGAATTATGTCTGAAGGAACAGAAAGTCCTTCACAATCTGAATTTGTTGATGCAATGGAAAAAGCGATAGCTAAAGAACTTCCATTAAAGAACATGGTTCCTTTAATAGCCATGGGGGCTACTGACGGAAGATTTCTTAGAGAAAAAAATTTTGACACTTATGGATTCTCCTTATATGATCCTGAACTACCACTAAGCCATTTCATCTCTCTAGCTCATGGGGTCAATGAAAGAATTAGTCTAAAGACAGTTAAACTATCTACAAATGTATATTATAATTTAGCTAAAGAATTTCTCTAGCTAATTTAATTTATTATACTTAATCCTAGTTGTGAGAACGAATAATGTTTAAATAAATCTGATATTAATTTTATTGTGATAAAAATGGATGATGATAAAGTATACAAAATAATTGAACTCGTAGGTTCATCACCAAATAGCTGGGAAGAAGCAGTTCAAGTAGCGGTTGCACAAGCTTCTAAATCATTGAGAGATTTGAGAGTAGTTGAAGTAGAAAAACTTGATGCTAGAATTAAAGATGGTTTGATTGTAGCTTATAGAGCAAAAGTGAAATTAAGTTTCAAATATCAAGTCAGTAGTTAATAATTTTCTCACTTTCAATTTATTTCTTAAACTTCTTTCTTGCTTGAAGAACGAGTTCATCAGGTCTCTCTGAATAAGGAACATAAAATTGACCAAGTTCCGTATTATTTAATCCTTTTTTTATTATATCCTTTAAGGTAGAGTTGATTTCAAAACCAACAAAATGCCTGAAAGAACCTTTTGCTGCCATCGCTGTTGTTCCATTTCCCATGAAAGGATCGAAAATAACATCTCCTGGTTTACTTCCAAAATCTATACATTTTAAAACCAAATCAATTGGTAATTTTGTTGCATTTTTCTTAACACCTCTCTCATATTCTCTCTTGAAATGCCAAACATCTTCAGGATAGTGTTCAATTTTATTAAAGAAATAGTTTTTATCATTTTTGACAGCAAAAAGGACATGATAATGACTTGTGACAAATTTCCTTCTAGTAAAAACACCGAATTGATATTTCCAAATAATATGATTAATAAGTGCCAAATTATTATCTCTCAAGGAATTTAAAATGTCAATCAGATTGCTCCAACCACTAAAAATCCAAACTCCAGCATCATCTTTTAGTAATCGAGGAACCTCACTAATCCATTTTTCTGTGAAGGAAGCATAATTTTCTAACTGGACATCTTTATAGCCTTCAGCAACAAAATTACTATCACGATTGTAAAGTGGTTCCATATCCCCAAAATTCAAACCAAAGGGAGGATCTGCAATCAACATGTCAATACTTTCTGACGGTAAACTTTTCATCCCTTGAATACAATCAATATAGTGGATAACATCTACATCAAAAGTGAAGATTCTATCTTTATATAATTTCACTGCCTCTTTAACAGACCAATCCAAAGTTGGCTTGAATTCTGCAGCAGCTTTATGAGGGACATATTTACCTTTCTTCTCCTTTGATTGTGTAGTCTTCATATATTCAACTCAATTAGGTACTATTATCTTTTTTTACTATGATTTGATGATATTTTTCCGGTCTTCTATCATTAAAAATATGATTATGGTCACTTAACCATTTATCTCTAGCTTTCTCTAAATCAATCTCAATAATTTGAATTTCTTCTGTTTGCTCTCCAGCTTGAGCTATTCTTTTAGCATCGGGTGAAGTAACTTGACTCTGTCCTTTAAAATGGAGAGAGAATTCACCATTTGTTTCTAAACCTGTTCTATTAGAGGTAATAGTATAAATTTGATTCTCTATTGATCTTGTAATCATAGCTGTTTGGCAATAAGATAAAACAAGATTTGTTGGATGAGCTAATATATCCATTCCTCTTAAAGCAAGACTTCGTGTAGCTTCTGGGAAAATCCAATCCCAGCAGATGAGTAGGCCTACTTTCATCCCTTTTACCTCGAATAGGCTGAAATCTCCATCTCCTGGCTCAAAAAACAGTTTCTCTCTATCAAAAAGATGTATTTTCCTATATTTGCCGATATATCCTTCAGGTCCTACCATTACAGATGAGTTGAAGAATTTACCTCCGGCTTTTTCGCAGACTCCACTTACAATATATCCATCTTTTTGCTTTGCTAATTCCACTAATTTTTCTACAAAATATCCTCCAGGAATCTCCTCAGCAACTTTGTTTATTTCATCTTTAGATGCAAAAACATAACCAGAATTTGCTAGTTCTGGTATAACTAGCAAATCAAAATCGTGTTCAGAAGAAATAAGCTTTGATATTTTATCGATATTTTCTTCTACTTGAAGAAGCTTAGGACCAAATTGAAGAAATCCTACATTCATTACTCGAAAAAGGGAATAACACTATTTAAATTTGTGCAAGTCATTTGTTTGGTTTTTCAGATGTTCTTTAATAACTTCAAAAATTTCTTCAATTGAATTGATAGAATAGGTAGGTGATAAGGCAAGTGCTTTATCAGGTTTTTCTGCACCATAAAGTGCAAGAACTGAACTTACACCTGCTTCTTGAGCGCTTTGAATATCAAATTCTGTATCACCTACCATTAAAGTTCTCTTAGGTGAGACACTAAATTTTGACATCATTTCATGTATAGCACTTGATTTTGAATTCTCTAATGTTCCAATTTGTAAATCGAATAAATGAGTAATTTTGAAATGATGAAGCCATTTTAACAAACGTTCATTAGTTTTGCGAGAAATTAAGCATACAAAATGCTCTTTTTTGAGATCTTCAAGTGTTGAATGAACATTTGGATATAAATCTCTTAGATAGGAATATTTCTCAGTTAGAGAAACATAATGTGTTATTGCCTGGTCTATAACTTGAGGATAATCGATACCCAGAAATTCCATGAAATCTTTCCTTTGATCAGTGTTTCCGCCTCGTTCTCTGAAAACATCTTCTGGAATTTTTTTATTTGTAAAATACTCAACAGTCTCTTGCATCTGAAAAGCATAAGCGCTTTGAGAATCGGCAAGAACACCATCAAAATCAAAAATAATTAGCAGACACTTTTCTTCGTTTCTCGGGATCATATGATTGAACCAACTGGATTACACACGACATTACGGAAAGAAGAAAAAATAAACTTTACTCTTTCTTCAAAGGTGCGCTACAGTTTGTGCAAAAAATTGCATCTTCGTCATTCATCCTACTGCAATTCCAACATTTAATTTTTTTACTTTTAGAACCAGACATTTGTTGGACTTTTGCTCTCCAATCAAATTCCTCAAAACCAGTAGATTTCTCTTGTAATTTCTGTGCTATTCTATCTTCTACTTTGTGTAAATCTGAATAAAAACCATCTATTTGCTCGTTTCTTTGACGTCTTTGTTCATATTCTTGACGTCTTCTTTCAAAATCAAATAGATAACGTATATACTGGAAGAAACCCATTTTCCTTTCTCGTAAAAATCTTGCAATAAGATATACTATACCAGCTAATTCTAAGACACCTAGAATTATATAAACTATGGTCATTACAACAGATCCTTCCACACCAAACATTGATATAAGTATACTAGCAGGTAGAAAACCAGCTGAAATTATTAGTATAGGCAACCCCAGTACTAGGTAAAGAAATTCGTTTATTGCACTTGCTACAGAATATCCTACCCCAGTCATTAATTCGATCAAATAATAAGTAATAATCACAACTCCAACGACAGTAACAGCTATAATGGACAAAAATTTTAGTAAACGAATATTAGCCCAGAATGCGTAAACAACACAAGCAATTACAATTCCGCCTAAAATAAATTGTTGAATTAAATTTTGTCTGTTAAAAATTTTTCTTTTCCCTTCTGGTAGACCATGCATTATTCTCATTTCTACGCAAAAATCTACCCTTATTTATTTTACTATGCGAGCAATATGCTTAATCTGTATTAAAATAAGAAAGTTATTCTAAAAGAAAAGAAAGAAAAAAGAATCTATTCCTCTTTCGTTTTTCTTCGGCGTCTATAAACAACTATAACTTGAACAAGTAAAAGCGTACCACCTATAGAGAGTAACGTAATCATGTCAAATCCAGATTCTTGTATTGGAGGATTGAATATCATTGTATAGTTGAGAACACTTCTATAAAAAGTCCCGTTTGCATCGACAACTGAGATGAAGAATTTAATAATCATACCTTCAGGGTATCCTCTACCAAAAGATGCATAGTAAGCCAGCGGAGATAAAGAGGAGTTATAATCCATAACACCTGAAAAGAATTGGGTTTCATTTGTTTGAGGATCTATCTCATACCAAGAGAGATTAACATGCCTTTTTCCAGCAATGATTTGAATATCGGTTTTATTTTTAACACTGACATAAACATAATATTCAGTATCTTGGTAAAAGGTATTTGTGACTACTGTAATATCCCTCTCTGCTGATTGAGAATATGTTACAACTCGAACTTCAGGAACACCTATGACTATAGGTGTCTGTTCTGATTCTCCAATAGAGTAAGTTGCGTTCTCTGAGAAAATTGATTGGTCAAGCAAATCTATAGTATAGTTAACCATTATTCTATAGGTCACTTGGTAAGCATATGGTAATGGTTCAATTATTCCGTAGAATTGACTAATTGCACCTATAGAACCTATTGGTGTTTCTGTTGAGGTAATGTCAATCAACCTCCATACTGTTTCGTTGATCAGATTGTATTGGAGATAAACAACAACATCTTCTGTATCCTCTGGAATAAAGATTTGAGTAGTAATTGTAACAACATCTATATCAGTTGGATCTTGAAAATCTCTTGCAAGATATTCAACAGAAGGTTTAACATTATATTTTGTGGTTTGTGGATAATAATCTGTGATATTGTATGTAACAGAATCAACAATAAATGTATCTATAAGAACAGGATCTACACCTGTCTCAGCTTCATAGTAATTCCCAACATAAGTAACATTAGTCAATTGCTTATAAAATGTTCCATAACTATTATCGATACTACCATAATTTCCTACATTCAAGAAATTATTATAATATACAACAAATCCAGTAATAGCAGATAAAGTGATAGCATCTTCTGTGATTTCATCAAAGGTATTACCATAAATACGAGCTTGCCTACAACCTAGTAATTGAATTCCTCGTGTTAATTCAGTATATTGTCCATCTCTAATTGTAATTCCAAATGTATTTCGTCCAACTATTCCAATGTTGGAAGTACTAACATCATTACCTGACATTTCGATGTTTTCAGAGAACCAAATGCTTAGTCCATAAACTGAATCAAAAACACCATTGCTTGCAAGAGTCGCTTTTGTTACAGACCATAAAGAGATACCATATTGTGCATTAATAGCTCCATTTGCAGTGAGAATAATTTCTGTAGTCGTTTCAATATAATATCCACTAATTGTGTTATTCACTGTATTTCCTAGAACACTTATATCTCTAGAATAAATAATTGCAATACCATCTTGAACAGTATCAAGAATATTTTCTTGAACTAAAATAATTCTTCCATGAGTAACGATGATTCCTCCAAGAGAATTTGTTATGGTATTCATAAGAATGTCTGATTCTCTTGTTTCATCTATTTCAATAGCATAATATGTGATACCAGTAAAAGCGTTATCAGAAACATACATTCCATCTGAATCATAAGCATAAACTCCAGATGAAAGATTATTGAAGTAATTATCTACAACAGAAACAGGCGATACATCTAGACTTATTCCTGTATCACTATCTACAAAACTATTCTTTTGTATATAAGTGGATCTAGTACTTGCAGCTTCAATACAATTCTCAACTATATTTGTGAAATTATTATATTCATAATTTCCAAAATCAGAATTATCAAGAGATAAGCCTGTTTGAAGATTTTTCAGATCATTGTTGAGAAAATGTATTCTAGAATCAGATAAGAGTGCTCCTGTAGTTATATTATCAAATGTATTCCACTCATAAATTAGTTGAGAACCTGCAGTATTTGTTCTTGAAAAATCATCAACTATTAAACCTGTTTCTACTATATCTAGGAAATTATTATAACCAATTGTACCTGTAGTAGAATCGTCAATGTTTATACCATAAGCAAGTAATTGGAAAGTATTGTGTTGTACAACAACATTATGTCCTTCGACTATTTGAACACCAACTGAGCTGTTGAAAAATGTACTCTCTTGAAAATCTATATCCCACATTTTTTGTAATCTGAATTGTTCAAAATTCTCAAAGGTTGTTCTAATTGAGATAAACTCACAGACTTTTACACCATATTGAGTAATTGAAAATTTAGCATTAACTAAATAACTGTCAATGAAAGTATAATTTGAACCAATAGTAGGTAAGCCCACATTTGAAACTGATGTAATTGTATAAGTATAAGATGAATCAGTTACGGTAATATTACTATTTTCAACATATAATGCCCCGCCTTGTTGAACATCTATTCTTAATAGATCAGCATTTACATAAAAATTCGAATTAAGGATTCTTAACTCGCCACCGGTTCCAATATTAACAGTCTCGTTTAAATAATAATCAATACCGTCAATTGTTTCTAGACTAGTAATATCCCACTGAAGACTATCAACTGGCAATGGAGTAGTATCCACACCAATCGCATTGACAATAGTTGTTCCAAGTAATAATCCTATAACAATTGAGAATGTAAAAATGGTAATATTTTTCTTAGAAACCTTCATCTAAATTAACCTCGAACTTAGTCTTAATTTATTCAATCGTGATGAATGAACATTTTTAAAGTTTCTGTAAGCACTGCAATTGAATAGAATTACAGCACAATTACGAAACTTATTCTTATTAGCAAATTTTAGAAAACAGAGTGCTATAAAAATATTTTTTAAAAGGCACTATTTTACACATTTGGTTCTTTTGGAAACTACTGATGAACAACTGCAAGAGAAGAATACTTCTAAAAAGGAAAAAATCAAAACAATGCTTGTAGCTGCAGCAAATACAAGTGGACAACAATTTTACTTTAATTATGCCAATTTGGTTGCTGTCGGAATTGGAGCTACACCTATTGAGATGTCTTTCATTACTAGTATCCAGAATTTAGGATCAGCTCTACTACAAGGTTTTTTTGGAAGACTATCTGATAAAATTGGCAGAAAAATAGTTCTTCTACTAGGTTTCATTATAGCTACAATAACAACAGCATTTCTTGCTTATAACTCTTCAACTATTTCTTTTATGATTATTATTGCAGCCTATTCTATTGGAATAAGTATGATTATACCAAGTTGGAATGCATTAGTTGGAGACATTTCAACAGAAAAAAGTAGAGTCAAAATACTAGGGCAATTAGGTATGATTGGAACAATAACTGCTTCAATTATTCTTTTAGTTCTTGGTTTTTTTACAGATTATTTGCCTTTCCCTGAAACTTACTGGATTTTTCCAGAAGGTTTGACTGACTATAAATATCGTTTCATGATGTTTTGTGGAGCTTTGTTATTTGCTTTAGCATCTATATTCGTGATATTTCTACAAGAAACCAATCGATTTAAAGCTAAGAATCCTTTTCAATCAATCAAAAAAACTTTTCAGAATAGAAAATTCGCAATTTTCACAGCAGTAACTCTTGTTTGGTGGTTTGTTATGAGTTTTTTATGGCCTTTGAATCCTTACATTTTAAAAAGACTAAATCCAAGTAGTGCAGAAGTCGCTGTTCTATCTGCTGTTTTTTCAGCATCAATGGCTATTGCTCAAATCTCAGCTAAAAAAGTAGTTAACAAGATTGGTCGAAAAATGACAATTTTCGTCGGATTGATTTCTTTCTGTTTAGTGCCATTTATATTAATTTTTAGCTATTACTGGTACATAATAATATTTGCCAATATATTTGGAGGAGCTTCAAATGGAATAGTTATGGTAGCTATCAATGCAGAAATTCTTGATATGGCAGATCTAAAAACTAAAGGCGCGTATACAGGTGCCTATAATCTTATGATGGGAGTTGTCACTTTTTGTGGATCTTTTCTATGTGGAATTATATTCGAATTTGTAACTAAAGGAATAAGTTATCTTGAAAATAGTTTTTTCTATATTCTTCAAATCACGTTGATAATTTTGACTATTACTAGGTTAGGTGCATCAGTACCTGTTTTAATATATGCTTTGAAAAATCGTCAAGCATAATTTATCAGTGTCGAAAAAGTTAAAACAGACACATTAAAACTGGTCTCAATGAATTTTTTTCAGAGAGCTCATTATTGTCCAAAATGTGAGAAAAAGGTCTTTTTCTTGAAATTGATTAATAGAGAATCTATTGAAAGAGATTATAAATGTACAAGATGTCAAAGCAAAGTGATTTCATATTGGGAAAGTTTAGATAAAAAATATATTATTTCTTATCTAATAGGGACACCATTTTTTGCAGGTTCAGTTATATATGGTTTCTGGACTTCAATCAATAGTCCAGTTAGACCAGTTGATATTTTCATAATGATAATAAATATTCTAATAGCAGCTTTTATTGTGGTTAATGGTATGAGATTTAAACAAAAATCCATAATTCCTAAGAAATCTGTAAAAAGCTTATACGAACTCAAAGATTATAGAAAACAGAACCTATGGACATTATTATTTGTATTTTTAGGACTAATTGCTGTAATTTTAGGAGATATTATCATCTTCTTCATATGGACAGGTATAGAATCATCTATTGTTTAATCAAGTTCTTTTAAAAAGAAAAGAGTGTTAAGAATCACTCTAAGTATAAACTTTTTTCCTTTTCGATACCTTTTGTTGCATAGAAAATTAATCCTGCTATTAGAGCTATTATTAGAGCTAAATATATTATTATCTCAAAGCTAAACTTACCAGAGATAATTAATAACACTGATCGATAACACCAATAAAATGGATCAATAATTAAAATACTTGAAGCACCTACTGGATTTGATACAGCTACAAAATAGAAAAACATAGCCAATCCTATTGATAATAGTGGACTAATCCTCTCAGAAGCTTCTCTTGTTATATTACTATCTATTGCCATTGTAATTAACGTTGATATTAGTAAAGCTAAAACACCGAATATTAGAATCAGAATAATATCCCAAGCGTTAAGTAAATTTAGATTTAATCCAAAAATATCGAGTAAACCTTCAGAACTTGCACCTGTTAAACTTGTTGCTGCAATGATACCTAGAACATATGAAAGTGTAGAACCAAGTGAAGCAACTAAAGCTGTTATTGTTTTAGATATTACTAAATTATCATGTTTTTTGGTGTAGGATAACAGAATCTCCATTGTTCTCATTCTTTTCTCTCTGGCGAATCCAATATTGGAATACGAACCAGAATTTAGAACTATCAGTAAAAAGATCATATAACTAATAGGCATAGCTACTGCTGCTGCTTTAGAACCTAGAAGTTGTTCTCCAGGTAGAGAGGTAGGGGGTTCATCTATTGTTTGAACAACAGGGAGAGTTCTATTAGCTAAAATTGTAGCAATAACATTTTGAGTAATTGAATAAATAGTATTAAAAATGCTACTAGAAAATAAAGATTGTGTAGCATCTACAGTAAAATAAGTAGGAGAAGAAGTATCTGAAATAACTAAGTACGAGAAATTAGAAGGAAAATATATCCCGAAATTTTCTGTGGCTTTTACTGCTGAAAAATTAGAAACAGTCTGAACTTCAATTGTTTCATCAAGTGAGTAATATGCAGTTATATTAGCAACTACTGAATCACCAACATTGACATCTAAATAGGTTTGATCATCACTACACACAAGTAGAGTCATCTTCTGTTGAGAAGTAAATAACGAAGGTAAACCAATTAATATAAACATCAATAAAAAAGGACCTCCAAATACAATAATAGCAACTCTTTTTCTAAAGAGTAATCTCAAGTCTTTTTTCAAAAGTGTTTGAAGCTGCTTAGATTTTTGTTTTTCTTTTTTCAACTAGTTCCCTCCATGAAAAATTGGCTATTGCTGGTTTTTGATCCAAAAGCATTCACTATTGCATCTTCGAAATCTTGTGTATCTGGAGCAAATTCATTAATGATTTCTTCTTTTTTACCTTGGAAGACTAATTTACCTTGTTTTAAGATACCACAATAATCTGCTAGTTCTTCTAAATCTGACACAATATGTGATGATAGGAGAATTGTCTTTCCTTGTTTTTCTACTAGATATTTTATAATTGACCTAATATATTTAGCTCGTGCAATATCTAATCCTGATGTTGGTTCATCAAGTATCAAAAATTCCTTGTCTGTTACAGCAGCCATGATGAAACATATTGATCTCTGTTCTCCTCCAGATAGCTTAGAGAAAGGTTTGTTGAGTAATTCATTTGAAATATCAAGAGTCTTAAAATATTCTCCTAACGTAGCTTTTACATCTTGATATGAAATATTATTTAATTCAAGTATAAAGTTAATATTCTGCATCGGTGTTAAATCATAATAAGCAGCAGAAACTTGAGGTAGTATTCCAACCTTTCCTCTAATTGTTTTAGGTTCTTGGGCTACATCTATTCCATTTACTAATACCTCTCCAGAAGTAGGTCGAAAAAGCCCTAAAAGCATTCTGATAGTAGTGGTTTTTCCTGCCCCATTTGGTCCTAAAAGTGCATAGATTTTCCCTTTTGGGATCTTTAAATCAATTTTATCTACAGCTAAGAAAGAATCAAAGTATTTAGTAAGCTGTTTTGATTCCACCATTAAATCTGACATCAAGTTGTTTTTACTATTAATGCTATTAAAACTATTTTTATTTATGAAATTGTCGTGCATATGGAGTATATTTTTTATACTCTATGACTCTTCTTTAACCAATGAATCCTAAATATGCCATTTGTGGTACTCGTAATGCTAATGTTGGTTTACCTGCTGGCTTAAAAATACTGAGAGATGGAGGTAGTGCTCTTGATGCTGTTGAGGAAAGTATCAACTTAATTGAGGATAATCCATATGATATTACTGTTGGTTTTAATGGTTTTCCGAATCTTCTAGGAATTGTAGAATTAGATGCTTCAATTATGGATGGTAAAACTCGACAAGCAGGATCAGTAGCAGCAATAAGAAATTTCCGTCATCCAATTAGTATTGCAAGAAAAGTTATGGAAATATCTCCTCACGTCATGTTAGTAGGTGAAGGCGCGGAAAGATTTGCAAAAGCTTTAGGATTTGTTGAAGAGGAAATCATAGATGAATTAGGTATTAGGAATTATCATAATATTATAGAAGGGAGGAGTTTAGAAATGCCTAAAGAAGCACAAACCTTGGTTCGAGAGCTTTTTATGAGGTTTGATGATCATCTTAGGGAAGTTATGGAAAGGTATGAAGTAAAAGATTGGTATAGAAAACTAAGTTTTGAAAAACACGGTACAACTAATGTAATAGCTCTTGATCAAGAAAACAACCTTGCTGTTGGAGTTTCAACTTCAGGATTGGCAATGAAATTTCCAGGAAGGGTTGGTGATTCGCCTGTATTTGGAGCAGGAATATATTGCACAGAAACAGTAGGTGCAGCATGTACTGGAACAGGAGAACTAGCTATTCGATTATCAACTTCCAGGTTAGTTGTTGATAGATTTGAAAGAAATCTTTCTCTAGACGAAGCAACAAAATCAGGCATAACAGACCTTTCGAAGTTAAAAGAAGAAGGTGTTCTTCACATTCTATCAATGAATAATAAAGGTCAGTGTTCAGCTTATACCAATAGAGAAGGAATTTTTCATTTCTTTGCAGATTCAAATATGGGAGAAATTGAAAAAAGACAAAGTAATTTTTTAAATCTTAAAAGGAAATAAAAAGAAATGGTAAGAAACGTCTTACCAAGGCCATTGAACTAAGAAATAACCTGATAAAACAAAATGTAGAAATTCTTCAAGAATTATCAGACTTATTAGAGTAATTAAAACCCATGTACAAATTTGTAAAATTCGAAAACCTTTGTCGTCCACTTTTAATGCAATCAGGATAAAAGCTATAGGTATTAATAGCATCACTACAATAATTATAGCTTGGAGAATCAAGGCTGATGGATCTATTAATTGGAAATTATATTGTAATGCTGCGAATAACGATATAACTGTAATAATATAGAGAAGTAACTCAAATCCTAACAAGTAGATAAATGAAGTAAGGTACATCTTTACATTTTTTAATTCACGATTTGTTTTCATATTCTTACTGATAAGGAATATCAGTTGTACTGAAGTGGGTACGACAATTAAAACACTTATCCAAGTGATCAGCATTATAACCATTTTGTTTTCTGTTGTGAAATATCCACTTGAGAGTACTCCACTCATAACATATTGTGAGATGATAAATATTACAGTTGGTAAGAGGATAAGTCTTAATGTAACAACTGGAAGTTCTTTTGTTCTAATAGTTGGAGGTTCAATTTCTTCGTTTTTAACTGGTTCAGAAATTACCTCAATTTCTTCTCTTTCATACTTAATCATTGAATATTGGAATGAGATCATTAGAACTGAGACAAATAACATAGCATCTTGTGGGAACATATTCCAGGGAATAACAAAAGCAAAAATTAAAATGGAAATAAAAAGTGAAATCCACAAACTATTTACTAGAATTATACTTGGTTTTTTATCAATATCTCTGTCTTTTGATTTTGGAGATATTTTTTGTGTAAGTTGATTCCACCAGATATCATATTTGTACTTAGCTCTTCTAAGAAGATTCTTCTCTTCGATGAATGTTGAAACTCTTTGGAATTCTTCTTCTCTTGCTTCTTGTAAAGTTGTCTTTTCTCTAATTGTTTTTTTAGTAGTAATTAACACAACAATAACAAGGAAAAGAAAAACAAAAGGATAAACAAATCCATATGATGATTGTGTATAATTATATCTTAAATTTGGTTCAGAGATAATCCTGAAAAAACCGATTATTATTTCTAATGTCCAGAAGTAAGTTGCTGGAACAAATGATAATACTATCAATCTTCCACCTAATCTTGGCGAATAGTCTGGTTTTGAGTTGCTCCAAAAAGCAAAGGTCATTGCAAGGATAACTAAAACTGCTAGATACATTGCTTGTTGTCCTATAATGTAACCATAGTTCACTCTTGAGCTAATTAAAAATAGACCAAAACCTGAAGCTATAAAAACTAGAATTTTGAGAATACTATAAAACATATTTTTTAGTATAAACTTTTGCTCTTCCTTTGTGTTAGAATCTGCTTGTTGATATCCTACTTCTTCAATTTTCATGTTGAAATCGTTTTTAGCTGTATATAATTGAGGTGTAACTCTAGAGAGTAGGAATAATGCTAAAGCAATCATAAATATTCGAGAACCAAAAACTAGAAATTGAATTGTAAATGTAGTACTGTCTTTTAGAGGATTTGAAAGTAAAATAAGTGTAGGGATTCCAAAAATAAGAGTGCAAGCAAACATGACTTTAAACCAAGAAGTCATAGATGAGGCTTTCTTCAAAGCATTACCAAGTGCTTCAAATCGTTTTCTCTGAGAGATTAATGCGTCTCTTGATGTATCTGCAGTTTTCATAATGAACAATTTGTAAATCCTTTAAGTGTTTATAAATTGTTCTGTTTCCTTCTAACTGTATTATAGCTGACTGATTTTCCAAAATTTAAGAAGAAAACAGCAAGAAATTAGTAAATTAAACCTTTTTGTAAAGAGATAGGTCATCTATTGCTTTTTGAAGTTTTTCAATTGATTTAGCAAGAACCATATTTCCTTTATCTATTGAAATACCTTCTAAACTACCTGCAATGCCAGAAGATGAAAATTGGTCAGTTCTAGAAGGGAGATCCAAATTTCCAACTTTTTTCCCCCATTCTTTTGCAGAAGTTAATCCAGCTAATTTCTCTTCTCTAGCTAATTCAGGTCTTACAGCCCAAACAACTGAAGTTTCGATAGCATCAGCATGTATTGCCTTTGAAACATTAAAAACTGATTTAATTATCTCTTCATCTTTCCACCATTCAAACAAAGTACAAACCATCTCTTCAATATCATTTAAATCTGCAATTGTATTCAAGATTGAGGACGTGTTCCCTCCGTGTCCATTTACTACAATTACTTTCTTAAATTCATGATAATTGAGAGAAAGAAGGATATCTTTAACCAGCTGTTCAAGAATTGATCTAGATGTCCAAAGTGTTCCAGGAAAATTTCGGTGATGTGAGGCTACACCTATAGAGAGGGTAGGCAGACAATATGCTTTTGTTGATTGAAAAGCTGCTTCTCTAGCTATATGCTCTGCAATTAAAAAATCGGTTCCAAGAGGATTTTGTGGTCCATGTTGTTCTGTGCTACCTACAGGTAAAAGAAAAACTGTCTTTTCTTTGTTTAATTCTTTAATATCTGCCCATGACATTTCATGAAGCAAATGGGTTTTTAAATTCATAACTGAAAAATATTGTCTATCTTTAAAAATGCTTTCTGAGAATTGTTATAACTCCACAATTTTTAAATGCAAGATTTACCATGTAAATTTTGTCAATGCAACAAAAAGATCAAAAAACTACAAAACTAAAAAGGGAGTTTCAGCAATTAGAAAAAATAGATTCAAGAAAATCAGACTTAGATGACAAAATATATGCTTGGATAAAACTGATTGGAGGGATTTCTAATTCTGATAGGGTTTACATCTACTTTTTCACTAAAGATGAAAATGGTTATGTTATTGCAAATAATACTCACGAATACTGTAAAAAAGGTATAAATTCAGTAAAAGAAGAACAGCAAAATATTCCAATTGACCTTTTTCCATTTTATAAAAGTGTTGTATATGATAAACATGAAGTTGCGTGGATAAATAGTATAAATGATCTTGATAAAGAAGCAAAATCAATGAAAGAACTCATGGAATTTCAAGGATTAAAGAGTATTTTAGCTATTCCAATTCCTGGAGAAAAAACTCCAATTGGTTTTATAGGTTTTGAAACAGTGAAGAAGGAAAAAAAATGGAAGGAAGAGCATTTGGAACTCTTGAAAAAAGTTGCTGAACTAATCTCAAAGAATATGATATAAAAAAACAAAAAATCTAGTTTTTTAGATAGAAAAGCTTAAATCTAATTTCATTTGATAGCAAATAGTAAAGACCAGGTAGTCTAGATTGGTATGATACATGCTTGGGGACTTGTTAAGGATTCGTCCACCAAGCTATCATGCATGTGATCGAGGGTTCAAATCCCTCCCTGGTCACCATATTTTCTTTTCTTTCCAAATTGTATTAAAGCTCTAATGATAAATCCAGAAATAATTATTGTTAATAGATTCAGTCGTAAGCTCATAGCACTTGTTTCTCCAGGATAGTGAGTTGTAGATGGGTAAGTTCTAGGTTCTACATTGATTTCACGATTATTTTCAATATTACTCCAATCAGCTGATATGATTGCCAACAAACCATATAGACATGACTCAGGTGTTACATCAGATAAAATCCTATCTGAAACAAATCCTTTTGCAGTATAGAAATGGGTTGTTGTAGCATTTCTTATTTCATTACCAACTATATTAAAATTCAACAATTGTGATATCATCGAGAAAAATGATTGATTTTCGATAAGTATAGTTACATCTGTTTTGTTTAATTCATGTACTAACCAATTAGAATCAACTAATTCAGTTATAACTTTCTGATGAACATTTGAACTACTTACGGGGAAGTAGAAATTTGCTATATATTTCTCCATTCTTGATAGACTAAGAGCAGTAAACATTAGATCTTTTGATGTAGATAATTCTGAACTAATACTTATCTTATAATCATATTGATGATAAAATGATTGTGAATAAGGAATATAGAATCTACTTTCTATTCTATCCATTAAGCTTTGAACTACCGTCTTCAAATTCCAGTTTATTACATTTTGATCACCAGTTAATAACATATATGTAGTTAAGACTGAAATTGCTAAAGCTTGGTCAGCTAAATAAGTAGTATTAGTACCTTCTGAAACTACATAGAAATATGACCAAATATTATACTTTAGAAAGTTATTAAGTGTTGAATTAATTGCTAAATCAATTGTATTCAAACTAATTTCATAAGAAGAATTAGATAATACATAATAGGCCTGCAGTAAAGCGTATATTCCAAGAAACTGGTAAAAAGCTGATAATTTAGAGGTTCTTTCATTATAATCAACAAATGAATTGTTTTCCATTATCTGTAATATAAAGGAAATGGTGTGCAATATTGAGTCTTCTTTAGGAATAAATTCACATTCTACTAACATGGAATTTGTTAGAGTACTTAAAATTATAAGCTCTGAACTTGTATTTTGAGAAACAAGTTCATAAACTGGTAAACCACTTTCAGTTGTGAAATTTGAGTCCAAAATATCGATTGTATCTAAAATCGTATCTGTGTATGGATTAATCAGATCAGGTACTGGTTGGTAAAGGAATGCAAGAAAAGGAGTTGTAACAAGAAGAATTGAAAAGAATATAACCCATCGCTTGTTATCCTGAATGAAATAAGTAAGTTTTCTCTTAGGTTTCTTTCCTTGCTTTAACTTCTCAATATTCTTTTTTGAATCTTGAAGATAACTTTGGATTTTTTGAAGTTCATCCTTTTTTAATTTATCCTCAATATTCATTTTCATCATTCTCAAATTAATTTAGCTAGTTTAGTTATAACTTCAATGAATTCCTTCTGTACTTCTTCCTCAAAAGCATAGATTTTTTCACTTAGCATATTGAAATAAGGTACTTCTATATAATGATTGAACTCTTCCTTCCCTAATTTCTTAAGAGATGCTAAATTTTCCTCAAAAATGTGTTTATCATCTTGTTGGCCTTCTTCTTCAATTTTATTTATTAACAAAATCATTTCAGTTTCTCTTCTTAACATTGAATAAATGTTAGTACTAAGCTCATCTATTCCAAGAATATTTGATGTACTAGGATTAGCTACAACTATAATTACATCTGAAATCATCATAGAATCTATTGATCTATAAAAGAAACCTGGAATCGTATCAATCATCAAGAAGTCATAGGTTTTAGACACAGATTTTTGTAATTCAAACATTTTTGTGAGGTATTTTGAATCATCTTTTGATAACTGATCTCTCTGTTTTGAATGTTGTTTTAAAAATTCCATCGATGAAAACACAAGATCTAATTGTATCTCTTCACCTAATCGACATGGAAAGACTATTTGTGAAAAAGGTTTGTCATTTAATAGATAATTAGATAGTGCAACCAGTTTATCAATCTTGAAATATGATTGAAATGATGGAGCCCTTAAATCATAATCTATTGCTAATACTTTTTTTCCATTTTTGGCAAAGTAACCTGCAAGATTTAATAAGAAGGTTGTTTTACCAGTACCACCTTTATAACTATGAACACTTATAGTTTTCATCTTAATTACTCTCCTTTATAAAGTATTTAACTTCTGTGCCTCGCTTATGAGGATTATCTTTTGTTGATTTGGAAACAGGAACACGTTTTCTATCTAAAAACCCCAGGTCATGAAGTCGAACCAAATATCTAGATTCCAGATTAAAAGCTCTTCCTGTCTCATCTGCAACTTCCTTGCAAGTTGCTTCTTCTAATTTTTGCACTGCAAAATAAGTTTCTAAATGAGATTTAGGAATCTTAGTAAGTATATCCAAAGAAGAAATTGGTGATATCTCTGTTCCTAAAGATTTTTCAATATTTTTTAACCTTGAATTCATCTCTTCTAATAATTCAATCATTTTTTCGAAATACTTCTCACTCATTAAAGAGGTATACACATAATAGAATATAAAGATATCGGAATATTGATATATTAGGCAAAGAATGCCTCGTCCACAACATTATTAAAGTTTCAATATATCGATATATTGATATAATATGAGATCGAATAAAATAGAAATCTTAATTGCAACAGCAATAATCAGCTGTTTAGTCATACCTTCTTTGACAGTTTTTGGTCAAGAAGGTCATATTAGAGAACAACAAGGAGATTTGTTTTTGTCCGAAAATCCCTTGTCAAATGTAACTATTGAAATGATAACAGACCTTCCAGCTCATAGATCAGATGGCATACCTTCTACACTCCCAGATAGTACTTTTTCCGTACAATTTAATATTACTAATTATTCTGATCAAGAAATCAGAGAATTAGAATTCTGTCCCTCATCTAATGACTATGGAATTATTTTAAATCCTCTGAATTTGACTAAAGATACCCTTGAAGTAAACGAATCTTGGATAACACCAGAGTACGACATAGAGACAACCTCTGCATCAGGTACTTCTAGTGGTGCTTTAGATTTAGCTATTGTACTGGATCAATCGGGTTCTATGGGAGATGAGATATATGCTTTAACTAATCAATTAATTGATGTCATTGACGAAATAAGTACTGAAGTACCGAATCTTAGAATTGGTTTAGTTTTGTTTGGTGGTAGTTCTTCAAATCCCTATAGTGATTCTAGTCTAGTAAATGATTTAACTTCTGATATCGAATCAATTGTAGAAGTGCTCAGTTACACACAAGCTACAGGTGGTCATGAGCCATGGGGAGATGCTCTCTGGGTTACTCAAAATAGACTAACTTGGAGAGATGATGCAGTAAAGCTAATAGTACTCATCACTGATGAACCATGTGATAGTGGAGAGATTATAGGAACTTATGGAAGCACTCTAGACTATGATGGGCCAGAGTTATATGACCTCTTTGGAAGTCTCGCATCTGATGGTTTCATCGTTTGTTCATTTGCTGCAAGTGGAGCAGATAGTTTAACTTTAAAGCAGCTCAAAGCAGTAGCTGACTATACTGAAGGAACCTATATAGAATTTGGTAATGATGGACCTCAAACAGGTGATATCCCCCAAATAATAGGAGAGTTAATTGTCTACTATGCAGTTGAGTTAAATCTAAAAATTATCATTAATTTATCCCATCTAAATGATCTTGATATAAGAGAATCAGTAGATAGAGTCTTTGTTATACTCGTTGATGATCTCCCACCAGAAATAGATTCAGGGGCTTATTTAAGTGAAGATTTCATCTCAGATGAGAAGTTCATCAATATACTATGTGAAATAAAGGATGTAACTGGAGCCGCTTATGTTGATATTTACTATAAACCTGGTGGATTGAGTTATTGGATTATAGCTAATGCAACTTTAGTTTATAATTCTAGTTATATATTAACGATACCTTATGATCACTCGTACAGTACTCTACTTTATCAAGTCTATTCAGTAGATTGGTTAGGTAACGAAGTTTTAACTGATCCTCTTACAGTAAACATTATAGATCTAGAAAATCAAGAAATAATTCGACCAGGAAAGAGAAAAGAATATGTTTTGCTTCCAAATCAAGCCATAATCTGTAAATTGTTGAACGATGGATCAGAAAATTCTTTTGGAATAATATTCTCTGAAAACTTAAATGAATTTGATACTCTAGCTGCTGACGTGAATGAATCAACACTTCTTCTTGATAATGATAACGAACCTTTCAACTTTGTTGAAGTAGAAAAAGGTCATTTAGTTAAATTGTCCTTAATCTCACAAAATACAAATAAAATCATGGTAACAAATGTTATTCCTTCGGAAATTGATTTTGGTTATAATGCCAAGCTAAATTTAGACACTACAGATGCATATTTGTATAAAATAGATAATAGTTTTACAGATAAAAAATCAAGAAGTTTTGTTGCTGACTCTCAAGTAGTTCAAACAGACATATTGCTATTCAATGCTAGTGACTGGGAGCATTTGGGAACTGGTTCTTCAGAAGTTTTCCTACCAGAAGAAGTAATCTATGTTCTGTTCTATGCCGTATATCACACCGGAGAGGTATATGTAAGCTTTGATTATGAAGATGCTTATACACCATATGAGCATTATTATTCTGGAGCTATGCCATTTAACTTCTGGTATTTCTTAATTCCATTATTTGGGATGGCTGCAATTTATACAATGAAAAAGAGACACGGGTGATAAGACTGAAAAAACTACAAAATTCACTTCTCTTTTTTTTCTTCTTTACTATGTTTATACTGAGTGAATTACATGTTACTACATTAACATATTCTAATATAATACAAACAGACATTCAGACTCATCAACTCTATTTAAATCCCTTAGCAAATGAGACAACTTATTATGTCCAGGTAGATACAGAGTATCTTGATTTCAGTATCTTAGTTAATCACTGGGGCACAAATTTAGGAGGAATATATCAAGGATTAGTAATAAGCCTTATTTTTGATTATAATGACACTGAAATAAAAAGTTGGCTGATATCTTATAATGATAACATAGAACACTTTTTCACAACAGAAACTAGAATAAGTGGAATTATTAGAGTAGTTTTCAGCTGTATGAATGTTGATACAATTGGATATAATTTAAATATTGATGACTATTTTACAGTATGGACATATGAACTAGTTTGTAAACCAGATTTTAAGATATATTTTGGAGTTGAGAGAGCGGATTATTATGATGAATTACAGCAGATTGTATTAGATTTTCAGAAAGGATTTAGTAACGATAGTTATTTTTCTGCAACAGTAACTGATGATATAAATGTTACGAGAGATCTTATTGAGAGCTCTTTTGATAATTACAATAGACATATGATATTTTATTCTTCCTTCATCGAAAATAAATGGTATGGTTTTAATTTTGCACTAGAAGATTATAATTCAACAGATTGGATAATCATTAGATTATTTTATGATCATATTGAAGAAAATTTCATTGCTAGATTGTTTCTAAATAAGAGCGTATCTGCATTTGAAGAAATGCCACTTGATCAAGTTCATTCACAAAGCGAATACTGGTGGTATATTGACTCATATTATTATCATCCTTATCCCCCAGGTTCATCTATTATTGTATTTATACTAAATTTATTAAAATATATAGTCATAAGCTTTCTTGTTGTTGGATTGATTACAGCAGTAATTAGAGCTATACTCAAACGAAGACCAAAACCAGATATTGATTTTAATCCTTCAGATAAATACGATTACATGAATGCTAACATTGCATATAATCCTGAACCAACACACGCTATACGATTTGACTCAGTTTCTAGAGATTATGAATTAAAAACCTCCGAAGGTAGTAAAATACAATGTTCGATCTGTATGCAAATAATTGAAAAGAATGATAACATAATTAGATGTCCTTCTTGTGATGTGGCATATCATAAGGATCACCTCTATCAATGGATTGTTGGTAATGGAACTTGTCCTACTTGTAAAGCTCGTCTAAGGATTACAACCAAATAAGCTAAATATGCTTTTTTTCTCTTTTTTTAACCTTTTTACCAGGAAAATTGTTGCTCATGTCCCAATGTTAGTTTTTTTAAATGGATTAGAAATATTAAACAAAACAAGAAAGAGATTACAAATGACACAAGCAGCTTATATTCTCCTAAATGTTCAACCTGGAATGCTTGAAGCTGTTCAAGAAGGGTTAAACAAAATCAAAGAAGTAACTGAAGTTTATGCAGTATATGGAATTTATGATTTAATTGTTAAAATTGAATATGACACTATGGATGAACTGAAGAATCAAGTGTTAAATAACAATATCATTGTAGAAGGCGTAAAAAACTCGATGACAATGATTTGTGTCAACTAGGGAAAATCATGATTATTTCGTGGTTTTGATAAAATATTTTCTATTCTTTCGACTAGTACAGTTGCAGGTATGTCAAAAGTAGTTATTTTTGCTCTCCTACCTCTTTTACCTTCCTCTATTGGTCCTACACTTTTCCCTATAATTCCTACTTTATCCAAAGTATCCAGAGCTGATCTGAAAGTCGATTTACCTCTTACTTCCTCTCCATATTCTTCGCATGTTAGCACATAACTCTCATATCCCTCGTCAACAGATGTTGAAGTAACACCTTGTTTAGTTAATTTTCTAGCTACACCTAAAGCTGCTAGGAGCTCATGTTCTCTTAATTCTTCTAATACATCTCTTCTTAATTCTGGATAAACATCAGCTTTTGCAGCTCTAATATAGTCAGGTAAAATTTTACTTTCTTTCTTTAAATCAGCTAATTTACCAGATCGATAGAGTATTTCTAGTCCATGTCTAGCATTTCTTGAAGCTGAACAAATATCTGCAATTAAATCTAAGGTTTCATCAGTATAAGCTGTAGGATACAGAGCTGTCTCTGCTCTATATTTAAGAATCTGAAGAAGTTGATCTCTATTATATCCCTCTAAGTCAATTTGATCATGAATATGACCAGACAATGGGACATTAAGAAGAGAACGCCACTCAATAGGTCTGGAGATTATTATAGTTGATATCATACTCTGTTCTGAACCGAAGTATTCTCCTGCATGAAATATACTCAATATATCCTCTGAATTAAGCATATTAGCTTCATCTAAGGCTATTATAAGTCTAATATCCTCACGAGTAAGCCTTTTTACAAGCATATGCAAAATTTCTTCGTCACTAAAACCTCTTGATTGAATCCTGAAATGCTCGGATAAAACATTTCTCAATATAGCAGTCTTGCTTCGGAAGGAGTGACAGTTATAGTATAAAAATTTCACATTTATATTTCGTGAATTAGCTGCATCTTCAAAACGTTTCATTGTAAATTTACACAGATTAGTTTTTCCGATTCCTGCATGTCCAACAATAGCAACATTAACAGAAAAAGAACCTTCAGATCCTAGAAGAGATCTAAAATTTCTAGCAAGTCTAGCTATATCTTCTTCTCTTGTAGGTAACTCAGGTGGAACATATTCAGGGTAAAGAGTAGATTCATTACGGAATATAGATTTCCCAAACATCGCTTCTTCAACATAATCAAAGTTAGACATTTTATATCTCCTCAACAAAGTAATACAGATATTCGGAAATAAAAAGTCTTCCGCTTTACAGTTTAGTACTAAAATTAGTTTTATTTATCCTTAAAATAAATTAAATCAGATAAAAGGAGCGTAAATATGTCTGAAGAGCATCTACAATCTGAAAATATAAAGGTCCAAATAATTGATTATGATGATGTTCCTTCGCATTTATTCCCGTTTTTTACTTCGTACAGAATGTTCTTTGATGAGCAAATCAAGTGCTATGGATTTATGTTAAAAGAGGATATTGTAGCAGTTGCTGCTGTGATTCCTGATGAACCCGACTATGAAGGAGGATTTATGTCAGTAGGTTGCCCCATCATTTATGTTTTTGAGGTTAGAGAGGATCTTAGGCGGAAAGGTGTTGGACAGAAGTGTGCACAGATTCTAACACAAAATGTAATTGAAGATGATACTATCCAACTTTGTTGCTCTCCCTTTATCACTCCATTCTGGCAAAAGGTGGGATTCAACATTCAATTCTTAGATCAGTCTCTCTACATGCATAAGATGGTTCTAAAAAAAGAAGGCAAGAAGATAGATGGAGAAATGAATGAAGATTCTAGGTTCCTGAAGATTTAGGACCAGAGGCTATACGTTGAAGAATCATTCCTTCCAGTATGTAAGGAGTGAGGTTCATAGCAAGATTTAGAGCATCAGTTAATCTTCCCTCACTGTTAGAGTAAATCGTCATAACAGTCTCATCTTTCTTACAGAAATCACCTATTTTCTTATGTAAATATATTCCTGCTTCCTTATGACGAGGAGTTCCAGCAGCCTTAGCAATTTTCTTGATTGCAGTATTGGATAGTTTCACAATATAGCCATCTTTTGGGGCAATAATATTAGCGCTAAAATCTCCAATAGTTATATCTTCTGGTTTAACTGTGGGATCTCCTCCTTGTACCCCTATTATTTCTTCCATTTTAGCTTTAGTTTTTCCTTTCAATATATAATCAGCAGCTAAAATCGCACCTTGTCCTGGTTTAGCTAAACCTGCCATTTCAAAAAGTATCCCAGACAATTCAGCACTCTTTTCATATACACTAGTTGGACCCTTTCCGTTAATAACATTCAAAGCCTCTCTTGCTTCTAATGCGGGACCAATAGCTTTGCCTAGAGGTTGCTCTCCATAACTCAAAGCAGCTTCAATAGAGATACCTAATCTTCTACCTAATTCAGTCGCTTCATGCGCATATTGGATAGCATCTTCTCTTGTCGGCATTTTCGTTCCCTCACCTGTAGGAATGTCAAGTACCATGTGATCTACTCCAGTAGAAACTTTTTTACTGAAGATACTTGCTAGCATTTGACTATGAGGGTCTATTCCGAGTGGTTGTTCAACACGATGGATAACTATCTCATCGAGTGGAGATAGATCTAAAGTACCACCCCACACCAACATCCCTCTTGTTTTAGGAGCTATTTCCAAGATTTCATCAGCTGAAAAGTTAACATTGCATAAAACTTCCATTGTATCAGCAGTTCCACTTGGTGAAGTAATAGCACGAGAGCTTGTTTTTGGAATAAGAAGCCCAGCAGCAGCAACTGTAGGTACAATTACTAAACTCACTTTGTTTCCTGGGATACCACCTATTGAATGCTTATCATAAACTGGTTCATCAAAATTTAATGTTGTTCCATATTCAGCCATGAAAGTTGTTAAATTAGCTATTTCTTCCATGTTTAAACCCAGATAATATTGTGCTAAAGTAAACATTGATATTTCTAAGTCAGTATATTGACCACTACAAATATCATTCACAATAGTTCTGATTTCTCCCTCTTTCCAAATTAAACCTTGTCTTTTATTCTTTACAAATTCCAAAGATTGAGGACGTCTTCTAGCGAAAACTTGAACTGAATCTTCAGGTTTGATTTTTAGTTCTGTAAATAAATTGTCATTAAGACCTACAAAACCAGGTTCAATTAAATTGTCTGTACTTATAACTTCACACATAATTTCAGCAGTATCACTTTTAACTTTAATATCTGCTGAGTGTTTAATTCTCAATTCACTCAAAGTTTGTGAATGAATAAACGCTAAATTGCGTTCAATTTCATAGTTGATTTTCTTTGTATTTAATTTATTCATCTTATCAACTCACAAAATAAATTTTTTTTACCTTTTATTTCTTCGGGAAGAAAAAAAAGCCATTTAGAACATATAACATTTTCGTTCTAAGGTAGAATCTATTAGAGCTAAGACAAAAGAGAAAGAAGAGAAAAAATCACATTTAGTCTCTCTTTGCTAATTTTCTAGCCTCAAAATAGAGTTTTAATCTTTGAAATGCGTTATATCTAATAGCTACAATTACTCCTACAAGAATCAAAATAAGTGGAATCCAAACCACCCATGTTGTAATATAGTAAGGTAATCCCCAACCATGAAGTCTAATCATGGTAAGATTTGCTCCAGCTGGATAACCTGAACCATTGATAAAGATTGCAGAATAATACATCTCATTCAGAAGACCTGTTGCTCTATCAAAAATAAGAGTGATATCAGTTTTATTATTCACTTGAGATATTATAGTATTATGATAGGTCACTATTTGGTCATTAAATGCCCAAAAAGTTCTGTTAAAGTATTCAGAATATTCCATGTAATAGAAGAAACCTTCGTTTCCCATTGCGGTATAATTATAAAATTCACCTGAATAATTTTCTGCTAGATTTAGACCGATTGGTTGCAAATATTTGTAAATAGCCATCCCTGCACTAGCATCATTTGGATATCTTGCCATAACATCATTAACATATAGCTGCCCCCAAGACTGAGGTTCAGTTCTTTGTAACCAAGGATTTCCCCCCATGATCAAAATGATATTATCTCCTTTTTTGAGTTTCTTATCACCTTCTCTTATGTGGAAATTATCTGTTCGTTCAAGTTCTGCTATATGCCACTTAAATCTTCGATCTGCTCTAACATTCTCATAATAATCATAAAGATTCAGTTGGCTCATATTTACTGTATTAGGAGCAGTAATTATAGCTTCAATGTCTCCTTCAGCATCAAGACTAGGATTAGTATCATCTAAGGTCTCAACTAATGAAGATGCAAACCAAACTTGAGATGAAATAGAGCTTATAAAAAGAAGAATAGTAAATAAACCAATAAAACTACTTCTATTCATGAATATCACTTTATTTCTATTAATACTTGTTCTATCGTTGAATAAGACACATTTTTAACTGTATCGGTTAACCCTAAGGAAAATACAGATAGATACGAGAATATCTGTATAAATAGATTTTAATGAGCAATCTAGATACGTTGTGGTAAGAATAGAAAATATGAGTTTTCAAGATTTAATTTTCCAAAGTGAAGTATAATCTCTTCTTATCTTTACCTCTATTTTCAGTCTTTAAAGGTACAAATTTTCCTATCTCTTTAGTAGTATGTACATGAACTCCTCCATCTGCTTGTCTGTCAACATTTTCAATATCTACTATACGGAGGATTTTAACACTTTCAGGAATTAGATTAACCTTTGTTCTAATTAAATTTGGATCTTTAAGAGCTTCTTCTCTTTTCATAAATGAGATTGTAATTTTGTGATTACCGGCTATGATTTCCTTCATAGCTTTTGAGATTTCTTGAACTCTCTCTTCTCTTAAATGATCTATATCAAAATCCACTCTAGTTTTTTCTGGAGTAATGTTTCCTCCCGTTACTGTAGCGCCATATTTTTGAAATAGAAGGTTAGATATTGAATGCAAAGCTGTATGCATTCTCATTTGTTTGTATCTTCTATCCCAGTCTATTGTTCCCTTTACATTTAGTCCTTTAATCTTTATATCAGGAATTGGAGATACTTTATGTTTCACTTTCCCTCCTCTTGAAATAACATCTAGAACAGTATATTCATCACCAGTTTCTGTTACGATTTTACCGAAATCACATTGTAAACCTCCACCAGTTGGGGCAAAAGCTGTTCTATTTAAAATGATATAGTCTTCGTCAACCTCTTCTATTTGAGCTTCAAACTCTTTCAAATATGAATCAGTTTGATAAAGTAATTCTGTCATAATTCTTAAGCATAGACGTGAAATTAAAAATTTTATGAATCAACCTTTTATCTAGTCAAGTTCTACGCTTACTATCTTGAATTCATCTACATCTATCAGACCATGGTCTGTTATTTTCAGATGTGGAATAACAGGTAAAGCTATGAAGGCTAAAGCCATAAAAGGTTCTGAGACTTTTGGCTTCATTTGAAATACTACTTTATGTAATTCTTTCATGTCTTTTATGACAGTATCTAATGATTTAGTACTCATGATTCCAGCAAACTCGAGCTGTAAAGATACTATTCGATCTTCTGTTATGACAACTTGACCTCCTCTCAGTTCTTTAATAGCTTCAATAGCTTTAAGCATTAATTCATAACTTGAACCTGTACATATCAACTGATGACAATCATGCGCAACAGTACTAGCTAATGCACAATTCTTTAAACCTAAACCTTGAACAAAACCTTTCCCTATTTTAATTTCGTCTGTATGCCTATTTATTATTACAATTGGGAGTATATCTTGTTCAGGATTTGGCTGAATATAACCATCATTTACTTTCAGAGTGGTTTCTAATTTTGTTGTTATTAGAGAATGATTCTTAACACCAATTACTTTAACATTAACCTCTTGTTTTTTTTGAGTAGGGATTTTTAATTTCTCAATAGTTGGAACTTGGAGAAATTTTGTGGTATTAAGAATAGAATCAGGATATTTTTCTGATTCATAGCTCCAAAAAAGATCACCTTGATTGTAAATAAGTTTTCCATTTGAAAGTACAATTTCAACTTTAAAACTCTCAAGCGAATCTACTACGATTAGATCAGCATTTTTTCCAGGAGCAATACCTCCAATGATGTCTTGCAATCCTAAATGAATGGCAGTATTAAGGGTGAGCATTTGGATTGCTTCTAATGGTTCAATACCTGATTTCAACATGAGTCTATAAGTATAATCTAAATGCCCTTCCTCCTTTAAATCTACTGGATTTCTATCATCACTTGCTATAATGATATTTCTAGTATCAATTTCGTTGAGATTGAGACCAGAAAAGATATTTTCAAGGTCTTTAGCATAGGATCCTTGTCGAACTTGTAATTTCATCCCTAATCTTAATTTTTCTAAAGCTTCTTCTCCAGAGGTTGCTTCATGATCTGAGGATATACCCGCTGCAATATAAGCTTGCAGTTCTTTTCCTCTCAGTAAAGGTGCATGTCCTTCTATTATCTTACCGTATTTTTTTGCGGAATCTAGTTTAGCTAATACGTCATCAAAACCCAAGAAAACACCTGGATAATTCATCATTTCTGCTAATGCGAAAATATCGTCACGTTTCATCAGCTCTTCTATAGCAGCTGAATCCAGTATGGCACCAGAAGTTTCAAATCCTGGTAAGGAAGGAACACAGGACGGAGCTTCAATTAAGAATCTGATTGGGAGTCTCTTACTCTCTTCAATTAAAATATTTAAACCTTGAAGACCTGAAACATTAGCTAATTCATGCGGATCTATTACTAAAGTAGTAGTACCATGTGGTATAACAGCTTTCGAAAATTCAGGTAGAGTTAGCATAGATGATTCAATATGAATATGAGATTCTATTAGTCCAGGACAAACAATTTTATCTGCAACATGAATGATATGAGTATTTTCTCCTTCAAATTCAGAAGTTTCTTTTCCAATATGTACAATTTTATTCTTTGTAATAACAATGTCACTTCTTATCAGTTCCCTGGTATATACATTGACATATTGTCCCCCTCTAAAAATTATATCTGCTTTAATTTTAGCCATAGCACTATCAATAATATTTTTTGTATCCATTGTAGTTTCAGTTAGGATTTTAGGTAATTAAAAGTTTTGAGAACCACTTGTTTCGCAACAAGGTGAGACAACAACCTTTGTTGGCTTGTTCCCTTTTTTCATTTTTTTCTGTTTAATTACTTTCATAAACAACCTTCCTATACTAATCAACAAACTATGAATTCAAGATATTTAAAATTTGTGCAACATTCTACGAAATTAGAATTAATTTGATTTGAAAGAAGATGATTTTTTAAGTTATTTATAAACAGGAAATCAAACCCAAAAAAATACCATAATCTGCGTTTCTTTCATATTCTGCTTGATCTTTATCTTTCTTTAAAGACTCAAGAGTTCTTAATAAATTGTCCAAAATATCTGTAGCTTCATTCAAATCTTGATTGTTAATAAACAATAACTTAGCAAAAGGGAGTAGTATTTTATCCATTTTTTCCATTATCTCTTGATTAGACATATTTCTTATTTCTATAATTTGCCTTCCCACTGTAAAAGCAGTAAGATAGAGTTGAAAAAGAATTGAATCTCGAATTTTCTCTGGGGAATTAGCAAATCCACTTCTTAAATTTGCTTCATCATTACTATAGAAGATTTTGTTGATAGTGTAAATTCTTTCAAACAAATTTGTGCCAGGAACTTCATGTTTTTTAGAAATTATAAGATTTTGTTTTTCTAAATGTTTAAGATGGTAATAGATATTTGTTCCCTTCAAGTTTATTTTCTTAGTGAGTTGTTTAGCATTAATACCTTCATTTCTCATAATCTCAAACCAGATATTAATTTTTATAGGATCACTTACCAGATCAAGTATATCTATTGAAACTCTAGATTCACTCATAGTATTCAATTTAATTTTTAATAGAAATAATATAAATCTTCTGAAAATTCAAAGTAAGAGGTAAATTGAAAAAAAGAAAAAAAGAGAGAATTAGGAAGGGGGATAATATTCAAAGAAGATATAATCCATGTAAACAGTTCTAATCAAAGATAAATCGTCAGGATCCTTAAAACCCCAAGCAATTGTTAATCCAGAAGAACTATCAAAATCATCTTTATCTAAGGTTATATCAGCACGTAACAACCACCCACTATCATAATAGTAATCCCAGTCTCCTTGAGTTGCAGAATTTTCAAATCTACTATAGAAATAGTCCAGAGGACCTCCAGAACTTCCCCATATTTTAAAGTAAAAATTCGCAGTTCCAATATTATTTCTTGCTCTGAATTGGAATGTCAATTTAACATCTGTATTTCGTTCCCAATTTAAGGATGCAGTATCTTCAGCAAAAACATAAGTATTTTCGTAACCTTCATCTAATTCATAGACATAGGCGACACTACCATTACAATCTAAATAAAAATAATTTTCTCTATTAACAGGATTTCCTGTGGAACCATCATATGTACCTACTGACCAATCAGTAATATTACTGAAATCAGCAGAATAGAATCTTCCTTTTGTATAGAAATTGGTCTCCTCAACTTCAGTATATAAAAAGAAATTTTTAGTAAACACTGCTTCAATCCTAAGAGTATGATAACCAACGCCGATATTAGTAATATTTACATTCACATGTTCATTAATACTGGTACCCTTCTGAACACCATTAATAAGATACTTGGATAAAACATAAGTGTATCCAGAATCAGTAGTTATATTATATTCAATATTTATATCCTCATAAAACCAAATTTTATTACTTGTACTAGATGGTTCAATTATTGTTATAGAACCCCCAGTAGCAGATACTGGACGAAATATCTCATTATCAAATACTAGCGTAAAAGAAGTTGAAATGATAACAAGTAATATCACAGAATTGATTAATTTTTTTGTTCTCATATGAATTACTCTAATTGCATTCTACGTTTTATTACTGTTCTACAGTTGTAGAAACACTAATATACTAGAGTAACATATTATAAACATTATGTAAAAATTCTAATGAGAGAATGGTAACAAGGAAGGTGTAGTGCATTGACAAGAAAAATTAGAGATATTCAAATGAGAGTATTTATTCTTTCTAGTGTTATAATAATATTTTTATCGTTCAAAGTTTCTTCTGATAATTTATATGTATTACAAGATTCTTTGATTGTCTCTAATGAAAACACAACACTTCTTACACCAATAATTATCAATGATGACAATGATTTTCTCACATATGGTTGTATGGGTACAGGTACATTTAAGGATCCATATAGGATAGAAAACCTAACATTCGATCTAACAGATGAAACAGCAATAGACATCTCTTATACGACTAAATACTTCACAATAACAAACTGCTCATTTTATTCGAATAAATGGAACATTAAAATAAGTTTTGTTTCAGATAATACATCTCAAATTATCAGTAATGATTTCACAGGGATATATGGGATATACATCAAAAGAACAAATAATTTCACTATTTCAAATAATCAAATCCAAGTTTTCCAGAGAGCGATATTAATAGAAAAATCACACAATTTTACCATTACAAACAATTATTGTCAAGGAGGAATAAAAATTGAAGATTCATCTAGATCTGAAATAGATAGCAATACAATAGTGTACACATATTCTGATAGGAAAGCTATGGATTTGAAAAGAGTATCAACCTTACTTGTAAGAAACAACACAATAAAGGAAAATTGGTTAATGATGTATTTAGATGGAGTAACAGACTCTTTGATTCAAAATAATTTTTTTAAGGATAATGAAATAGGATTGATGGGTCAAGATACTTATAACACCAATATTACTGAAAATATAATTGTTTCTACTAAATATCATGCTATAAATTTTTGGGAGGGAAATGCAAATTGTACAATAACAAATAATATTTTAGTGAAAAATAGATGGAGTGGTGCAAGCTCTAGCTCACAAGCAATAGATTATGCTGGATTGACGTGGTATAATCAAACTACTTTAACAGGCAACTACTGGTCGAACTGGAGAGGAGAGGGGGAGTATATTATAACAGTAAACCCAACATTTACAGTCTCTGATCCTTATCCTATAACAGCAGGTGATGAGGATAATGATGGACTGAACAATTATTTGGAAGAATATTATTATCTGACTGATAAATTAGATAATGACACTGATGGAGATATGTTACTTGATGGAGAGGAAATAGTAGAATATGAAACAGATCCCTTAAAAACAGATTCAGATCGCGATGGATTACAAGATGGAGAGGAGGTCTATACATATGGCACTCTTCCTGCTGATCCTGATACTGACAATGATTTGTTATTTGATGGGAAGGAAGTGTTGGAGTTTGGTACCGATCCTACTCTCTTCGATTCTGATGGAGATGGGATAGATGACGGATTTGAGGTTATTAAGGGCTTAGATCCGCTTGTTGATGACGCTGCGGAAGATCCTGATGAAGATGGATTAATAAACATCCAAGAGTATGAGGAATATTCTAATCCCTTAGTGAATGACACTGATGGAGATATGCTGTTAGATGGAGAGGAAGTCTATCTCTACAACACTCGACCTATTTTTCCTGACACAGACTTGGATGGTCTAAAAGATGGAGAGGAGGTCTTGATATATGGAACCGATCCCACCCGCAAAGATTCAGATGGAGATGGGTTAACCGATAGTGATGAGCTTCTCACGCTTCTTACTGATCCTCTTAATACTGATTCAGATTTTGATGGTATGCCTGATAAGTGGGAGGTGGATAGAGGACTCAATCCCCTGGTTGATGATTCTTTGGAAGACCCAGATGAAGATAAGCTAAACAATCTAGAGGAGTATATACAGGGCACTTCTCCTCGAAATCCTGACACTGATGAAGATGGGTGGTTAGATGGCGTAGAGGTGCGAAGAGGTACTGATCCACTCAATATCACTGATTACCCGTTGAGTAATAAAGAAATAGCTTCAAGAGTTGGAGGAATAATAATAGGAGTACTAGGTCTACTCTACTTTATTCTGTATCTTACCATGAAAGTGAAAGGTTGGACCTGGAAGGATTTGAGGAACAAAATAAAAATTGGATCAAAATTAGATAAAACTAAAACAAAGAAGTAAATTTGAACAATGTGAAAAAAACTTAAAATATGGTTTGTTTTAAGCTTTTTTTCTTTATTAAACTTTATTTTAGAAGAAACTGCAGATTAGAAAAAAAACGATGAGTTCACCAGAATCTTATACATGCTCCATTATACACAAACACTTTTTAACAGTATTTAAAGTACTTTGCATGAGAAGGTTGAAAATTAGAGTTATAACAGATTCAGCAGCTGATCTACCAGATGAGTTATTAGAAAAATACAACATAGTTAGAATCCCGCATATAGTTATTTTTGATGATAAACCATGGAAATTAGGAGTTGATATCTCTGTTGAAGATTTTTATGAAAAGTTGAAAGTTTCAGATTTTATACCATCATCTTCAAATCCCGAACCATCAGATTTTGTAAATCATATTAGAGAAAGCTTAGAAGATTTAAATTATGATTATGTTTTCTGTGTATCAGTTGCAAAAGATTTGAGTAGTTCAACTTTTCTAGCAGTTAGAGTTGCAGCTAAAGAATATAAAGATAAAGTGTCTATTATCAATACTCAATCAGCTTCTGGTGTTCAAGGATTGATAGCTTTAGCAATTGCTGAATTGGCAGAAAAGGATTTTTCTCCAGAAGAAATTGAAAAGAAAGTAAACAAAGCGATAGAACAATATTATCTTAATGCCGGTTTTCATACTCTCGATAATGTTTACAAATCCGGACGTTTAAAATCCAAAATTATACTAAATCTAACAAAATTGATTGGAATCAAACCTATAGTTGAAATGGAGAGACCTGGGATTTTAGAGTCAACGATTCCAGCATTTTTTACTAACAGGGCTATGATTAGCAGATTAATCAGACTAGCTTTAAAGGGAACAGATCCTTCAATTACTTATGATTTAATTGTAAGTCATGTTAATAACAAAGAAGGAACCGAAATTATTGTCAGAAAATTGGAAAAGAAGAGGAAAATAAATAAAAGCTTTATCACACCTGCCACACCAATTATTGGGAGTAATACTGGTATGGGTACAATTATAATATCATTAATACCTACTATTTCTTAATCAAGCAACTTTTAATTTTTCTGCGAATTTTTGGATATCTTCAGCTATTTTTTCTTCTCTGCCTTCATGAATTCTATGAAATTCTGTTTTTAAGATTACTAACTCAGAATCCTGATTGTGTAAAAATTTCTTTGACACTTCAGGATTAACAAAATGGTCTTTCTCAGCTGTAAATGTAATTAAAGGTACATCAATTTCGCTCTGTCTACCTCTAATATTATATTTATTAGTAAATTCTATCACATGACGGCGAAGACTCCAATCATCATTCACTTTTAATCTATTAGCAGCCCAAGTAACATTAGGAGATTCACCTGTTCTTTTTAATTTAAGTATGAAACGATAAATAACAATTATCATCCTTTGGACGAATTTCATGACGAATGTTGGAATCACTCCTAAAACTGGGACAAAAAACGGCATATCATACTTTTCTTGAGAATTGAATGCTGCAAGAAAAACAGGTTTTGGACCTTTTTCATTAAGATAAAAATCATACATTTGTGATGATCCTGAACAACTACCTAATATAATGAAGTCTTTATCCTTGAAACCTAAATATTCAATCACTTTTGCAAGCTCTTTATCATATTCTTCAGGACTAAACAGTCCTTTTTTATGAGGTGTTAGGCTTTTTCCAAATCCTCTTGGTTCATAAATTATTGCTGTTCTATATTTCTGCAAAGCTTCCGCTAAAGGTGTAAAGTTATCAATAGCACTTAACCAACCTGGTATTATAATAACTGGTTTAGCTTCTTTATCAACATTTTTGGTTTTGAAAATTGCTAACCGTATTTTTACTTCAGGATTCTCATTTGTATCAACGTATTCAATTTGAAAGCTCATTATATCTAACTGAAAAATTACTGGAATATATTTATTTCTAAGAAAAAGATAAAAGAAAAAAAATCTGATAGATTTAAGCAGGATTCTTTTTATGGCAAAGCCACCAATCTAAACATGCTATCGAATCATCTTTAAGACGCTCTTCTGCAGCATCAACATCAGCAGCAGGAGGAACGATAACATCATCTCCGAACAATTCATTTTCTGGCCAATTGGCTGGCATAGCAACATCATTTTGTTCAGCGATTCTCAAAGCTTTAATCATTCTTAAGATTTCTTTCATGTTTCTTCCAAGTTCTGAAGGATAGTAAAGAATAGCACGTATAATGCCTTTTGGATCAAAAATAAAGACTGCTCTTACAGTATTGCTACCTTTGGCATGAAGCATTCCAAGTGCTCGTGCAGCTTCACCATGATCTGCAATTATTGGGAATTTTATTTCAACATCTAAGTTTTCTTTAATCCAGTCTATCCATTTTATATGACTGTAAACTTGATCAACACTTAAACCAATTAATTCAGTGTTCATTGCTTTAAATTCTTCATAATGTTTCTGGAAAGAAACAAATTCAGTTGTACAAACTGGAGTAAAATCTCCTGGATGGCTAAATAGAATTACCCATTTACCTTTATAGTCTCCAGGTAGTCGTTTTAGTCCTTGTGTAGTTTGGACAGCTAATTTAGGAAACATTGTACCTATGAGTGGTATTTTCCCTGTTTCAGGGAGTTCTTTCAGTGTCATATTGTCACCATTTTGACGAAAGAATATATTTATATAAATGTTTCCGAATTTCAAAAATAGGTGGTTCGAATTTCAGACATCGAAACTAAAGCAAAAATCTCAGATTTTGACATAATAGAGATTTTGTTAAAGAACAGTAGAAGGTCATTTGTTGATATTGCTAAAGAGTTGAATGTCACTGAAACAGCTATTCGAAAACGTGTAAGAAGGATGGAAAATCAAGGAATAATAGAGAGGTATTCTATTGATATAAATCCTAAAAAATTAGGATATGGTATGAGAGTGTTACTTGGATTAGATACTACTGCACAAACATATATTTCAACAATTCAAAAACTAAAGAAAATGGATGAAAGTTTGAGGATTTATTCATCAAGTGGAGATCACGATCTTCTTATTGAAATCTGGATGAAAGATGACGAAGAACTTAATAAATTTATCAAAAAGATAGAAAATATCAGAGGAATAAAAGAAATTTGTCCTGCTATTATTAAGGAAATTATAAAGTAATTTTCAATCATATATTACTAAATCATCGTTTTGACCCTTGCTTCTTTCTCTGATAATAAAAGAACGAAGCATTCCATGTAATACATTAAAACGAGGTACTTGTCTTGCATAAACTTTGTAGGGATATCCGTAGAGCTTTTGTAAGAATATATCTTTTTCTAAAGAAGAAGTCGTAAATACAATTAAAGCTAAACCAGCAAGAACATTTGAAAGGATTGATTGAAATAATAACATCAAAGATATAGAGATTAACATACTGCTGAATGTGATAGGATGTCTTACATAAGCAAAAAAAGCTAGATTTCTAAAACTGTTTAGATTGTTTGTTCCTCTCTTTTTAATCCATCTTTTTCTTGCAGAAAATATCCCCATCAAAACAAAGAGAAAAGCTATACAAGCTAAGCAAATTGCTATAATTTGATAGATATATTGATTTTTTGCAGAAAGGTAATATAGTCCAGAGTAATCGCCTGTAAGGGTTATTGATAAAATGATTAATATGAATGCAAGTACAATAAAAAACTCATATCGAATTCTTCTAATTATCACTAAAACGAGCCAAGCGAATACAACAGCTGACATTATCCCTATAAGTGCATAGAAAGTAGGTGTGTCTATCACAACAGTAAATTATTTTTAGTCTTTTTGAGTTTTTCCGCTGAAAAATCTTCTTGTAATGCTAAAATTTTTAATTTCTTAAGAGAACTTTCTTCAAATGACTAAAGAAAATAAGACTGCTTTCCTTTTAATACATGGTTTTACTGGAACTCATTTTGAAATGATACCATTAGAAAAACACCTGAAAAACCAGGGATATGTTGTTCACAATATCATATTGCCAGGTCATGAGACGTCATTGGAGGATTTGAAAGACAGAAAATGGTTTGAATTGACAGATTTTGCTCAAGAACAATTAGATAACTTAAAAGAAAAGTACGAAAATGTGTTTGTTTGCGGACTATCTTTAGGAGGGGCGATAACACTTTACTTAGGTTCCAAAAATCCCGATATTAGTGGAATCATCCCTCTTGCTTCACCTGCGTTTTCTCCAGACTGGAGGATGTATTTACTCGCTTATATCCCTTTCGTACATGTTATTTACCCTTATCATAAAGGTGAAGAAAAAGGGTGGGAAGACTTGAAATCTCTAAAAACACACAAAAGCTATGGAGCTTTTCCTGTAAAATTCATTCCTCAACTGTTCAAACTTTTTCAAATAAATAAAAAAGCAATGGTAAACATAACAATTCCGATTCTGATTGTATACGCAAAAAATGATCCCACTATTTCTCTTAAACATGCTGAGAAAATACTTAATTCTGTATCTTCAAAAGATAAAAAAATAATCCAAATTTTAAAAGGAGGTCATGTTATACCAAAAGATTCTGGGAGAAAACAGCTCTTTCAAGAGATAGACAAATGGTTAGAACAAAGAGTAGAGAAATCGTAGAATTAAAGCTCATCTAATAGTTTATAGATTTCCTCCTCAATCTGGTCTAATCGTATCTGTAATTCTTCCAGAAGTTTTCGTTTTGTTTCCATTGTTTCAAAGAGACTATTCATTTTATCTACATATTTTGATCTTGTTTTACCTTCGTCTCCATCACTCTTTAAAACCTTGATAGATTCAGTAATTCGTTGATATTCTTTATCTATTCTATTAAGATTAGATCGTTCAGAATCAATTTGCTCGTTATTTTTGTATTTTTCTTTTCGAAGTTGTTTTATTTTCTTTAGAATAGAGATTTGAGTTGTTTTTAGTGTATCAAGTTTAAGAAGTTCATCGAGATATTCATCTGATACAGAAGCAATTGAAACACTCTCTGATGTTTTTCTTTCAGTAGGTATCTCTATTTTTTGAATAGACTTAGATTCAAGAGTAATCTTCACTCTAAAGTAATTAGGAGTCTCTGATGAATCTAATTTCATTTTTCGCTTGTTAATAGAATAACCATACATTTTTGGAAGTTCGACTATAACCAATTTTTCCTCATCACTCTTATTATTAAGATCTAATTTGTAGGTCTTTGTATTAAGATAAGTTTCCACGTAATATTGGTTAGAAAGAGAGATCCCAATCTTCTTGGTTGTAGTAAATTCTTCTTGTTTAATTAAAATATCTTGTTCTACTAGATAAGGAATAATTTGTTTATCACCTTTAGAAACACGTGGAAGCATGGATTCACCAGCATATTCACCCTTTTCATAAATTGTTACTGGACCAGCTTCCCAACCATAACCAGCTTTATTTTCTACTTCCATTGCTTTGAAAGGATTAGAAGCATGTTGTGTTTGATTATAAATATTGATTGTTTCTTTTGGGACGTTGACAGAATGTAAAAGAAGTAAAGCAGATTCTCCTTTTTTGATTGTTACTAGCTGTTTTAAGCTAAATGAGACACTTTCTGTAGTAGTTACTACTTCAGCTGCAGCTTCAGACGCAGCAGAATATTCGTAGTAATCCTCAGCACTTTCTTCTAATGAAGAAACAACTCCAAGTTCCTTAACAGACCTCTTTTTTGCTCTAGCGATTCCACTAGGTGCAGGAGCAGCCATAGGTGGTGGCATCGCTTCTTTAGCCATTTCATATTCAGCTTCAGGTGTCATAACACTTATTCCCATCTGTCTAGGTCTTTTTACAAAAGGTCTGTCGATTATCCATGGAGAACTTATATCATATCTAAAGGAGAGAGGTAAACCCGTAATTAGGTGAATTTTAGCATCAATCCAATCTTGTTGTGAATTATTAGTTACAAGACTCCACAATTCAAAAACTGCGTTATTCTCATCTAAGCCATATATTCGATATGAGGATAACCATGCAGGTAACTCTGTTAAATAAGATATTTTAACATCTTTTTCGCCTTCTTCGGTGAAATTTATTTTGATATTTTTCACGTTCTCTTTTTTACTCTTTGAGAGTAAATCAATCTGTTCTGAAAGAGTTTTGATAAAGAATTCTTCTTTAGGTATAATATTCTGTAAGTTGTCAGAAAAGATATGATGAATTTTGTAATCATCAGTTAGTAAAATTACTTCAAGTTTTACTGAATCCTCATGATCTTCTAACACTTGATAACCAATCAATTTACCTTCAATGTTCTTTTCATCTTTTGTATCTACAACTACGCTAGAACCAGCTAGAAGGTTCAATATTGTAGTCAATGCCTCACCATCTTGTTCTATTTCCAAATCCTTTCCTTCCTCAGTATCGAAGGCTATTGAGGATAAAAGAGCTTCTCCAGTCACTTCGACATGGAATGTCTTCAGAAAGTCATCCTGATTTTTTACAAGAACAGGAAAGCTTACTTCTTTTTCTTTAAAAGAGGCTTGAGAACTTAACCATCCAACACCCATTTTATAAAGAGTAACTTCATTTACTTCAAATACTACCATTTTAATCTATTATATTGCTAGCTTTATTAAAATAAAAATCTTGTTAGTAATATCAACTGATTGAATTTATGAAATCATTAGAAAGTTTAGCTATTTCTTTCTCAGTATCAACTATCATTCTATGAGCATCTCCAAGTCCCACATATTTTGATTGTGGGTGATATTGTACCATTCTCTTGGAATTTTCTGGATCAACAAACCAATCTTTCTTTGGTGATAATACTAACATTGGTACATCCAATTCTGATTCTCTTCCCCTGATATCATACCTGTGTATAAGTTCAATCAATATTCTCATTTGAACATATAAATCAAGCTTGTTAAATCTGTCAACAGAATAATCGATGTTTTTGACATCGCTTGGATTCTTTCTCTTTAGGTAACGTCTAAGAACAAATATAACTATCTTATAGACTAACCACACTAATGGATAAGGAAGAATATTTACAATCTCAAACCACCATTGAGTTTTGAATTTTGCATCTGGACTTGCAGCAATTATTGCAACTGGTTTTGGTCCATCACTATCTAGATAATATTGGTAGATAATAGCAGAACCAACACAACTCCCCCAGACATAATATTCTTTATCCTTTAAACCATAATGCTCAATCAATTTTTCAAAATCTTCAACATAGTATTTTACCTTATATTTTCCTCTCTTTCTAGGAGCACTGGATTTACCATAACCTCGAGGTTCATACATTATAATATTACTGATTTCTTGAAATGCGGAAACTAAAGGCATCCTATTGTCAATGTTATCTAAAAAACCTGGTATCATTACTAATTTTCGATTATTATTTTCTTTATTTTTTGTTGGAAAGAATTTGTGACGTAATTTAATAGGAGGTTTTTCTGAAGTCTGAAGATATTCGTAACCCATTGAAAGCATGAAATTGTATAAATATTAAAAAAGTTCTGATTCTGCATTAATTAATCTCGGACTATCAAGTGATAAGGTTTAAGAAAGAGAGGAATTTCTCTAGAGTAATGAAAATAAAAGTTGTAGTAGACAGCTGTGGAGATTTGCCTGATGAAGTAATGGAACAATTTGGCATCAGTTTGATACCTTTGAATATTGAGATAGGTAAGATGTTAAGAGACAGGATTGATATCACTCCACAAGAATATTATGCTAATATAGATAAATTAGATTTACCGAACACATCTGCACCTAATTTTGCTCAATGGGAAGAAATGTTTGATGAACACCTTAAAGATGGATATGATAAAATAGTGGTAGTTACACTTTCGAGTAAGTTTTCCAATACTTACCAACAGGGGGCTGTAGCTGCAAAGAAATTTTATCCTAAAGATGTTCATCTTTTTGATTCACTCAATGCTTCTGGTGGAGAAGGATTATTAGGTATAAGGTTTGCTGAGCTTTTAAAACAAAATTATGAATTAACAGATGTACTTTCTTTTATGGAAAATATGCGTCCAGAAGTTATTCAAATTGGATATATGGATTCTTTAAAAATGCTTGTTAAATCAGGAAGAATTAGTAGAGCGTCTGAATTTTTTGCTTCTTTAGGAAGAATGAAACCGATGATCATAACTCAAGATGGTGAGAATATCCCTCTTTGTAGAGTGATTAGCCTAAAAAATGCAAAGAAGAGAGCAGTTGAAGAAGTCTTACAAAGAACCAATCCAAAGAACACATACTCTATGTTAATTACTCATGCAGATTCAATAGGAGATGCTATTGAAATAGAAGAAATTCTAAAATCAAAGATGAAAGTAAGCCAGTCTTATATAGGTTATATGGGTCCAGTAGTTGGAAGTAGAGTTGGTCCTGGTGGTGTTCTTATAGCAGTGATACCTGATAAAAAACCAGAATAAATCAGGATTTTCCTTGACTCAAGATTATTTTTCTTAACTCCAAGATATCATTTAAAATTAGATAGATTGCGTTATCTAATGTTCGGAAAATATCTCCGACTGAAATCATAAGTTTCAAGTTTTTTCTTCTTTCAGTTTCATGAAATAAATATTTCTTATACTCCAAAGGAAGTTGTTCAGCTCTTTCGGCTGTAACAAAGAAAATCTTTGCCAGTGGGTCTCTCTCAAATAAAGAATCAATATTTTCTATGTGCTTTTTACATCCATCCTGATCTTCACAAGAAGCTAAATATACATAATAATCCATTTCTCGAAAATACTCTTTACCAACAATCGTCTCTGCACCAAAAAGAAGAGTTAGAACAATTCTCATGAAATAGGTATCAATGCGAGTGATATACTCATTTCTATCTAATTGGTAAATAAAATCAATGTTTTGAAAATGGAATAATGATTGAATAATTAGATTATACGAAAGAGAATCTGACGAGATAATGCCTATTTTTGTTCTTCTGTTAAGGAGATGAGAAATTTGTTGGATTGTGTTGAATCTTGAAGCAATATCTCTGACAATATCTTCTATACTTTTGGATTTAATCTGGTCATCCAATAAAACATTCTCCATGAGTATTTCACTTAGTTTCAGAAGCTCATTATCATCTATTACAGATACATCATCAAATTCTTGAAGGAAGATGTTTATAGTAGTATAAATCTGACCATGTCCAAATTTCACTATCTCATCACACTCCTTGTTGTAGAATATTAGAAGCTGACAAAATGAAAGGTTCTCGTTATACTTAGTTCTAGGATTTAAAACCAAAGAATCTTTTTTTCTAAAAGTAACTATAAGTAAATGATATTTTTCAAAATGAGGAATAGGTAAAGGTCCGTAAATCTCTAAATTAGGAGATGAAGCTGACACGACTGGACTATAAAAATTACCAATACCAATGAGTTCTTCCTTGGATATTTCTGGCATTGGACTTGTGCATCTTAGTGACATTCCAGCATCATCTAGTACTAAGAGTGCAACATAGGGTACAAATAATGATGAATTCATGTCAAGCAACCTACAGAGTTATATTAAAAAATAGGTGTAGAATTAAAAACTATTTTCATCAAGGCTTAGATTTTTTGTTGCAGGAATTTCGATATTCTTAATAATTCGAGATATTCTAAGACTTTTCTCAAAGAATGCTATAATTAATGCACAAATCAAAATGATTCTACAGGCTCTCATAATATGATATCCTAATCCTGCAAAGCTCTCAAAAATATAAATATACGTCTTTGGTGCAAAAACTGAATAGACAGAACTGGGTCTGAAAGTTATATCATTTACTTGAACAATCTGCATATTATAATAAAGAATATTATACTCAAATATTACCTTTGACTCATTAGGTATATCAAAATAAAGAGCTGATTGCCAGTAAGTTTGAGATGTTAAACGAACATTTACTGAAAGTTCCATAGCATAAGCCATTCCAATAGCTATAGCTATCAAAATTATCCTAATAAGTCTAATATCTGATTTTCTTATGAATTTAAATCCTTCAAGCCAACTAAAATCGTGAGCTACAACTATAAGAGTAACTCCAAGAAAAATCCACAATGGTGGTGTTTCTTGTATGTCCATCCAACTTAAAGCATAACCTAAATTATTATACAAAACAGGAATCAATAATGTGATAAAACCTAGAACACATGCAAGTAAGGATAGAGCTGAAGAAACTCTCATGATAAGGATTTTAGCAGATACGCTTAAATTATTTTCCTAGCATCAAATAGTATTATCTAATTTACTTAATTACTGAAATGGTGTAATTTATTCGGATACTTATTGTATTCTAAACTAAATTTGCCACATGACGAATATCTTATATAATTTCATTTTTTGTTTCTCTTGAAGTTAAAACTCTGCGAAAGTCATAACTCCGCAAATTTAAATAGTACTTTACAAAGCTGGGTGTAGAATGATAAGTGATAAAACCAGAAAAAATATCACAAATGCAGCATTAATCTATGTATTAGTAATAATGCTCGGAATGTTTATTCCATTCTTTAATGTAGGTAACGCAATAAACTATATTCAAATTGTTATAGAATTCTTAAAAGTAGGATCATTAATCTGGTTATCTTTTGGCTTTTTAGAGCTCTATAAAGATGACAGAAACAAGATTATTTTATATTCTGCAATAATAGTTTTTGTTGCATCACAAATTAATTTAATTGCTCAGACTCTTTACATTCTTTATTCAGTTGGAGCTATCCCAATTACTAGATTGAATTTACTTCCGACTAACCTTGTTGAAATTATTGCAATAATTGGCTTAACAATAGGATTTTATCAACTTAAAACAGCTGTAGATAAGTTTGCTACCGAGAGAAGAAATGTCTATAGAGGGCAAATGTCTCTTCCAATGGGTTTTGGATTTCTAGCACTAAGAAAGATAATAGAAGTAATTATTCCTCAAGATACCTATGTTAGTTACGCAACTGATGGTAGTCCTGTGGTTGCTCAAGGTTATGATATTCTTCTTTGGATAAACTATTTCCTTGAGATGGGTTCACTTGTTCTAATGGTTCTTGGTTTCTGGTATCTACGCAGAGCATTTTTAGTATTAGATAAAATTCCTGATCAAGTCTTCCAACAAATGGAAGAACGAAAACAGGAAGCTGCTCAAAGACCAGCTACTGGCGGTCTTTTCGGGAGGAGAGGCGGTTTATTTGGTGGTTTTACTCCTCCTCCACCTCCACCACAGACTGGTCAGAAAAAACCAGACCCTCTGGATAACTTACTGGTTGAAGAAGAATCTTCAAAGAAGAAAATGTTCTGTGTTAAATGTGGACTAGAACTGGATGAAGATTCAGCATTCTGTGCTAACTGTGGGGAAGAAAATCCTTATTTAAAAAAGTAGGTTTTTAGTGTGAATAATCTTACAGATATCACTAAACATCTATTTTATTCTGCTTGGATTCTTACTATTATTCAGATGATCAGAGTAGCAGCAGTTACAATAATAGCTGTTGATTTTCCAGAGATGGTTTTAATCGCAGATGTAGCTTTTGATTGTGCTCTAATACTCTTTGGGATCGGATTAATTAGACTTGGTAAAGAGCTGGATAATTACACAAAATGGTCAATTGCTCCAGTTTTTCTTTTTATAGCTGCAGGTCTGGATATTATAAATATTATATTTTCTTGGAGTTCCTTTAAAGGAGAATGGTCTTCTTACCCGTTAGCTTATCTTAATCTCACATTATTAATTATTTATGTTCTAACTCTCGTAATAGGTTTTCTATTTCTTAAATTTGACATTGATAAACTAGCTAAAAATGACTATATTGAAAGGAAAGGACAATATTTTCTTGCACTAGGTTTTCTTGTAAACATTATTTCACAAATAATTGGATGGTATGGAGGTTATATAGGCGTTTCAAGTTCTCAGATTTGGCTAGAAAATCTTGCTCTTTATGATTATTTATTTGCATCTTTTCTTATCATTTTAGGATTCTTTGGATTAGCTTCAACCATGAAGCTTTTGCAAAACTGGAGTTATCATCAAGAACTCGATGAATTTAATGAAGGTGAATAAGTGTTTAATCGTCAGCAATATTCCAAAATGATAACAAACAGCTTAATTATGATTTATATATTTTATATTTTGCTTGCTGTTTTAACGAGAGGTTTTATCGATTTATTGTTACCTGGATGGATACCTCAGCACATTCTACTAATTCCAATTCTGTTAGGTTATCTTGGATTATGTTGGGGAATTTATAACCTAACTTATGATCCTATTGTTGATTGGAAACATTCGAAAAAAGCAGTCATTTTCATAGTTGCAGGAATAGTTTCCTTGCTTATTTCTACAGTCATTATGATGGTTTCTGAAGTATTTCAAGAACAAGGTGTAGTTGTGTTTATATTTACAATTATTGGAATTATTCTTCTAATTATAACAGAACCATTAATCGCTTTAGGATTTTATTTGTTCAGAAAGGATCTTAAAGAACATTACTTCAGGAAAATCATATCAAAATATCCTAATATTTTCATTCTTATTTCATATTTAGTTCAATCACTTGGGATCATTTTTCTGACAGTTGGGGGATTTATTTCAAGTGTTATAGGCACAGTTTTTATTTACCTAGGGATAGCTACTATAGCTTTATCAATCATAGGATTAGGTGCAGGTTATTATCCTTTGTATAGTTCTTTCAGGACTTATCCAAAATTATCAGAAGCATTAGAAGAAGTGTTAAAAGAAGCACAAGAGAAAAAAAATCAAAGCTCAGTGAAGAAAACTAAAAAGTCATCTTAGCTGTTTGAATTAGATCATTCATTTTCCTTTCAGTTTGTGAATCTGAAGATAAGATAGCAAAGGAAACCTTGAAAATAGGAAGTTCTTCCATATATTCAACCAATTGAGATAAAGTACTTGAAATTTCATCTAATTCTGAAGTTTGAATATCGGTATCTACTATTGCAAGAAATGATACAAGGATTTCTTTCTTCCTTTTTGAAATGAGAGTTTGAATCATTTTAACAAGTCTATCAATCTGAAGTTTGTCTAGAGGATCAAAAATGAATACAAACGCTTCTGGCATTTCAAATAACAGTGGAGCAAGAGATAGCAAATCTCTTCTATAATCAATTATTAAAAACTGACAATTATATATCTCATTTCCGATAGTTTTTTGGAAATCAAAGGGTTCGTAACCTCCTGTAAATTGGAAAGAAGGGAATAATCCTTCTCTTACTAGGTACTTGTTAAGAACATCCTCAATAACGTAGTTGTTACCATAAATACTTATTTTTATCTTTGGGGAGATTCTCTCAGGTTTATCTTCAATAAAATATTCTTTTTTAATTTCTTCTGCTCTTTTAGCTTGTGAATATTCTCGAGGTGCAAAACTTTGGTACCAATCAATAAACCTCTGTTTCACCTCATCCAAAACATCAATGACTAATTCATGAGTGACATACAATCTTTTTCCCTGAATCGACAATCCATATGCCATAGGAAATTGTTGTACAAATTCAGCTAAATCTTCTGGATGAATGTTTAGAATAGAGGATATAATCTCTAATTCCCATATAGATTTTTTGTCTATAAGTGAAAGAAAATGTTCTGCTATTGACTCCTCTTTTTCCGTATTCATTATAGTTTGTTTAAAATGGATGTTTAAAACAATTTCTCCTTTGTTGTGAAATTGTTTGTTCTTACATTAAAGTTTTAAATAACCGAATTAAAATGTGTTAAAGAAAACTAGATGATTATATGTTTGAGTATTTTGTATGGTGGCATTATTTAGCTTTATTTGCCGCAGGTTTACTTTCCGGAGCAGTCTCTCCAACTTTTGGTATTGGAGGTGGATTGTTGAATGTACCAATCTTATTAATAGCATTTGAGGGTTTGTTGATCGATAAGGTAGGAGGACAAGAAGCTGTAGATGCGAATCCAAGTTTATTAGGAAGTACTGCTAGTGCAACATCTTTAGGTGTTATAGTTTTCACTGCTCTAAGTGGTTCTATTTCATATATACGAGAGAAGCGAATAGATTACCAAGTTGCAATAAGATTCATGATTTTTGCAATTCCAGGTGCATTATCTGGAGGAATATTTTCAAAATGGTTAGTTACACAAAATGTGAATAAGGATATTTTTCAAATAATTTTTGGCGCTACAATGATTGCAATTGCACTCTATAAAATGACGACGATTGCAATGGGTTGGGTAAAAAAACGGACTGGGAATCTTGAAAATAAAGAAGAAGATTGTATGAACATTGAGTGTGATGAAGAACAAGAGGCTAGACCAGCATGGAAAAGAACTGTTCTCTATAGAGATTTTAAAGATAAAAGAGATGTTGGATTTAAGTATAAAGCTAAATTGATTCCAGGAATATTCATAGCAATTATTGGAGGTTTTATTGGAGCTACTCTTGGATTAGGTGGAGGAGTAATTTATGTACCAATTTTAACTATGGCTATGGGTGTACCAGCCGCAATTGCAGTTGCAACATCTACGTTTACAATTTTATTTGCGACTCCTTTTGCAGTTCTAACTCGATCGTTGCCAATGTTTGGTGCAGGTGCTGTTTCAATTCAATGGGATATAGTGATTTTAATGGCAGCTGGTACTGTTATTATGGCTAATATTGTTCCTCGATTCCTTCATAAAATTAAATCTGATGTTATTCTAATTGGATTTTGGTCCTTAGCGACATTTGCTGCAATAAGAGTTTTACTACACGCTTTAGATGTAATTGATTGGTAGGATTGCTTAATCTTTCAAAATCCTAACCCTATTTCCTTTTTTCATTTTTTCTTGAACTACTTCAGGATTACCATAATCATCATAAACAGCTGTAATCTTGCTTAAAAATTGATCTTCTATTTCTGTCTTCTTCATAGATGATCCTAGCTCAAGTAAATGATAAGATTTAGATCCTTGTTTAAGATTTATTGGAATGTCAAACAGTAACTTATGTTTATGTGTGTCTAAAACTTCCAATATTTTTTTACTTGCGTATCCTTTTCCATAAGGTTCTCCAAATTGATTAAATCGATTTTCAAAGTCTTCAGATAATATTCTTTGTATTCCCTTGAGGATACTCTTTCCTTCTGGTTGAATTAAGGTATTAATTTGATATAAAACAGTTTCAGGTCTTTCAGTGTTAGGACGAAGAGTTATACAAGGTTTATGAAGAATAGCTGCCTCCTCTTGTAAACCTCCAGAATCAGTTAATATCATCAAACAACGTTCATTACTTAGAATTCTTAAAATAGAAAAATAGTTAATAGATTCATAAATGTGAAGATTAGAATTTTTTTCTAGAAAGTCATATTTTCCAATTTCTATAATCTTCTTTTTTGTTCTAGGATGAATAAGAAAGATTATTGGAATTTCGCTATAATTAGCTAAAAAAGAAACTATTTCTTCAAGATTATTCTTGTTTTCTACATTTGAAATACGATGAAATGTACAAACAATGAATTTGCTAGTAATTTCAGAAAGAATTTCATCTGCTTGTTCAGTATTTTCAATAGACAGCCTGTCTTTAAAAATCCTGATTGCATCAACTATAGTATTACCAGTAAAGAAAATTCTCTCGGGATCAATTCCTTCATAATAGAGATTAGTAACTGCTCTTTCAGATGGAGCGAAATATAAACTCGAAATACTATCTATTATTCTTCTATTTCTCTCTTCTGGCATTGTTAAGTCATATGACCTAAGACCCGCTTCAAGATGGCCAAAAGGTATTTCTTTTTGTACACAAGCGAGACAAGTAGCTAAAACACTAACTGTATCTCCTAATGCAAGAACAATTGAAGGATTAATTTTAGAGATTGCTGCCCCAAGTTTCTTTATCATTTCACCTAAGACATCATAAGCTTCATCTTCTTTGATATTAAGATTTAAGTCAGGTTTTCTTATTCCGAGAGAAGTAAAAAACTGTTCAGACATATTATAATCATAATGTTGTCCTGTATGGATAATAGTATAATTGATCTCTCGTCTTTCAGCTTCGAAAATCAAAGGAGCAATTTTGATGATTTCAGGTCTTGTTCCAACAACAAAAACAATATCAGCCATTATATTGATAAAATCGTTCTAAGATATAAGTTTAGTGAATTCATGAAATGAGATAGAAGTTTTTGTTCAGAATCTCAATAATTTGTTGAATTTGATCTTCGGATGGCATCTTATTTGCTTGAAAATCTGTTAATATGTTGTCAATTTCCGAAATAGAAAGTTTTGTGCTTTTATCCACTAAATTGCCTGAAATTTTCGACTGTAGTATCATAAAAACCTTTTCACCAGAATAAAACGATAAAGTTGAAGCTGTAGTTTTTATTTCTTTAAATTCTTCATCTGAGGCAGTAGCAACATAATCATGAATAAAATGAAATAAACCAGCCAAATATCCTGAAGCAGCTATGATTTTTTCTTCAAAGGAAATTACTTTCTTTTTAAATGGTGAATATCCTAAAAGCGGATTTCCTTCTTTATCAACTATTAAGATTGTCTCAATACCATGAGATACAGATTGGCTTTGGTAGATAGAAACAACTGATACAACTACAAAGGAGTAAACAATTTCAAATATTGCAAAAGATTCCGGATTCATTCCATTCGCACTAACTTTGCGTTTTACTGTTGTTAAGAATGCTAACCCAATCAACAATATTGCTAATAAGATAGTGATAATCATTTTCCAGAAGATACGTCTATTGTTTGATGCAATATACATTTTAGCATATCGTACGACTACAACAATCAGTAATAAAGCACTACAAAGCACTATAAAACCAAAGATAAAACCATAAAATTCGGTTGTAAGAACACTATAAATCTGAATTTCTAAAGAACCGAACATTAAGACAGTATCATCAAGAGGGATAACAACAAAATACAATACAAGAACAGTCAAACTTGCAGCAACTATCCTGCTAGCTCTAGGAGGAACAAGCATTGATTGCTCCAGACTCGCAGCAAACAACAATATGAAAGCTATAGCTTGAGTTACCATAAGTATTCTAAATAGAAGAAAATCTGTTGGCACAACAGTACTCGATGAATTACCGTAAAATTTGTCTATTACTCCAAAATGGTAATTTAATCCGTCAACGATTTGAAAAATACCATATGCAATCAGAAACAACGACCAAAATAAATAGAATGGATTTTGCCTTTTTCTCCCCCAGTAAATAGCACTAAAGCCGCCTACAAACAATGCACCTGCAACAACATACTTTAGTATAACATAAACTGGGTCTATCACAATCGTACCCCCGTACCATTCCTAATAATTATATAACCTTCTTTGTTTTAAAAAACTTGTTACAGTTGTTGTTCAGGTAATCTTTCTGAGTCTAATTCATTTTATTCCTTTTCATCATAAGGTTCTGGTCCCCAGACTTTACTTATTCCCTTTGATTTTCGAATATTGAAAAACAGATAAATTGCTGCTAGACCTCCAAAAATAGAAGCTAAAATCCAGAAAGCAAATCTAGAACTTTCTACTTCTTGATTGACATTTAGTTTGATTTCATTTGTATCAGCTATCCAATCCTTACCATCAGAAACAGCTACTTTGATATAATAAGAACCTGGTGAAACATCTTGCACATCCCAGAAATATGAAGACTCATCAATAATGTTAGTCGCAATAACATCCCAATTCAATCCATTTGTTGAAGCAAAAACTGAGCAATTAAGAGAATCATCATCAGCATCTGACATAGTCCATCTAATAGTGTAATTTTCAAAAACTTGATTAACTCTTGAAGGATTAGAAACTTCTATACTTGGTAAATTGTTAGAATAAGTTAACCTGGGTTCATTAGCCATGTAGATAAGACCATCATAGACTTGTTCGCATAC
>Ga0307444_1000051_pt1 | contig 59800 bp, 40 predicted proteins | sample SalMarSW160340MG_FD_202145 | JGI IMG/M metagenome (GOLD analysis project Ga0307444, IMG submission 202145) | Salt marsh sediment microbial communities from the Plum Island Ecosystem LTER, Massachusetts, United States - SW1603-40 | ecosystem: Environmental > Aquatic > Marine > Intertidal zone >...
GGAAATTTTTTTTTTATTTTTTGTTGTGACCTTCCAAATTCCTTGAAGATAACATTATAATCTTCTTGAGCGATCCCTACTCCTGTATCTTCAAGTTGGAACTCCCAATGATTATTATTATCAATACATCTAAATCTAATTTCTCCTTTTTCTGTAAATTTTATTGCATTATCAATAAGATTAAATAAAATTTGCTTGAATCTTAATGGATCGGCTCTTATATATATGTCATCATTAATACCTTCTGAATGATATTTTAATCCTTTCTCGATAAACACATGGTTTACAATAGAAATCAATTCTTTCATCATTGGAACTAATTGAAAAGTTTTATAATTTAATTCAAATTTACCAACCTCAATTAAAGATAAATCTAAAGTTGATTCAATTAGTTTTTTCAAATGATTGGATTCTGAGTTTATATCCTTTAAAGCCCCAAATTGTTCCTTATTTAATTCTCCATAAGTTCCTTCTAATAATATATCTGTAAACCCTGAAATCACATTTAAAGGTGTTCTTAATTCATGAGACATTGTTGCCATAAATTTCGACTTAAATTCCAGTGAGTTAATTAATTGGTCTAATAATTTTTCGCGATTCCTCTCATAATTCTTTCTTTCTGTGATATCAGAAAAAAAAGATTGAATAATCATGTTATCGGCGATTTTTATAATAGTTGATGTTATTTCTACATCAATTAATTTTCCATCCTTTCTTTGGATTGACATTTCTAAATTATTGGGTTCTGATGAATTGTACAAATCTTCATTATAATGCTTATCAATAATTTCTGTATATTCCGGGTTAAATATGTCATGAATCTTAAAATTCAATAGCTCATCTTCACGATATTTAAATAAATCTGTAGATTCTTGGTTAACCCGTAAAATTTTCCCACTCATATCGATTAAAAGTATTGCTAAGGGCGCATCTTCTATTAATGCATTCATTTCATGGAGAGTCTGTTCTAATCTTCTTACTTCTTGCTCTGATTGTTTAATTTCAGTTATATCTTGAATTAATATATAAATCAGCTTTTTATTGTTAAAATCCATCAAAGAAAATCTCAGTATACTCCAAATCGAATTTTTATTTTTCTTTTTAATTTTTAATTGTACTGGTTCTGGTATTTCTCCTTCTTGTAAAATCTCAAATGCGTTTTTAAATAGAGCAATATTTTTTTTTGAAATTAATGGAGTATTTTTATAATACTTGTATAAAATTTCATCTTTACTATATCCTATTAATTTCTCTAACATTGAATTACAGTCTAGGAGTATTCCATCCATATTCACAATAAGAATAGGATATGGCGAATTTTCAAATAAATCTCTGTATTTCTTTTCACTTTCTTGTAGCTTCTCCTCAAAGTTTTTACGTTCAGATATATCTCTAAGAGTCAAAAGATAAGCTGGTTCATTGTCCCATTCAATTTTAACAGCTTGAATCTCTCCAATTAAATTACCTCTGTCTTTTTGTGTAATTGAAATTTCTATTTTTTCTCCGTCTCTTGTTGGTAAATAAAAAAATTGTCCAAAAATTTCCGAGATATTTTTTTCAAGATATCTTTCAGCAGCAGGATTCAAAAATGCTATATCCCCAAATTTATTAACGATAATAATACTGTCAGCATTCTCTTCAATAATCTTTCGAAAACGAGCTTCAGTTTCTTGTAATGACTTTGTTAATGAATCCATTGCCAAAATCATCTTATACCTATCTATTGAGTGCAATATTGCTTGGATAAGAGGATTACCTTCTATTTCCCCTTTAATTAAATAATCTTGAGCACCTGTTTGAACTGCTTTCCGCGCTAAAATTTCGTCTTTAAGCCCTGTTATAACTATTATTGGTATTTTCTTTACTTTTTCCCTTGTCCGTAGAACTGTTTCAAATCCATCGCTATCTGGAAGCTTTAAATCTAACAAAACAACATCGAACTCTCTTTCTTCAATAAATTTTAATCCATCTGAAAGCGTTTCAGCATTCCATAAATCAAAATTAAAACTTATTACTTGGTTAAGCAATTCTTTTATTAACCGAGCATCACCTGGATTATCTTCAATTAATAAAATTTTTATATTATTATTCACCATTCAATCACCAGTTTATTATCAAGTGGGAATAACATCACAATTGACTCTATTTGGTGTATTTAACGCATTATTAACACTTGTAATTAATTCTTCATGAGTAAAAGGTTTCTTTAAAAAGATAGAGGCTCCAATAGAAATTGCTTCATTTTTGATGCTATTATCAGCACTTGCAAAAATAATTTTTGATTTTTTTTTAAAGCTTAGAATTTCCTTTGCTGTATCTAACCCATTTTTAACTGGCATTCGATAGTCTAATAAAATGATATCTGGTTTTTCTGATAAAGATTTGAAAATACTAACTGCTACTTCTCCATTATTTGCTTTTTCAATAATATCAAAACCTTTTGATTTTAACATCAGCTCATACAATCTTTGTAAATCTAAATCATCCTCAACAATAAAGATACTTGTTATTTTATATCACCTCAGGGATCAATAAAACAACATTACTTCCTCTCGAATAATCACCCTTAACTCTATCTTCCACCCAAATTCTACCTTCATAACTCTCAATTATTGTTTTAACTAAAGATAACCCTAATCCTATTCTGCATAAAGCGTTTGCTTCATTATACCCTAAAAATATTACATTCTTCCATTCATCAGGAATTCCTACACCATTATCCAGAAATTCAAATTTTAAATATTCCTTTCCATCCACTATTTCACTAGTAATTTTAATAGAAATTTCTACCACTTTGTTTTCATTATGTCTTACTGCGTTATTTAAAATATTTTCAAAAGCATCTTCTATTAGCTCATTTGCTCGAATTTTTATTTTTTCATCAAAAATATCTAGATCTACATTTATTTCTCGGGTTAAAAAGGAATTTTTCAAATGTTCTATTGATTTTTTCAATGTATTTTGGACTTCGATTGAAAATTTTTGCATTTTAATTTCTTCCAACTGTGAAAGTTGTTGGACATTTAAAATCAATCTTGCTCCTCTTTCAATCTGACTTTTAGAATGTTTTATTATTTCATTGGATAATTCTCTATTATTAGATGTCCTAAGATTTTCTAAACATAAATCAGCAGCAGATAATAAATTCTGAAGTATATTATTCATATCATGTGTGAAAAGATCTTTATAGAAATTCGCCTTATTATATGCTTCATGAAATTTTTTTTCACTTTCTTTTAAATTTTTTTCGGATTTCTTACGTTCTGTAATGTCGTGATTAATAGCCACAGTACCAATGGGCTTTCCTTCGCCATCTTTAATAAGTGAGAGCGCAGTTAATAGATTAAGCCAGATACCATCTTTTCGTAACTGAGTAACCTCACCTCTCCAATATCCTTCTTCAAAAAGTTGTTTCAGAATATCATCTTGATTATCATATGGATATTTTACTGTAATTGTATCCATTACATTTTTTCCTATGATTTCCTCAGCATTCCATCCATACGTTCTTTCTGCTGCCTTATTCCAAGTAACAATATTGAAATCTAAATCAGTTGAGATAATCGCGTCAGACACGTTATCAACTAACATAGCTTGATACTTAGTTTTTTCTTCTGCTTTCTTACGTTTTGTAATATCACTCATTGTTGCAATCATTTTTGGTATGCCATCGACATTTACAATACAACCTCTTACCATACAAAAAATATAATGGCCATCTTTATGCTTTATTCTAAATTCCATTGAAACAATATTTCCAGTCAATTCTGCCTCTTCAAATCCTTTTTTAACCGTTGTTATATCATCAGGACGGATAAATTGAAATCCATCTACTCCAGTAGATTCCTCAGCCGTATATCCTGTAATATCAAATATTTGTGGACTTACATATGTTAGTGTTCCATCTAAATTGGTTTCTATGATCGCATCAGTGATATTATTAACTAGATTTCTATACTTTGCTTCAGATAATTTTAATTTTTTCTTTATATCGTATCTCTCGATTGCATAATTTATAGAACGTTTAAGCAATATAGAATCAACTTGGCCCTTGACTAAATAATCTTCTGCTCCAATTTTTACTGCTTCAATAGCTAATTCTAAATCATCTGTACCTGTCAAGATAATGATTGGAACATTTTGAGCTTTTTCAAGCATTTTTTTAAATGTATCAAAACCATTACTGTCAGGCAACCTCAAATCTAGCAAGATTAGATTAAAATCAACTTGAGAGAACTGTTCTATACCTTGGGCTAAATTACCACTATGGGCTATTTCAAATTTGTCCAAACCTAATTCTTTATTCATTTCCAATATTAGTCTAACGTCTCTGGGATTATCTTCAATCAACAATACATTAATAGATTTAAATTTCATATTTTACCTCCTTATTTTAATAGTGATTATTTTGAATTGATGGTAATTGTGCAATTTTAAACCAAAAGTCGCAAATACTACTAATAACTTCAATGAATTTTAAATCGTCTATTGGTTTAATAATATAGCAGTTCGCTTGTAAATTGTATGCAGTTAAAATATCGTTATAAGAGTTTGATGTAGTTAATACGACTACAGGAATTCTTCGTAGTAAAGTATGATTTTTAATTTCAGCAAGAACTTCTCTGCCATCATTTCGGGGTAAATTAAGATCTAATAGAATCAGATTTGGAAAATTCGATTGCGCATATTTATCCTTCTTGTACAAATAAGCTAATGCGTCTTCACCATTTTGTACAATATTTAGATTAATGTTAAAATTTGATTCTCTAATTGTTTCAACCATTAACCTAATGTTACTGGGATTATCTTTAACCAATAGTAATTCAATTGATTTTTTTTTTTTAGCAACACTCATTATTCTGCGATAATCTTTTCCCTTGTTTTTTTTATCTTCCATTTAATTACGTTTTGTGCCCATCTGGAGGCAATTTCACAATACTAAACCAAAAATTACCTATAGCCTTAACAACTTTCATAAATTGATCAATATCTACTGGCTTTGTAATATAACAATTTGCGTAAAGTTCATATGATTTTATAATATCTTCCTCAGCAGAGGATGTAGTAAGAATGACAATAGGTATTTTTTTCAAGGGACCTTCCTTCTTTATTTGTTCTAATACCTCACGACCATCTTTTTTTGGTAAATTTAAATCTAATAGAATTAAATCAGGGTGAGGTTCTTTTTTATATTTACCCTCTTTTCTCAAATATGCTAAAGCCTCTATTCCATCCTCGACAACATGAAGATTATTGAGAATTTTACTTTCAATAAATGCTTCAACAGTCAATCGAACGTCACCAGGATTATCTTCAACCAATAATATCTCAACGGGAATCATTTTTTTTACCTTACTCACTTTTTTTATTCACTTTTTATATTTATATTCTTTTTTTATTATTTTTGTTATAACTCCTAGATTTTCTTTTTGGAATGGAAAAATAGAATGCAGAACCCTTACCAATTTCTGATTCTATCCACATTTTTCCTCCATGACGTTGAACAATTTTTTTACATAAAGCTAAACCAATTCCAGTACCCTTATATTCATCCTTTTTATGGAGACGTTGAAAAATTATAAAAATAAGATCAAAATATTGTGAATCTATTCCTATCCCATTATCTTTAACACTGAATTCCCAAGAATTCTCTTTTGCTTCTCCAGTTATATGAACTATCGGAATCTCTGAGTTATTGAATTTTATAGCATTAGAAATTAAATTCTGAAGAAGTTGAATCATTTGAATATCATCGGCTATAATTACCGGAAGAAGATCAGATGTTACCTTCGCATTTGATTCTGTAATTAAAGTAGATAAATTAATTTTTACTGATTCAAAAACTATATTCATATCAGTCGCATAAAAGGGTTTACCACCCGTTCCTACCCTTGAATAAAGTAATAGATCATTTATTAACGACTGCATTCTTGTAGTACCCTCTATAGTATAATTTATAAAATCATTTGCGTCTTTATCTAATTTATCCTGATATCTACGCTGTAATAATTGAGTAAAGCTTGCCACCATCCTTAATGGTTCTTGGAGATCGTGGGATGCTATATAAGCGAATTGTTCTAACTCTTCATTCGAACGTGTTAAATCCTCCACCATTATTTTTAATTCTTCTTCAAACTTTTTTATTTTTGTAATATCTATAATTGAAATTAATATTTTGCCCCAATTTTTCTGATAACCAGGAACAATAGTTAATCTGATTATAACATTTTTCACTTGACCAGTTAACGTGCCAATAGCAGTTTCAGTTTCAAAATAGTTATTCCCTTCATTGAGTTGAATAATTTCTTCTTTTAATGCGTCCGTCCGCTCTTTAGTAAATATTTTATTTATATTTTCCAAAATTTCTTCTTTACTTTTTGCTCCAAACATAATTAAAGCAGAATTGTTAACAGCTATGATTTTCAAAGCGGAGATGCATTCAGAGAGGATTTCTGGATGTTCATGGATATAAGTTGTAATATTTTCTATACCAACATCCTTTAAATTATCAATAATTCTTTTCACATCTGAGAGATCTTCATTCCACAATGCAATAGGAGAGTTTTCAAAAATATTTCGGAAATTAGCTTCTGAATTTGTAAGGATTTTTTTAAATTTTAATTCTCTTGTAACATCTGAGACAGTACCTTCAATTCTACTTGGCTTTCCCTCTGAATCTAAAATAATGCGAGAATTTGCCTTAAGGATCATTTTTTCGCCATTATATTTCTTCGCTTTTATGATATAATCTTTAATAAATCCAATTTTGATTAATTCTTGCGTATAGGGTTCTCTGTCTTTAGGATCTTGCCAGAATTCTGGCATGTTTGTACCTTTTATATTTTTTTCAGGATCAAAACCTAATATCTTATTAAATGCTTTATTATGTTCCAACAATGTACCATTTAAACTAACACTATAAAAACCTTCTGGTAGGTTCTCAATTATACTCTGGAATTTTCCTTCAGATTGTTTTAATTCTTCGGTTCTTTTTTCAATTATTTCTTCAAGGTGTTGTCTATATTCTGCCAATTCTATTTCTGTGCGTTTCTTTAATATCGATTCTACAATAGCTACCGATAATAATTCTATTGCTTCTTTATCTTCAGCATTAAAACCTCCCTCTTTATTCCCTAAACTAATTTGACCAATAATTTTATCATCATATTTCATAGGTACCGCAAGTAACGATGTAATCTCTGGATGACCATCAGGAATCCCTATACTTTGAGGATGTGATCTTGGATTATTAAAAATCCGTGAAATTCCGTCTTTTAAAGGTAAAAATTGCATACCTCGAATTTCCATATTTTTTATTAGTAATTCAACTTTATCTTTTGGTAAGTCGCAAGACATCCAACCAGCATTACTTATGGCTAATATATCAAATGTACCTTGTTCATTAACTTCCCCAAAATAACCAAACTTTGCACCAACAAGTTTTCCAGAGACTTCTAAACAAAAATCTGTTAATTCACCAATATTTTCAGTAGTTAAAGTCGCCCGTAATATTTCAGTAATTGTAGAAGTAATCTCCCTTTGTCTTTTCTCTTTTAATTCAGTATCTTTTAAGTCTGTTATATCTAATGATATCCCAATAATTCCTTTAACATTTTTATCTTCGTCAATGTAAGGAATTTTACTGGTTTTTACCCACCTGAGGCCTTTTTCAGTTTCCCAAGGCTCTTCAATATTTAACTTTGGTTCGTTACTCTTTATTACTTCTAAATCATCATCCCATTGTGCTTGTGCTTGTTCCTTCTTGAGTAAATCAAATAGATTTTTTTCTTCTAATTCCGATTTTTTTAATTTATACGCATCGGCAACATATTTATTCACCCTGATATAATTATTCTTATCATCCTTAGAAAAAACCAATCCTGGGATACTGTCAATAATTATTTCTAGTTCTTTTAATAATTGCGAATATCTCTTATTTTGTTCTTTTAAATTATTTCTAAGTTTTCTATTTTCTGTACGGTCTCTGAATAATTCAACGATTGCAGGTTTTCCCGAATAATTTTTAATAGGGATAGCTAAAACATCAAAAAATTTAGGTTCATTAAATTCTGGTAATTTTACGATCTGTTCATATCTATACTCACATATATCATTTTTTTTAAATTCGTTAATTGGGCATCTTTCACATGGATTTTTTAGACCTTTAATTACATTATAACATTTTTTTCCTAAAAGATTTTCACTAAATATCTCGTGAGCAGTTTTATTTTTAAATAAAATTTCAAAATCTTCTGAAATAACGAAAACAGCGTCTTTTAAATTAGAAAATATTGAATTTATATTTTCTTGAGCCTTCTTTAACACTTTTTCTGCTAATTTTCGCTCTGTGATATCGCGAAGGGATACAAGCAATTGACCTCCTTCTACATCAAGATAATTTACACTAACTTCAACATCGATATGATGTCCATCTTTATGTCTATGGCAAGTTTCGAATCGATCATATCCTTGTTCCATAACTTTTTTTACGTAGTGAGCAGTCTCTTCTGGTTCCTTTATTATTTCGACATCTGGAATTGACATCTTAAGTAGTTCTTCACGGGTATAACCTATCATTTTACAATAAGAATCATTAATATCGAGAAATTGACCTTTCAAATCAGTAATATAGAACCCATCAAGAGCAGTTTGAATAATTGCAGTATATTTCATTAAATTTTTTTTATGCTCTGAAATATTTCGCATCCCCTTCATTTATTTATTTGAAAATATTATTTTTTATTTTTGTAAAATTTGGAATAAAGAAAGTTACAATTATTCTTCCTATGATTTTAGCATGTTTTTGAGAGAATATTATCATTTTAATTAAATCCTTGAAAATAATTTATTAGATCTGTTAATTTCTTTAATTAAGTGCAAACTTTTTAATTTTAGTTGTTACTTCTTCACTTTAAACACTATAAGAAAGAATTTATATTTAATATTTTACTTAAAAGAAAAAGATTATTTCTCACTTTTTATAGCGTTAAAGTTCTTTAATGTTTAAAATGAATTACTTATAGAATCTACTAAAATCAATATGATTGCTTAAATTAGTGTATATTCCTCCACTTTAATCACTAAACTCTATTGGATTAGTGTATAACTTATATTTCTTAGGTATTTTTTTTACTATGACACAATAATTTAAATATTTTTTTTACTTAAAACACTATTAGTAAAAGGTTTAGGGTTAAACACTAATTAGGTATTATACCCATAAGTAATTTCTATTTATTAGATTATTGCTTAACAAAATTCATAGGTGGATAAGAACAATGTTAGGAAAAAAAAAATCATCAGAATTGTATGAGAATAGATTTCAGTTCTTAATAGATAATATTTTAAATGTTGTAGCTGAAGTAGACTCAAAAGGGGTTTTTACATATATTAATCCTTATATTTATGATGAATTAGGTTATCAACCTGAGGAAATAATTGGAAGATCAATTTTTGAATTGATTCATCCAGATGATGTTAAGAAAATAATTAAAATGTTGCATAGAGGAATTAAATCTCGTGGAATTGTGCCAGAAGTTAGATTAAAAAATAAGAATAATCAATTCATATGGTTTGACATAAAAACTACAAGGATAAAAGATTATGAAAGTGAGATTAAGATAATTATTGATTTAATAAACGTCTCAAAATGCAAGTTATTAGAAAAAAAATTACAGGAGAAGGAAGAAGATTATCAAAATTTAACGAAATCATTCCCAGAAATGCAATTTTGGAATGTATTAATTCCGAAAAAATATAAAAGTGCCATTCGTACCAGTTCTGAGATGTTAAAAGCAATTATTGAAAATATTCCTCAATGTGTTTATTGGAAAGATACAGCGTTTAAATATATAGGTTGTAACCGCAATTTTATTGAATTTATAGGGATGGATCGTCCCGAAGATATAATAGGGAAGACAAATGAAGAATTATTCTCTAATGTCGAAATGCTTCAACAAATTAAGGAATATGAGAAAAGTATTTTAAAATCTGGTAAACCAGTGTATCATATACATGAAACTTGGATTACTCTCGAGGGGAAAAAAATTTGGCTAGACTCAAATAAAGTACCAATTTTCGATTTAGACGAAAAAATAATTGGGTTTTTAATTTCATTTGAGGAGATCACTAATCGTAAACTTGTCGAAGAAAATTTACATAAATCAGAAGAAAAATATAAAAATTTAAGTAATGAGTTAGAAACGATATTGGATGTAATTCCTGGAATGATTTTTATAAAAAATAAAAATGATATGTATACGAAGGTAAATCAGGTTTTTGCAGACTATCTTCAACTTACTAAAGAAGAAATAGTAGGAAAATCTACTTCTGATTTGTTTCCTCAAAACCTCGCTACAAATTTCAGTAAAGATGATTTAGAAGTCATTAATAGTGGCATACCTAAATTAAATATGGAAGAAAACGTAAATTTTCTTGGTAGTAAAGTGACAAGTATAATAAGTAAATTGCCCTATTATAATGAAAAAGAAGAAATTCAAGGAATCATTGGATTAGCTATTGACATTTCTAAACGTAAGAAACTCGAACAAGAATTAAACACATCTGAAGAAAGATATCGGAACTTATTCAATAATTCTCCTAATATGATAGCTTTAATTAATTTAAATGGAAAACTTGTCGATGTTAATGAAGCAGTACTTAAATTTACTGGAAACGAGCGAAATAATATAATAGGAAGAAATTTTCAAGATTTTGACAATTTCTTTGCGGGCAATTTACCAATCATCATAAAAAAGAATAAGGAAATATTGAAAAATGGATCTATTGAAGCATTTGAACTTCAACTTCAAGATAAGAATCAACGTAAAACTTGGGTAAACCTTCAAGCTTTTTTAGTTGAAATAAAAAATGAAATGTTCATACAAATAATAATAGAAGATATCACAGAGCGTAAACAAGCAGAGCAAAAATTAATAGAATCTGAAGAAAAATTCCGCATCGCTATTGAAAACAATCCAGATTTTATGGTGTTTATCAAAAAAGATGGGACTATATTTGATATTAACCGTGTGGAAAGGGGATTTTCCAGAGAAACGGTTGTTGGTCAGAATGTTTTTAATGAAAGTTTTTATGAAACCAAGGACCAGTGCAAATCTGCCCAAAAAGCTATTAATGATTCAATAACAAACAGAAAAACAACCAGTTACGAATATTCGCAAACAGCTCCGGATGGATCATATTCATTCTATGAAACCAAGGTATCTCCTATTGAATATGATAAGGAAGACAAGATTATATCTCTTCAACTAGCAACTCGTGAAATTACTAAAAGGAGGAACTTAGAGCAGAAATTAATAGAATCTGAAGAAAATTATCGCCTTATTTCAGAAAATGCGAATGATCTAATTGCTATCATAGATAATGACTTTAAATATGAATATATCAATGAACAAGTTCACATAAAAATGATGGGGTATTCATATGAAGATTTATTAGGTAAATCTGCGTTAGCTTTTATTCATCCTGATGATTTTAAAGAAGCCTCTAAAGCATTAAAAGAAGGTTTTGAAGCAGGGGAAGGTGTGGGAGAAGCTAGAATTAGACATAAAAATGGGTCATATTTATGGCTTGAAATTAAAGGTAAAACATTTATAGATAAAGATGGAATAAAAAAAGCATTATTGATTTCAAGAGATATTAGAGAACGGAAAAAAGCAGAAAAGAAATTAAGGGATTCTGAAGAAAAATACCGAAGTTTAGTTGAAGACGCGCAGGAGGGTGTTTGGGCTTTAGATGAAAATGAAAACACTATCTTTGTTAATCCAAGAATATGTGAGATGCTTGGCTATTCTAAGAATGAGATGATGGGTAATAATCTTCACTCTTTTATTCCCGATTCAATGGAAGCTTTAATAAAGGAAAATCGATCTAAACGCAAAAAAGGTATTAAAGAGACTTATGAACTCCAGTTGGTAAAAAAGGATGGAAACATCATCTGGACTGAAGTAAAAGCAGCTCCTATCATGTATGAAAATCAAAGATATAAAGGTTCTTTTGCTTACATTACTGATATTACAGATAGGAAAAACGCAGTAACACAATTAAAAGAATCTGAAGAGAGATTAAGTGTAATTGCTAAATCTACACCTGATTATATAATGTTGTTGGATTGTAATGCAAACATCAAATTTATAAACCACACAATTTCAGATCTAAAAGTTGATGATGTTATTGATACCTCCTTTTACAACTATGCTTTAAAAGATTATGAACAACTAACAAGGGAGTGTTTTGAAAAAGTTTTAAAAACTGGCAATGTCGACTATTTTGAAAGCATATATATAGAAAAATGTGGAAAAATCCATTATTTTGAATCACATGTTGCACCTGTATGGGATGCTACTGAAATAAATGGACTGGTCGTGCGATCAACTGAAATAACTGAGCGAAAATTAACAGAACAAAAAATTAAAGATTCTGAAGAAAAGTATCGAGAATTATATGAGAACGCACCAAATGCGTATTTCTCAATAAAACCAGATCAGACAATCAAGAATTGTAATAAAGAAGCAGAGAAACTTTTAGGGTATTCAAGGGACGAGCTTTTGGATATGAAAGTTTTTGATTTGTATGCAGATAATGAAGAGGGGATAATAAAAGCTAAAAAAATTTTTAAAGACTTCCTAAAAGGTCAAAAACTTCGTGACCAAGAACTTCTAATGAAAAAAAAAAATGGCGATCTTGTATGGATAAGTTTAACAATTAATCCTATTTTGGATAATAAAGAAAACATAATAGAATCACGTTCAATGGTTATAGATATTTCAGAACGTAAGGAAAATGAGGACTCTTTAAGAACGTTAGCACATAGTCTTAATGAACGTGTTAAAGAATTACAATGTTTAAATAACATTTTAAAATTAGCTCAAATACATAAAACTCCAATAGAACAGTTTTTTATTAACGCGTTACAGGCTATTTCTCCAGCTTGGCAGTTCCCTGAAATAACATGTGTAAGAATTCTATTTAATGGTCAAGAATTCAAAACAAAAAATTTTATGGAATCCAAATGGAGCCAGAAAGTAGATATCACAATATATGGTAAAAAAATGGGTTCTTTAGAAGTTTATTATTTAAAAGAGATGCCAGAATCAGATGAGGGTCCTTTTCTTAAAGAAGAACGAGAGTTAATCAATACGATTGGTGAGATATTTAAAACAACTATGGAACGTATAAAAGCAGAACAAGACATCTTAACATCTGAACAAAAACTTAAGGATCTGATGGAAGCAGCGCCAATTGGAATTTACATTAGTACTCCTAAAGGAGCAATCTTAGAATGTAATACTAAAGCATATAAAATTTTTGGTTACAGTTCAAAAGAAGAGTTCTTAAAATTACCTAGCATTGCTCACTATTACAACCCTAAAGATAGAGAAAAATATGTTGAATTACTTGATTCGGGTTCAGTTAAAGATTTTGAAGTTCAATTAAAGCGGAGAGATGGGACTCTATTTTGGGGATCTCTAAACTCTATAACCGACAGAATTGGTGATCATACCACCCTAATCAATGTATTTCAAGATATCACAGACCGTAGAAAGACCGAAGAGGAAATTGCGGATTTAGCAAAATTTCCTGAAGAGAATCCAAATCCAGTATTGCGAGTGAGTAAAGAGTCTGTCCTATATGCAAATCAAATGGGACAAGATTTATTTACCATAAAAATTGGCAATAGAAATCCAATTTTAGTACGAGATGCCATTAATAAAACTTTTGAAGAAAAGGTGACTCAGAATCTAGAAATAACACATAACAGCCATTTCTATTCATTATTTATTACACCAATAAAAGAAACTAATTATGCAAATATTTATGGAACGGATATCACAGAACGCAAGAAGAGAGAAGGGGAGATACGATTGCAAATGGAAATCATTGAAAATATGTCTGAAGGAGTAACTCTTATAAAATTCAATGATGGAACAATTGTCTTTAATAATCCCGCATTCGAAAAAATGTTTGGGTATAATCCCGGTGAAATGATTGGGAAAGATGTCGCTATTCTAAATGCTCCAACTGATAAGACTCCTGAGGAAACAAAAAATACAATCATGAGAATCTTAAAAGACACAGAGAAATGGCATGGAGAAGTGTTAAATATCAAAAAGGATGGAACACCATTTTGGTGTTATGCGAATGTTTCACTTTTCGATCATCCTGAGTATGGCAGAGTCAATATCGCAGTACATACTGATATCACTGAACGTAAACAAGCTGAACAAAAATTAAAAGCGTCTAAGGAAAGATACAGAAATATAAGTGAAGAATTAGAAATGATAATAGATTTAGTGCCTGGATCAATTTTTTATAAAGATACAAAAAATAATTTTATTCGAGTAAATAAATATGTTGCTGATGCTCATAAAATGACAAAAAAAGAACTTGAAGGCAAAAGTATGTTTGATTTATATCCTAAAGAACAAGCACAAAATTATTGGAACGATGATTTAGAAGTAATAAAGAATAAAGAACCAAAGTTAAATATTGAAGAGCCTTGGGAGACAATAGAAGGTTTAAGATGGATTAGTACAAGTAAGATACCGTTCTATAATGAGAATAATGAAATTGTGGGTATTATAGGATTCTCAATAGATATAACTGAAAGGAAACTCGCTGAACGAAAATTAAAAGAAAGTAAACAATTATTGCAAAGTACATTTGATAGTTTAAACGATGCGATTTTTATATTAAACGCTGAAATGCCTCCTAAAATTATAAATTGTAATTCAGCAGCAGTAAAAATATTTAAATATTCGTATGATGAAATGATAGGACAAGAGACAGAATTCTTGCATGTTAATGAAGATGAATTACAAAAATTTCAAGATCATCTCTACAATATAGTTGAAGATGTTGGATATTTGCATGATTTTGTGTTTAAGATGAAGAGAAAGACGGGGGTTGTTTTTTTTTCTGAACATAGTGTCTTCCCTTTAGTAGACGATCTTGGAACACGATATGGATGGGTCAGTGTTGTACGAGATATCACAGAACGGAAGAAAGGTGAGCAAAAATTAAAAGAATCTGAAGAAAAGTACAGGATGTTAGTAGAAAATGCTCACGATGGTGTTTGGGCTGTAGATGAAAATGACAATACTATCTTTGTTAATAAAAGAATATCTAAGATGCTTGGTTATACCAAGAATGAGATGATAGGTAAAAGTTTATATGAATTTTTAGATGACCCAATGATAGAATTGATCAATAGTTATCGAGAACGAAGGGAGAGAGGTTTGAAAGATACTTATAATCTTGAATTTATAAAAAAAGATGGTGGCAAGATATATACAAATATTAGAGCAACTGCAATTTTGGGAGAAAATAGAGAGTTTAAGGGTTCATTTGCCTACATTACTGATATTACTGATAGAAAAATCACAGAACAACATTTAAAAGAATCTGAGCAAAAATATAGAAATTTAGTTGAGACCTCTTCAATGGGATTAATGGAGATTGATATCAAGGAAGGAGGAATTATATATATTAATCCTAGATTATTAGAAATTGTTGGTTATACCGAAGATGAATTAATAAACAATGGAATGTTTTATAAAGCTATTTATCCAGATGATTATATAAAAGTTAAAGAATCAGACGGAGATAAGGACATTGAGTTCAGAATAATTAACAAGAAAGGAAAAGTTAAATGGCTATCGGGAAGAACATTACATCATTTTAATGAGCAAGGAGAACTAATTTATTTAAGATTATGGTTACAAGATATTACAACAGCGAAAGAGCTTGAAGAAATAAAATCTAATCTGTTAACAAGAGTTTCACATGAAATCAAGACACCTCTTATATCAATCAAGGGATTTACTGATCTTTTATTAGAAGAGTATAGGAACAATCTAGATAAACAGACGATTGCGTTCTTAGAAAAAATTAAAGAGGGTGGTGAGAGACTAAAATTACTTATCAATCGTTTTTTAGAGGCCACACAGTTAGAAAAAGGATTAGTAATATTAAACGAATCATATGAAAATTTATCCCTATTGATTAAGAAAGGGATAGAAGACGTGGAAGGGTTAATTAAATTAAGGAATCATACTATTCATGTTGATATTCCCGATGAAATAATGATTTATCTTGATAAAGAGAAGATTCAATCTGTAATTTCAAACTTATTGATAAATGCTATAAAGTATACACCTAGTGGAGGTAATATTACCATAAAATCAAGAATCAAGAAAAATAATCTAATATATTCGATTAGAGACGATGGAATTGGCTTGCGCAGAAAGGAGATAGCACAATTGTTTAGACCTTTTGGGAAAATTGAAATATATGGAAGGGGTTGGGATATAATTTCTGATGGGATTGGATTAGGTCTATATCTATCAAAAGAAATTATAGATTTACATAATGGTAAAATCTGGGTAGAATCACCGGGCTTGGATAAAGGAAGTACTTTCTATTTTTCACTACCAATCATAAGCAATAACGACAATGGGTAAAACGAGAAATGCTCTATTTCAAATCGTTTTAAATGGATTAAGACTAGAGATACTCAAATAAAAACTCTAAATCTGGCAAATCAAAGGGTTTTAAAATATAACCATCTGCCATTGTTTCTTTCATTTTTTTCTCTATTTTAAAAAGTGTTACAGCGGTTAAGTAAAAAACAGGTGTTTCTTTTAGACTTATATGAGATTTTATTTCCTTACAAATATCATATCCACTCACATCTGGTAAAATAATATCTAATAATATTAATTTTGGTCTTGTTACATATAATTCTTCAATTCCTTTAGATCCTGTAAGGACTCCTTTAAAGGAATACCCTTTACTTTCAAAATAATTCTTTAATAAAAGGATCGTAGATAAATCATCTTCTATAAGCAAAATATCATATTGGGAAGGTTTTTCTTTTCTTTCTTCTAATTTAGTTACAAATTTACTTTCCAACTGTTGTATTTCATGTAATACATTATCAATAATTGATTTAATATCATCGTTTATCTCATTTCTATATTTTTCAAGTAATAATTGAGAAAATCCTTTTATAGTAGTCAATTTTCCTTTTACTTCATGAACTAAATCTGAATCATTGGCAATTTCTAGTTCTGTAAGTATTTTTCCGCCAAATTTTGTTTTTTCGTTTATAAAATAATTAACACTTTCTCTTATTAATTTAGAAAATGAAGAAAATTTATGTGTATCCATAAATTCTTCCCATTTTTTTTCAGTTTCAGTTGATATATAAACGGAAATTCGTTTTTTATCAGCATAATAATCTTTTTCACCTTCTTTCCATTTTAAGAATCCCTTAGTGGTTTTTCCCTGCCAAATTGCTTGTTTTCCCGTCTCTTGCTCAAATTGTACCATTTCCTTTGTTTTTTTATCACTATTCAACATGAATTTTCACATTTAAAATATTATCAATTTTTTTTTTATTCTATTCTTTAATTGATTTTTACATTTATTAATATTTAAAATTGATTAAGTGAATTATAGTAAAATTAAATATAAAATCTCTGATTGTAAGAAACTTCAATGTAATTTTCAATATGAGACATATATCTTGTATAACAATTTAAAACAATAAACTTAATCATAAGTCAAAACGATTGACTAAACCTCGCTTCAAGAACATTTCTTTTAATTCTGTAAGAACTTCTCCTCTAGGTGAAGTTGATCTAATATTGCCACTAATTGAAATTTTTGGAGGCGGGGGTGGAGGTTTAAGCGAATCTAAGTCAATTTCTTCCTGTTTCGGTGGTGGTGGAGCATTCGGGGGACTAGAGGATATCTTTGGTAAAGGAGTTTTTGATTTTAGAGAAGGTTTTGCTTTTTCTAATTTCTTAGTTGTGAGTTTTCCATCTTTAACTATTTCTTTTTCTTCTATTTTTAAAGATGGGTGTGTTGGCAGTGGTTTTGGAGGTCCTGAGCCTTTTTTATATTTTTTTTTCTTTTGACTCTCATCAAATTTAGCTTTTTTCTTTCTTTGTTTAACACTTTCATTAGATTTTGAGATAGGTGAGATAACATCATTTTTTACTTTTTCAAAAGGAACTGAAAAAAGAGATTGTGATAGATCTGATGGATTCAATCTAAGTATAGCCCTTTTAATTTCTGTAAGTTCAGATACGAATTTATCCATTAGTTTCAGATTGAGGTCTAAAATCTTCTGAAATTTTTCATCAATATCAGGTATCACAATCTCTTTACCTTTCTCCTCTTTTTCCTTTGAAAAAATATTTTTAATACTTTTAATTATTTCTGGTTTATTAGCATAATAATTATAAATACTTGTAGGAATAATCTCAAAATTCCAAGGTTTTTCAGATTTTTTAAAAATCTCCGAGATTTTTTCTGCAAGGTATTCAAGTTTAATTTGAAAATCTGGATCTTCTCTGATATCAAAATCTGCCTTATTCAATAAAACTACAATAAAAGGACTTTCCTTTAAGAATTCGAGAATATCTGTTATATCTTTCAGATATTTTACCGCATTTAAATATCTAACATCATCTTGGGAATCAATAACAAAAATTATAATATCCACTTGGATGAAAAATTGTTCTGGAGAGGCAAGATATTCATCTATATGATCTTTTTGACCTCCTAGATCCCAGAGAATCAAATCTAATTTATCAGATTGATATTCTTCTATGTTTGTCCCAATTGTAGGTTCCAAATTAGCCATGTCATTATAATTATAATCTTTAATTAATCTATTTATTAAAGATGTTTTTCCAGCGAAATCTAAACCTGCAACGACAATTTTCAATTTAGGTTTTTTTAAATATAATTTTCTTTTACTCCATGCATTTGAAATTAAGGTTGAAGCAATTAGAGCATTCTTTAAAGTTATTCTATTAATAGAATATTTTTCAATCAGATTTTCAAAACCATAATTTTCTAATTTAGCGAGATCGCGTAAATTTGTGATATCAATTTTTCTAAATTTCTCAATCTCTTCTTTTTTTATTCCTTTTAATTTATTTATTTCTAAATCTAATACATCTTTCAGAGAAGTAGGATAATAATCCAAATCTAAAAATCGATCAGAGAAATATTTAATAACCCTTTTTGCTGACTCTGACATTACATATCGTTCTCTTTGTTTTTATAGAAAAGTTTACTAAACTTTCCATTTTTAGTGTTATTTTTATTTTTAATAGTAAAATAAAAAAATTAATAAATAAATTTTGTTACTATTTTAGCGAAAATGGATCTTATTAGTAAATTTTTAGAGAATTTATTATAATTATTTAAAATGTGTATATCTAAAAATAGTTTTTAATAGACCGTAGTAAAAAGAAATGGGAAATTATTAATGGTTGAAAAGAAACAGGTTGAAAATGTTGTAGAAAATATAATGTCAGATACATATAATAACTTGCAATCTATTTTAGAAAAACATCCTTTTATAATAATGATTGGGAAATATGATCATACTCTAGGACCTAGAGCTATATACACATCAGTTAAAGTTGAATTGGATCAACAATTTTTTAGAAATCTTTTAAGAGATGCTTTAAATACTAAAAATAAATTTGTTATTTTAAATTTTAATTATTTTTATTCCCAAATATATAAAATTGAAATTGAGGATAATAATGCTAGGGGTAGAAAGCAATTATATTCAATAATCTTACTTAGAGATATAGAATTTCCATTAATCCCTGTAATTCATTTTAGACGGATTGAAATGCTTTTTCGTAAAATTGGTGAGGATAAAATATTATTGGATGATGAAAATATTTTTGATATTTTTTTTAAAGAATTGAACGAGATTTATACGAAAAAAAGTGATATTCTCCCAATAGAAAAATTTAATTTGCAAATTCGTAGCGGAATAAATACAATTCAAGGATTTTGTGAATTGATATTCGAAGATAAAAAAGAAAATAAAAATCTTTCTGATGAGGATATAATAAATTTTATGGAAATGATCTTGGATTCCTGTAAAGATATTGTTGTATCTCTTGAAAAGTATTTAAAAACCTCTCTGTAGTAAGTTAAAATTTATCATTTCGATTGAATAATAAAATAATGGTGTTAAAATAATCGCTGGGTTAGATTTGTTTGAAAACATTGAAAAAAAAGATAGAAAAATTGTTTTTCTTAGGTGATTATTAATTGCGATTAAAATTAACTTATGAACCCAGAGAAATAAGAGAAAAATTTAAAGATTTATTTGAATATTCTTTAGATTTAATTTATGTCCATGATTTAAAGGGAAAATTTCTCGATGCCAATGATATTGCTTTATCTACTCTTGGTTTTACGAGAGAAGAAATTTCAAACATTTCATTCAGTAAATTATTAGAAAATGATCAATTAGAAAAAGCATTTAATATTTTAAAAGAACTAAAAGAATTCGGGAGACAAAAATGTCCAAGTGAATATAAATTGAAGGATAGATATGGAAATAGAATATATCTTGAAACGTATGGAATTCCATTAAAAACAAATGGACAAATTTTTGGTATATTAGGTATAGCTAAAGATATTACTGCTAAAAAAAAAGCAGAATTACAATTAAAACAAGCTAAACAAGATTTAGAACAAATAAATCTTGAATTGGAGAATAAAGTTAGAAAAAAGACTCAAAAATTAGAAAAATCTGCACAAAATTTAAAAAGTTCTGAGGAAAAGTATCGTGATTTGATTGAAACGTCAACTATGGGCCTTTTAGAGATTGATTTACAAAAAGATCGGGTAGAGTATATAAATCCTAAATTTATGGAAATTTCAGGTTTTAATAGAAAAGAATTGGAAGAGGGTCAGCTATTTCATAAGATTATATATCCAGAGAATTATAAAGAAATTATTAAAACTCATGACAGTGAAGATATAGAATTTAGAACCATATCTAAGGATAAAGATATCAAATGGTTATCTGGAACAAGAGTATTTCAATATAATTCAAAAGGAAAACCTATTAATTTAAGGTTATGGGTTCAAGATATTTCAAGAATCAAAGAATCTGAATTGAAATTAAAAGAATCAGAAGAGAAATATCGTCTTATCACAGAGTCAATATCAGACCCCCTCCATGTGGTTGATACTGATTTAAAGATTATTTATCTAAATCCTGCATTTACTAATTGGTTAAAAGCCTTAGGACTAAATCATGAAGTTATTGGGAAAAATCCTACTGAAGCTTTTCCTTTCATCGAAAAGAATGTAATTAAGGAATATCAAGAAATTTTTAACTCTAAAAAAGAATTTTTTCTCGAAGGCTATAGCTTATTGAATAATAAACGAATCTTCACAGAAACCAAGAAAATTCCCGTTCTAAACGATGGGAAAGTTATTCAGATAATCACAATTGTAAGGGACGTGTCGGAACGTAAAGAAATCGATTTAAAATTAAGAGAATCAGAAGAAAAATATAGAAGTATTCTCGAAAACATTAATGAAGGATATTTTGAGGTTGATCTTAAAGGCAATTTCACGTTTTTTAATGATGCATTGTGTGTAAGTACAGATTATTCAAGAGAAGAATTACTAAATAAGAGCTATAGCATATTATTTGACGATAAAACGGCAAAAGACGTTTATCGTATGTACCATGAATTATACCAAAGAGGAAAAGGTTTTATCTTATTCGATTATCAAGTAATAAGAAAAGATGGAAATAAGTTCTACCACGAATCCTCTATTTATTTAAGATATGATTCTAATGGAAAAATTATTGGCTTTAAAGGTTTTATTAGGGATATTAGTGAAAAAAAGAAAATAGAAACTTTAAGAGAGAGGTTTAGTCAAGAACTAGAAAAAGAAGTGGAACTAAAAACCAAAGAATTAAAAGTTGCTTTTAACCAACAGAGGTTATATCTAGACAAAATCTTGAAGGCTTCCCACTTTCAAACAGAATTTATGGCCAGAATTTCTCATGAATTAAGAACCCCCTTAAATGCAATAATTGGATTTACTGCTTTACTTCTTGAGGGAGTTTATGGTCAATTAAATGTAGTACAATTAGAATTTATTAAAGATATTGAAGAATCATCAAAAGATTTACTAGATATGATATCAAATATCCTAGATATATCTAAAATTGAATCAGGTCAAGTCCTTCTAAAAATTGAGAAAATACAGATATTTGATCTAATGCAACAAATTATTTCAACTTTAAATCCATTATATAGTAAAAAAAATTTAAAATTTGAATTAAAAGGTTTAAAAAAAAATCAAGTAATATCTGTTGACCGAATTAAATTCAAACAAATCATTTTTAATCTATTAAGTAATGCTATAAAATTTACTGAGAAAGGAACTATAATATTTGAGTTTGTAGATAGTAAAGATAAATGGGAGTTTATTGTAAAAGATACAGGAATAGGAATTTCAAAGGAAGATTTTAATATAATATTTAAAGAATTTAAAAGAGTTAGATCTGCTTCTGTTGATTCAAAACCAGGTTCTGGTTTAGGATTAGCGTTAACCAAGAGATTAGTTAATCTACATGGGGGAGACATAAGTTTTAAGAGTAAGCTAGGAAAGGGATCAACGTTTACGTTTTTTCTCCCAAAGAGATTAGAGATATCTTACAATAGTAATAAAAGTGTAACACAATTTTTAGAGTATCTATAATATAATTGAAAAAATAAATATTGAAAATTTAAATTATGGTTTGTAGTGAAAAAGGAATTTTAGAAAAGAATATCGAATTAGTTAAAGAAGTCGAAAACATAAGAAAAAAATGGACAAACTTAGAGATTTTATCTTCGAATATTTCCTCTCGTTTTCTTGGAGATATTAGCACTAATGATGCAATAAATGCAACACTTCGTGATATGGGAATCTTAAATGGTGCTAGTCGTGTTATTTTGGTTATTTTTAAGGATGATAATATTAATTTGAATCATATATACGAGTGGTGCGCAGAAGGTATAAATCCACTATTTCAATTCTTTCAAAATTCATGGATAAATAATTTTCCATGGTGGAACGAGCAGCTAAGAAAGGGAAATATTATCAATATAAGTGATGTTAATAATGTACCAAAGGAAGCACAAGCTACTAAAACTTTGTTAAAAGTTAATCACATTAAATCTTTATTGGTATTTCCATTGTATATTAAATCAGAATTTGCAGGATTCATAGGATATGCTAATGATATAATAGAAAAAGAGTGGAAGGACAATGATTTATCACCTTTACGTCTATCTTCGCAGATAATTGGAAATGCTTTAGAAAGACATAAAATGGAAAACCTTTTAAAAAAATCTGAAGAAAATTATCGTCTTATTATTGAAAATATTAACGATCTTATAGTTATAATTGACAGGAATTTCAAAATTGAATATTTAAATCAAGAAACTGTTTTCAGATTATTAGGGTATCAAAAGATTGATATTATTGGAAAATCTGCCTTGGATTTTATTCATCCAGATGATGTAGAACAAGCTAATTATACATTTAAGAAAGGATTCCCACCAAGAGCCTCCGTTATAGAATTGCGTTTTAAACACAAAGATGATAGTTGGCTCTGGTTTGAATGTAGTGGTCATACTTTTATTGATAGAGATGGAGAATTAAAAGGAATAGTAATTTCAAGAGATATTTCAGAGCGAAAATCTGTTGAAGAAAGGTATAAAGCCCTATTTGATAATTCTCCAAATGCGATATTCATTATTGATTTAAATGGAGTTATTATAGATGCCAATCCTACAATAGAAGTTTTATTTAGTCTAAATAGAAATAATATAGTTGGAAAATCCATTGAGGAATATAATGAAATTTTTCATTTAGAAGTTAAAAAATATTTTAAACGAATTTTCAAAGCCTCTTTCTTAAAAGATTTTCCTGAACCTATTGAGGTTAAAGTTAAGAATTCATTTGGGGAATATTTATGGGTTGAAACTCAAGCATCCATTATAAAACAGGATAGTACCACTCTAATTCAATTAATTTTTCAAGATATTACTGAGAAAAAGAAGATGGAAATTTTAGAAAATAAATTTAAAGATGAACTGGAGAATGAAGTTCAAATGAGAACTAAAGAGTTAAATGATGCGCTCACACAGCAAAAATTATTTGTAGATCAAATCGTAAAATCATCTCAATTTAAAACAGAATTTATGGCTACTATGTCACATGAGCTGAGAACTCCACTAAATGCTATCATTGGATTTACAGATTTACTTCTGGAAGGTTTGTATGGTCAATTAACTGAAGATCAAAGAGAATTCATATCTGATATTAAAAATTCCGCGGAACATCAATTTGATATGATTAAGCATATTCTAGATATATCCAAAATAGAATCTGGACAAATGTCATTAAATGTTCAAAAATTTTCATTAAACAATATGGTTGAACAGATAATATCTAGCTTAAAACCATTGATTAATAAGAAAGAAATTAAAGTTAAAATAAAAGGTTTAGAAGAGGACAAATTTATTTTTGCAGATCCGATAAGGTTTAAAGAAATTTTGTTAAACCTATTAAGTAACGCTATCAAATTTACAATTGAGGGAAAAATAACATTAACTGTTAAAGAGAAATATAATCATTGGCTTTTCAAAATAAATGATACAGGAATCGGAATTGCACGTAAGGATTTCCCTTTAATATTTAAGGAATTCAAAAGAGTAGATTCTACTTATGTTCGATCTGTTCCCGGAACGGGACTTGGCTTGTCACTAACAAAAAGACTAGTAGAGTTACATGGAGGAGAAATTAATTTTACAAGTATGTTGGGAGCGGGATCTACTTTTACCTATTCAATCTCAAAGAAATTAGAAGAAAAATTAGGGTGATGAAATTAACATGGTAAAAGGTTTAGCTTTTTTCAGTTGGGATACAAGGATGGGTGCTACACTTGAGTTTCAGTACCCTTTAGATTTGAATTTGACTGATGATTTAATAAATAAAATATACATGACTCATTCATATGAAGAGGAATTTAAGAAGGATGAGATAATTGAAGTTTCCTATAAGGATCAACTTATTTTGAGTTTTTGTGATAAAGCTAAAGTTGTTGAGGTCGGCTATGAAATTGTTATTATTATTCTTGATGAAAAGGAAAAGATCGATTTATATAAATTAAAATCTCAATTTATTGAATTTTCTAGAGAGCTTTTACAAAAGGCAAAGAGTGATAGAAAAAAATATTTTATTGAGAAAATTAATATTTTTTTAGGTGAATCATTATCAAAAAAGGTATTAGTAATTGGAAGAGCAGGTACTGGAAAAACAACAATTAAAAAGATTGTGTTTGAAGGAAATGATCCAAATGATTTATTATCTAATCCTTTAGAACCTACACGTGGAATATTAGCATCCGTTTATTCGTGGTTAGATTTAAGGTTAGGACTATTCGACTCTTCTGGGCAAGAATTAAGTGATCTATTGGAAGGTAAAGTGGATAATGACCAAATTTTAGTTTTTGAAAACACCGATACTATTATATACCTATTTGATTATCCAACTTGGGTTTCCAACTCCCAACTAATTATGGATGATATTCAAAAGGTTTTAGCTATTATAAAAGAAAAATCCTATACTGCTAAGCTAATTGTTTTCTTTCATAAAATAGATTTGATAGAAATAGAATCTAGAAGGGAGATTTTAGAGGAAATAACAAATATAATAAAGAAGAAATTTGATGTCCCAATTTATTATACAAGTATTTATCCAAATTTAATTTACAGCCTATACAACGCATTTTATGAATTATTAAGCAGCTTTTCGAAAGAAACCGGTTATTTAAAAAACATTTTAGATAATAGTATTAGAGACTTTTCTAAAACTATGTTTTTTATTACTAACTTAAATGATAGCATAATAGTACAATCGATGTCCAAAGATTTTAATACCGTGATGATTAATCATTCGCATAAACTTATAACACAGTTAAATAAAACTTTTGAAAATATGGTTAACAACGATAGAATTGAGCATTTAATACTTTCAAGTTTTAATTTTAATATAATTATGAATAGTCTGAATTACCAAAAATTTGGTCTTAAAAATTTAATTTGTCTATCTGAAACTCTTAGTGCTAATAAATTAATCTGGACGATTGGTCAAATTAGATTAAAACTTAAGAATGCATATTATCTAAATAAAAAAGTAGCCTGATAAAAGTGAGTGAAAAAATTATTTTTGTTGGACCCCCTGGCGCGGGGAAAACTACCCTTCGTAAAGTCTTTTTTGAAGGTGAAAATTCTAATAAATTGCTAGAATATGCTTTAGAACCAACGTACGGTGAGGAATCACTCATATTAAAATTACCTGGGATAAATCATGATGTTGGTATATTTGATCTGGCTGGACAAGAAAATGAACGATGGCTTGATACAGACGAAAAAAAAATTTTTATTGGAACTAAGATAATTTTAGTAGTAATCGATATTACTCTTAGCTATGATGAAATCATTAAATTTATGGAGAAAATTATCGATATAAGAAATTCTTTAACGCCATCAACATATATTTTTGTATTATTACATAAAATAGATCTAGTAAGTGAAAAAAAGGTTAGGGAAATTAAAACAGTAATTAAAAATGATTTCGCAAATGAGGTATCTATAAATTTCTTATTTACAAGTTTAAAGAGGGAATATTTTGCTAAAACATTTTCATATTTCATTGAAATTATGAAAGTATGTCTTCAAGACGTTATTCCTGATGAAGGTTTATTATTAAATATGGTTGAAGAATCACTTAAAATTATACATCAAATTGATAGAGAATTAATTGTTTCTAAAGATATTCTTTATGAAAAATTGAATCGTCCGGAGAAATTAGTGAATTATTTAATAGAGGGTTTAGTAAATAAAGGACATATTGAAATAAAGTATGTAGAGAATAAAGAACTTCTTAGTTTGACAAATAAAGGTAAGTTATTTTATCAAAAGATTCTAAAGGATTTTTCTTCTGCTTCTTTGGAGAAATCAGAGAGAGATTTATCTTCTACAGAACTCATTGTTGAAGGAAAACCCCCATCAATTATAGGAGCTATAATAGCGGACAAAGATGGAATATCTCTATTACGATTTGAACTATTTGATGACGCACTTAAAAACTTTATGACTCACAGTATCCCAAATGATAATACTATTATTCCATTTGATATTGAATTAATTCCAATGTTCATCAGCGCATTAGAAAAATTTTCTTTAGAATTAAACATTAAAGACTTAACAGGATTTGGATTAAAAGGAAGTAATTTAAAAATGCATATTTTTGGATATGAAAATTATACTGTAACTGTTTTTATGAATCCCAATATTAACTTAAAAGCTATAGAAAATAAAATAAATAATTTTTTTAAAAATTTATTTGAAGATAATAGAGATAAATTTGAAATGGGGATTAAGAAGGGTAAAGTTGACGATCTCTTCCCTTTAATGAAAATAGGAAGGAATTGGTTAGAACAATTAAATAATTCATATCAAAACATGATTATTAACTCAGAAATTATGGATAATGAAAATGCACAAGTTCTTTATAATAAAATCGATGAACTCTATGATGAAGTCAACCAGGAATTTTCTGTAACTCTTGAAATAGTTAAAAAATTAAAGGTTGACATAATGAAAGCAATAATTGAAAAAGATTTTGAAGAACTAAAAAAAATTGCTAAGATTGCTCAAGATTTAAAAACTAGATTTGTTTCATGATGTAGATTAATGATTTTACTTAATAGTATGACATTATTAGAGATTAAATATAAGAGATTAGGAAAAGAAAAAATATATGGAAAATGATGCTTCAAATGAATTTAAATTGGAACATTGAGGTTTTATTCGCATTTTTAGGTTTTATTTTCTTCTTTGTTTTTACCATATTATTTTTAAGGTTAGCGATTCTTAAAAAAAATAAAACCTTCTTATCTCTATTTATAACATTCTTGATTTTTGCAACATTTCATTTACTTGAAACCACAGCATATATTTTTTTAAGTTTCGAGTTAAAACGTATTAGTGCAATGATGTATTCTATTGGTTTATTTTCTTTAATATTAAATGTAGATTTTGTATCTAAGAACAAATTTAATTATTATAAAAGTATAGCTGCGAGTTTTATAATTGGTTGCACAATTATTTTAGCGTTAGTTCCTGAAAACATAGAATTGTATTACAATGCATACTTTGGTTATCCAACTTTAGGGGTAGCAGGACCCCTAAAGATAATAAATATTTTATCATTATTTCTACTAGGATTTCAATTAGTGTATTGGTTTTATCAAACTTGGCGTAAATCACCTTTAGAATTAAAAAAAGATGCATTTAAACTATTTATTGTCAATTTAATTTTCTATGGTTGTATTTTAATTCTTTTTTCATTTGGATTGTGGTTAGTTTTTCCAATTGGATATCTTATTGCTGCGGGTTCTATAAGTATCGTATCTATATTTATTTATCATGAACCAAAACTATTGTATATCTTATCTTTTAATGTACAAAGAATAACTGTTATTACTAATCATTCTGGCATTCCTTTGTTTAATTTATCATGGGACATGAGCACTAAATCGTCTAAGGATGAACAAAATCTTTTAGCAAAATGGTTACCTCTCTTACAGCAACTTAGTCGAAAAATTGGTAAATCCTTAATTGTAGAAGAGATAAAACTTGAAAAGAACATAATTTTGTTTAAGCTCGGTGAATTTGTCACAGCAGTTCTCCTTTCTGAAATATCGACTCCCGCTCTTCGAGAATCACTTGATAAATTCGTTAAAGCATTTGAAGAACGATATAGAACATTACTTAAAACAGGAATGACAGATCATATCTATTATAATGAGACAATTGATTTTATTAATGAATTTTTTCCAATAGGTACTTTATCTGCAATAACATCTGATCATTCATTAGATAGTTATCTTGAAGATTTAGTAAAACTACGTACACTTGAGCTAGAGCAATTGAATCTGAAGATTACAGAAGCTGATCATTCAAAATCATTATTCCTAGCATCGATGAGTCATGAATTACGTACGCCCTTGAATTCTATAATTGGTTTTTCAGAAATACTTACACTTGATTACTCCGATAAATTAGATGAAACACAAAAGCAATATTTAGGGATAATTTTTGATGAAAGCAACTACTTATTAAATTTAATTAATGGGATACTTGATATCTCTAAAATTGAATCAGGAAAATTTGAAATTTCACCAACTTATTTTAAGTTTAACAAGATATTAAAAAATGTAATAGAATCATTATCTCCAAAAATATTAGAAAAAAAATTAAAATTAGAGTACGAAATTACAGCGGAAATTAATATTTATTCCGATGAAGATCGTGTTAAACAAATTTTATTTAACCTTATTGGTAATGCGGTTAAATTTACACCAAATCGAGGAACGATAATGATAAGAACTAAAATTTATAATGAACAATTAGAAATTCATATTATTGATAATGGTATTGGTGTAAGTGATAAAAACAAACAAAGATTGTTTAAACCTTTCCAACAAATTGACATGAATACATCCAAAAAATATCAAGGAACAGGCTTAGGATTGTACCTTACGAAAAATCTTGTTAATTTACTTGGAGGCGATATCTCTGTTGATACAGAATTAGGAAAAGGAAGTGACTTTAATTTTACTATTTCATCTAATATAAAAAAATCTCAAAAAAATCTGAAGATAACCCCCTTAACAAAAATTATATAACATTTATTATGATGAAAATTATTGTTCATCTAGAGTTTACAGAATCTCAAAAAATAAATATGATAATTATTATAAATTATAAGATAATTTTATAAATAATTCAAATAACAGAATTGGGTAATTATAAATGACAAAAAATGTATATGTTGTTGAAGATAACGAAAAAAATATGAAATTATTTAGAGCAATTTTAAAATTAATACCAGACATAGTAATTTTTGAAGAAACCCAAGGAGATTTAGGATTAGAACTTTTAAAATCTGGGAATCCAGATTTAGTTATTTTAGATATTCAGCTTCCTGAAATGAGTGGAATAGATATATGTACAGAACTTCGAAAAATCGAGAAATTTACTGAGATACCGATAATAGCGGTAACTTCTTTTGCAATGAAAGGTGATAAAGAAAGAATTTTATCGGCAGGATTTAATGAATATATATCTAAACCAATAAAAATAAATGATTTTAGAGAAGTAGTAAAAAAATATTTAAATTAATTATTTGATTTTTTAATTTGGTTTCGATTCTTAACTCATTTTTTCATATAATGAATCTTTTCAAGGACCAAGTAAATTAGGCTATTTGTATTATTTGTAATATATAATATGTGTATCTGAATATGATTGAAAACAAAAAAATTATAATAGTAGGTCCACCCGGGGTGGGTAAGACAACGATTAAAAAAGTTTTTTTTGAAATGGCTAATCCATATACACTTTTAAACACAAGCTTAGAACCTACGCGTGGAATCAATTCAAGTCTATATTCTTTATTTGATAGGAATTTAGGAGTCTTCGATTTAGCGGGACAAGAAAATGAACAATGGCTTAAAAGCGATAAAATGATTTTCAATAACGCAAATCTGGTTCTTTGTGTATTAGATGTTAATATGTATTTGAAAGAAATTTTATCTTTTCTAAACACCATTATCAATGTTACTAAAGAAATAATATCAAAAAATTACTCTATTGCTATATTACTACATAAAATTGATTTAATCGATAAATTATATCTCCAGCATAAAATAAAAGCTCTTAATGATTTTTTGAATAACAAGAAAAATATAGACATATTAGTCTATCCAACATCAATAACAAGAGATTATTTCCTCAATACTTATGATTCAATTTCAGAAATTATTGCAAAGGTAGTTGATCAGAAAGGTCTTTTTATGAAAAAATCCAAGCTTTCAAATTTTCGAAAAGATTTAGAAATTCTTTTATATTATGATATTGAACAAAAATATCAAGTAAGCACTATATTTTATGACTTAAATCTCTCAATTAAAAAGGCAAATTTACATCTTGAGAGATTAGCTAAATTAGGTTTCGTAGAATTTTTGGACGATTTGAAAAGTTTTCAATTAACTCAAAAAGTGGATTTTTTTAAAGTAGGCATGGAAAAGGAAACTGGTACAAATAAGGAAATTAGAATTAAAAAAATCCTTGAAACATTGTTTTATTTTTCTAATATAAAAGAAATAAACAATAATGTTTGATTTTGGATAAACACAAATCTCTCAAGTAGAATCAGATAAAGTTATCATTTTCTTAGCAATCATATTAAAAATTAATTCTACATTTTCCCCCGTTGCTGATGAACATTCTATATATTCATATAGATTATATTTTTTTCCATATTCAATAGCAAAATCGTACTCAACAACTCTTTTACCATTCGCATCTAGATCTAATTTGCCACCAACTAATAAAATCGGAATGTATTTATCTCTAACTTCTGGATTTTTTTTCAATACTTTTAGCCACTCTTCTAAATTTGTTAAACTAGAAAAACGTGAAATGTCATACATAAAGATTCCTCCAGAGGCACCAATCACATAATTGGGTAATAAGTTTTTAAATTGATGCTCGCCTCCAAAATCCCATATTTGTATGTGAACTCGATTGTCATCTACTTCAAGAACTTTAGTATAAAAGTCAACACCAATAGTCATTTTAAAATCTTCTTGATACTTACCAGTCACATAACGATTAACTAAAGTAGTTTTACCAACACCCCCATCTCCAAAAATGCAAATTTTAAAACGGAAATAACTCATTTTTAATATCCTCAAATCTTAATTAATTTCTTATAACAATTTTATTAATTTTTATGGTTTTATATTTGATTAATTTTTTTCTTCAAATGAAGAATTTCTTTTGTTAATTTATCATTATCAGATCGCAATCTCTCAATTTCATCTGTTAATGAATTTGTTATTTTTATGACCTGATCTTTTGAAAAAATATCGTCATCATGCAACTCATGAACATCAACGCCTCTTATTTGGAATTCTTTATCTATATAAAGAGTGGTTAACAAATTCTTTAAATCTCCATGAAGAAAAATATATGGAAAAGGAAATTTAGATTGCAGTTTTATTATATTTTTGCTCAATTTTATTTCATGCATTTGATTGCATATACTACAATAATACTGTCTGCTAATAAAATCATAATTCACACTCACAAAAAATTTATCGAGTTAATAGTTTTAAATTTAAGTATTTGCAATATTGTTTGAATGATTTTTTTAAAATGCATTAAAGTCCCTAACAATTTTAATAAGATAAATAATCTTATTTATAATTAGATTAAAAATTATAGTTGTACATAAATAATTGGATAATTAATTAATCCTTAGGGATTTCATATTGAAAGGAATTGTGATTCTAAATCTGGATAAAAAATCAAAATTATCTATAGATCTTCAATATCCACAAAATATCTGTGAAGAATTAGGTGTCACAGAATCAATGTTAGAAACAGTGTTTGATGAACATAGAAAGATTCGAACAGGACCTAATTATCTCGAAATGCAAATAAAACGCGATCTGAGTGTTGCAAGTTTTTTTACGGGTCATTCTTCTAAACACTTTATTGGGAAAGGAGATCATGTTATTACCGTGTTTCTTTCTGATGAGGATATCCTTCCAAGAAATTTTGAGGGTCAAGTAAGAAGAATCGCTTTTGAATTATTACCCAAAAGGAAAGAAAAAATGTTTAAAGAATTAATTGTTAAATCTTACATTCTATTAGAAAAAGGGGAACTGGACGTTTATTGGCAGGAAAGGCAAGAATTTGAACTAGAATTAGGGGAGAAAAAGGGAAGAATTGATGACCTCGCTCAAAAAGTCTCTCTGTTAGTTTCAGACAGATCAGAACATCTTAGAAATGTAGAAGCACTAAAAAGGGAAGTATCTGAATTATATTCAAAATTAGAAAATTGGAGTAATCAAATGGCGGAATTAAATGAATATAATGCAACATTAAGTGCAAAAAATAGAGAATTAACTAGATTAACTAATGTTCAAAAATTAGCATTAGATCAAAAAGAGGAACGTATTAATAATTTAAAAGCAAAAATAGGAGATGCCACAGAAATTGAAAAAGGTGCTGAGAAATTATTAATAGAAATTAGAAGGTTTAGAAAGGATAATGAAAAATTAAATCGAGAAATTAATAAATTAAACGAGACGAATAAGAATTTAAAATTTCAGCTACTAAAATCAAAAAGGGACAGTGATTCAATTCCAGAATTAGAACTCGAGATTAATCAATTGAAAGATAAAATACTGGGTGTAACTAATGAAAAGGAGAATATAAGACATTTATTAACAGATTTGCAAAATGATATTAAAATTTTGCGAGAAGAGCGTGATCGGTATTATAAAATTGTGAAAGCAAGTAAACCTTTTTAATATTTTTTTAGTTTAAAACTTTCAAAAAAAAGGTTAGAGCTTTTTTAATAATTCTGCAAGAAAGTTAATATTCATTTCTAATACTGGACTTTTCCAAGATTGTAGCTCATTAGAAAAATCCTCTCTTTTTATTAGGGTTGGATCTTCTCCCATATCAATCCGTTTTTTCACTAATTCAAGTATTTCCTTAATATATTTATTTTCTAATGAAAATTCCTCTTTTGATGATAAATCTCCGTGACCAGGAACAGCAACTTTAAAATCAAGCGTCATTATTTCATTATTAACAGATATCCATCTCTCAGGATCACCAGACCCTATCCATGGATCACTTCGTGCAAAGAGTAAATCTCCCGCAAAAAGTATTTTTTCTTCGGGGATATACACAATAACATCGCCATCAGTATGTGCTTTTTTAAACACCCGCATGTGAACATTAGATTTAGCTCCATGGATAACACATCCTCCCTTAAAAGTAAGATTTGGTTCTCGAAGAAAAAAATCATCAGACTGAACATAATTAAGAAATTTAAGATCATTTTCAATATCCTTTCTTTTTTCCTCATCCTTTTCCGCTTTAAGAGATTCTTTCATCTCTGTTAAATCCATTTTTTTAAATTCCTCAATTCTTTTTCTGCCAACTGTTTGAATATTCCTTAGAGTCCGATCAGATGTCATTATTTGAGTTGATATATCAAATAGAGAGGTTCCCATGAGATGATCCATGTGATAATGAGTTAGTACAATAAAATTAGGCTCTTTTTGAGTAAATTGTATAGCAGCTTTCCTTAAATCTTTAGCAGCATCTACATCTCCAGTAGTATCAATTAGTATCAAATAATCTCCAATGTCAATAAAACCAGCGTTCCCTCCCATACCAGAATTTTTTTTAGAAATAGCTCCATAAGCACTTTCTGATAGCTTAAACAGATTAAAGAATTCTGAATTAAAATCTAATTTTTTAACAAAATCGAATGACATAAATTTTTTTGGAATTTACTCTTGAAAAACTTTTGCGAATAATTTTTGCGCATTTTTATTAATCTATATAAAAAATCTAGAACATATCATTTTAATAAAACAATATCACTTCTGATAAATTAAACCGGAAATGAATGATTAATAATTTAATTTAAAATGATATCCTTGAAAATATTAACAAATGCGGAAAAATCTTTATTAATGAAATAAAGATCAAAGGGATTATGTTTCTTTAGGATTAGCATATAATATGGAATAGTACTTTCTTCGAATATGATTGGTTTGAAGAAAAAGTGATTTCCTGATTTTCTTACTATGATCTGATCATTTTGTTCTTCTAATTCCATCTCAATAAATACATCATTTAGAGTTAAAAAATAAGCAATAGTTTTACTTAATAGTTTGTTTGAATCATCATCTTTAAAGTAGGAACCCAAAATAATCGAATTTTTATCAATTATTATTAATCCCTCACAGTCTAATTTTCTTGCGAATTCTTCAATAGTCTTTTGTACTAACTCTGATTTTGGATATAATTCTAATAAGATTTCAGATATAGCACTTATTATTGTATAAGGTTCATATATTGAAGTATAAAAGTAATAAATTTTTTCATAATCCACCGTTTCCTGTATTTCTTTCTTTAATTCATTTATTAGATGTTCTATTTCTATTTTGGTGTTATTAATTAATTTAGGATCATATTTATGAAAAAATATATTGAGGGGTGGTTTAATTTTCAATTCTTTAAACTTGTCAACCACATCATATAAATAACTCATTGATTCAAGTATACGAGAACCATCTAATATATCTATTACATATATCGCAATTTCTGTATTATCAAAATATTTACTAGGATTTTTTAAATAAGAAATAAGATAACTCTTTTGACCTCCTAAATCCCATTCACTTATTTCTCTACCCAATAGTCTAAAACTGGTTCTCTGTGCGCCTTTAGTTGGTTCAAGTTTAGCGATTTTGGAGAATTCCCTATTAAGAGTTAAGATTATACTCGTTTTACCTGCTCCATCTAATCCTGTAAACAGAATTTTATATGGTTCATGATTATGTTCTCTCTCCTTATTATAAATTATTTTAGATTCTTCCAATTGAATTTCACCACTTTTTTTTAGATAAAACAATAGAATAAAACATTATGTGATTTCGAGACATATATGATAATTTTTATTCTAAAACTTAAACAGATAATTTGGTATTTAAATATTGTTAAGGTTAAAAGCTAAATTTTTTCATGCCTTTAATATTTCTACATAAAATCTTAAAACCTTTAGGTTTTTTACACCTAAATTTGATAATTATTGATCTTTTTTGAAATATATTCTTTTAAGATAAATCTGAAATCCTTTCATAGGAAAAGATCAATAAAAAATAGAATTCAAGGAAATTTTAATCAGGTGTGAGTGAGTCAAGATCGGATAAATCTAAACCACTATCCATAACTTCCATAGTTTCTGATAAAAATTCATCAAGAATATCTTTAAGTTCATCACCAGATCTCTTTAAAATTAATCGGATCAAACCGATATTAATGTCTGGATCTGAGATAAGTGTAAGTACTCCTTTAGGGCCACAGCTTGATGCAAAAATCTTACCTCCACCAAATTCTGATGTTACAATTTCAAGATTACCTAATTCAAGATTTTTACCTTGTTCTTCACTAGCACAAAATACAGCGCTCGCAATAGCACCAATCCCATCAACATCAGCAGGAAAGTATGAGAATTTAGAGACACTTGCAATGGTAAGGCCCGTTCTATCAACCAATATTACCTTTTTAATACCACTCTCACTTTTGATTATTTTACTAAGAATGTTATCGAAACTTTTAGTGTCAATACTCATCGTTACACACCTTTTTATCTTATTTTTTGTAGTATGATAATAATATATTCTTCAATCTTTAAAACTATTATAATTTATGAATTTATAAAATTATCCTTTTAAAATCTTTCATCTGAAAATTAGGAAATTAAACTTTCTACATGCAAGTTCTAATAATTAGTGTATTAAGATCCTAATAATTTTAACCGAAGCTAATTTTCTTATATTAATCAAGGTAAGTACAATCTGAAATGAAATCAGAATAGAGAACAGCTTTTATACAAGGTTTTCGAGTATGAATAATGAAATAGAAAAGAGATTACATAGAGTTAAGATAAAATTAGATAAAAGTAATATCCTATGCCCTTATTCTAAGGTTTGTTTAAGTGCTGAAAATGCTAAGAGGTGTAATGATTTTTATCATAAATGCACAAAATTCTCCGATTTCGTTTCAGACTCCAAATAATATTACAGGTTGCCGATAATGAATCTAGGTTTAAAAAATAAGGTTGCATTAGTATTAGCTTCAAGTAAAGGTTTAGGTTTTGCGTGTGCCAAAGGACTTTACGAAGAGGGTGCTAATGTAGTAATATGTAGCCGTTCGAAAGATAATTTAAATAACGCCAAGAAAAAAATTGAAGCTTTAGAATCAATAAATTCAAATAATAAGGTATTATCTATTGTTGCAGATTTAATGTATGAAGAACAAATAAATAATCTGGTAGAAAAAACCTTAAATGAATTTGGAAGGATTAATATTCTTATTCATAATGCGGGTGGACCTCCTTCAGGTCCAATTGATAAAATTACTAAAGAAGAGTGGTCAAATTCAATTGATTTAAACCTCCGTTCTTTTATTTATATAACAGATAGGGTTATTCCGATAATGAAGAATCAAAAAGGAGGCAGGATTATTGCGATAACATCGGTTTCTGTTAAACAACCTTTGGAAAACTTGGTTTTATCTAATACTACACGTCTAGGAGTTGTAGGATTTGCTAAAACATTTGCTAACGAATATGGAAAGGATAATATTTTAGTTAATGTTGTATGTCCCGGACCAACGCTTACTGATCGTATGAAAAAATTAATCGATACAACAGTAAAAAATACTGGAAAATCGTATGAGGAGGTTGAACAAACATGGATCAATCCAATACCATTAGGACGATTAGGAAAACCGGAGGATTTAGCAAATTTAGTTGTATTTTTAGCATCTAAAAGAGCCAGTTATATTACTGGAACTCTTATTCAAATAGATGGAGGGTTTGTAAAAAGTGCCTTTTAGGACTAAATTTATTGAGATATCACCGTGATAATTTAAGATATTTAAACTATGAAATAATAATTATTATTGAAAATTATAGAAAAACAAAAAAGATTTTAATATATCATATTGATATTATTATTCTATATTTTATTCTAATAACATATATATTGATGGTCGTTTAAATATTAATTTAAACTAGATTTATAGAATTAAATAATATTATAATTTAAGAAGTGAGTGAAATTGCCCGTAAAAAAGTTAAGGTATTTGAAGGTTAATAGAATTAATGCACAAAAGATTTTAATTGTCTCAGTCTTATTTTTTAGCTTCTCTTTCATTTCTTTTATAAATGATCTTAACATAAATCAAATTTTTGGCCAAAATGACTCAATTAATAAAGATATAGAAGTTGGAAATTTAAAAACTCAAGCTTTAAGCTCTGATAATACATTTAGTGGTATTGGAGCTCCTTGGAACGTGACTCACTATGCTAATCGAACAAAAACTGATTTAGCAGTAAGCTTTTATAATAATTCCTATGATGATACTCATGCTCAAGTAGAATTATATGGATGGAATGGGTATCAATTAAATTCTACAATAACAAATTTATACGATACACGGAATTGGATTAATGGGACATTTGATGCTGGCTTTTTTAGTGGTTCTCCTTCAGGATCTAATGATAGTGAATACATTGATGATTGGACATTTAAAACGAATGATATACCTGCATATACTAATACCATGAGTGGAAATTATTACGATGGTTCAACTTCTATATCTGATTATGAAAGTAGTTTGGAATTAAGGATTAATGCTGATGGTAGTGGTCGTTATGATGTTGGGGATAAATGTTGGTGGGAAACAAACATTCAACTGGATAGAGGGGATATAGAGGAAGCTTGGTTAAGTTTCTCAGTCCGTGCATTCTCTAGTGATGAATATAATAATCACATGGTATTGCAAGTTATAGTTAATGGTAAAATTCTATGGGGGAACGGTCTTGCATCAATGTTAGAATCAAGTGGTAATCCAAGTCCACCAAATTGGGGCCAATGGTATAATCCATATCCTATTTACTTAGATGGTAATGACAAACAGTTATTTCCAGATGGGATTAAAAACATGAATGTTACACTGGAATTTAAAAGAGTTAGTGGAACAGCTTCTGGTTATTATTCTTACTATACCGTACTTTTCGATAATGTTTCATTGATTGTAAAATCTAAAGCAAAACCAACCCAACTGGGATTGCAACTAAATGGTGAAGATGTGAATGACAATACCAATTATGGTGAAGGTAACCTAGGTATTATTGGCAACTGGAACGGAAGTCTTCAATCATCAGTAATAGCTAATTTTAGTAGCAATTCGAATTGGCCTTTTACTTTTGAAGAAGGTGGAAGTTGGATAAGCTATAAAGTTGAACTTAGCACTAATTTGAATTTATATGCAAGTAAATCTACTCCAGAAACATACTATATTGCTGATCCAAGTTTGGAATATCAAGGATCATCGTTCATTGCATCTAATAATAGTAATACAAGTTGGATAACGTATGCACATATGGAGATTCCAGCAGGATTTGAAGAAACGAATATGACGGTTGAATATCCTTCAGATTATGATTTAACAGGGGTATTTTTCTCTCTAAATCCTGATAATCTTTCTCAAACTACTATAATGGAGAATGGAATCAAAAAAGTTGTAAATATTCCTGTAAGTTCTATAACAAGTAATACAAATGGATTTTGGAAGCTAACAGCAGTATCACCAAATTATTGTACGGAAATGGGAATATATAATAATGCTACAGGTGATTGGGAACCTAGTAGTGCATTTTTTAGTGGAGATTATGCTAATTTTACAGCAAAAATTAATACTTCTCAATGGGTTTCTGGATATATTCAACAAACAAAAGCCCAGCTTCAAATAAGGTTTCCAAATGGCTCAATTTGGACAGCAGAAAATCAGATACAACCAGTTGCTGATACTGGCATGGTGTATTTTGATCCGATTTTGATACCTTCTGCTGAACCAAATTACGAAGTAGGTGAATATCAGGCAATAATCACGTGGAATAATTCATACTCTAATTTTAAATTAAATGAGACAGGACTTATTTATAATACTTTTACTGTTAACCACAATTCGACATTAATTCCCGATGAATATTATTATGCCGACATATTTGAGGGGGATACAGTAAATCTAAAGGTTTCATTTAACGATCCAACGAATGATAAACCGATAGAAAATGCAAATATCTCTTTAACAAACTTTGCTGGAGGTACTCAATATTTTAATGAGATAAATCCGGGTTATTATTTACTTATCTTCAATACTTCTGAAGGTAATCCTGGAGAAAATGAGATTACAATTTATGCTACTCATCCTTCATATCAAGATAATGAAGTTAATATTACAATAGAAGTAATCCATTATACTAATCTTGCTGCTGAAGAATATCCTAGCTTAGAAGTCCCTTGGAATGATAATTTTACCATACATCTTGATTATACTGATATATCAGATAATTCTGGTGTTGAGAATGCTAATCCAACCGTTTCTTGGAATGATAATTGGTCCATAAAATCGGGAAATGGACTTTATAATGTAACGTGTAATACCTCCAAATATAAAATAAACACTGCTCCTAATTTAAGAATTGATTTTGATGAAATAGGATATGAATCTCAAACAATAATACTATCAATTGAAGTAGTTGAACGAGCAACATCTCTCGATGAAATTTTTATAAATAACCATGATTGTACCCTAAATAAATCTTACAATATCCATGCAGGAGATTTAGTAAACATTACAGTTAAGTACAAAGATAATGATGCAGCAGGGGGACCTCTTATTCATAATGCAGAGGTTACGTTAAATGGAACAAGTATAGGAGAAATCTTTACAGATAATATTAATTTTTATAATCTTACTCTAAATACTACAACATTTGGTATTGGGATACACTTTTTTAATATAATAGCTCATAAAAATAATTATACGGCAATAACAGAGTTATTAACTATAAATGTTTATGAGAGAGAAACTGATTATTTGTTATACTTAAATGGAATGGTTCAAGGTCAAAATCCATCTATAACGCTATACAAAAATCAACTTTTAAATATCACTCTTACATATAATGACACTCTTTCAAAAGAACATATTCCTGATGCCATTGTGGATATAAATGGCTCAGGAGTATCAAAACTTCTCACTGAAGCTTTCAATAATTACTCAGTAATTATAAATACAACTGATTTAAATCAAGGAGTTAATTTTTTAACCATCTTCGCCCGAAAGGATAGTTATGAAGCTCATTCAATTCCGTTTATAATAGACATTATCCAAATAGAAACAAATTTAACATTATTTATAGATGGTGAGGATATAACATCAGATCCATCAATCAACAGATATACGAATGAAATCCTCAATATTACTGTTTCGTATGACAGGTCTGTTCCGGTGAGTCATATTCCTGGTGCTCTTGTGGATATAAATGGCTCAGGAGTATCGAAACCTCTCGCTGAAGCTTTCAATAACTATTCAGTACTTATAAATACAACTGATTTAAATAAAGGAGCAAATTTCTTAACCATTTACGCTCGAAAAGTTGATTATGAACCTCAGACTATCTTATTTATAATACAGATTATCCAAATAGAAACGGAGTTATCATTATTTGTAGATGGCATGGATATAACATCAGATCCATCAATTAACCGATATCCCAACGAAATCCTCAATATTACTGTTTCGTATGACAGGTCTGTTCCAGTAAGCCATATTCCTGGTGCCCTTGTGGATATAAATGGCTCAGGAGTATCGAAACCTCTCACTGGAGCTTTCAATAATTACTCAGTGCTTATAAATACAAATGATTTAAATCAAGGAGCAAATTTTTTAACCATTTACGCTCGAAAGAATGGTTATGAACCTCAGACTATTTTACTTATAATACAGATTATCCAAATAGAAACGGAGTTATCATTATTTATAGATGGCATGGATATAACATCAGATCCATCAATTAACCGATATCCCAACGAAATCCTCAATATTACTGTTTCGTATGACAGGTCTGTTCCAGTAAGCCATATTCTTGGTGCCCTTGTGGATATAAATGGCTCAGGAATATCGAAACCTCTCACTGGAGCTTTCAATAATTACTCAGTGCTTATAAATACAAATGATTTAAATCAAGGGGCAAATTTCTTAACCATTTACGCTCGAAAGAATGGTTATGAACCTCAGACTATTTTACTTATAATACAGATTATCCAAAAAGAAACAGAAATGCAAATATTTTTAAATGGGTATAATAAGACTCTTGATCCCGTTTTTAATCTTGTGATAGGTCAAAAATTAAATTTAACTATAAAATATACAGAACAAACGGGAGCCTTTCTTTCTAATGCTACAATATCCTTAATTGGAGCAGGTAAATCATGGCAATTAAAAATAAATAATACATTCCAACATTATTATATAATACTTAATACAACTGATTTAGGTATTGGAGTAAAATTATTTTCAATTATAGCTCAAAAACCTAACTTTGAGTCGATAACAAAAGATTTAAGAATTACAATAAACAGAATTTCAGCAAAAATTAGAACATTATCAGGAGAAGCTCAAATAGAAGCTGAAATAGGGGATGATATATTATTGCAAATAATCTTAAACGATACTATTTTTGGTGCTGAAATACCAGGAGCAATGGTAACATATAATTGGGCTTATGGCCAAGGAGAACTCGAAGGTCCTGATATTGATGGTACTTATGAGATTCTATTAGAAAATGTACGAGAGGGGATTCATACTATAACTATAAATGCTTTTGCAGGGGATAATTACGATTTTGAGAGTTATGTAATTACTTTAGTTGTAACAGCGTCTACAGTGAGTCCTGGTCCTGATTGGAGTTGGTTAGTTTATGTATTAGTTGGAGCTATTGCAGGTCTTACAGTTGTTTTTACTCTATATCAAACACACTTTAAATATCCTCCGATGGTAAGAAAAATAAGAAAATTAAAGAAAAAAGTGAAAAAAGCAAAAAAGACAAAACCTATCTTAGTAAATAAAAGAGATGAGATTATTAATAAGGAACTTCAAAATCAAATAAAAGGTATAGAATATGATGTTATTCAACCTGAACAATTAGATAAGATTGAAAAAGCACCCATTATTAAAGAAGGAGGAGAAGATTAAATGGCACATGGATTTATTATAACTGAATGGACTGAGGACCAAGGGTTAATTATCAAACTAAGTTATCCAGAAAATCTTAGTACAGATTTAGATGATATGATGCGTATCTTCTATGCTCATATTACTGGTGCTGGATCGTCAGGAAATGTATTAGTGCGATTAGAAAAAGTACGCTCTAATGTTTCAAGTTATTTTACTGGATTGGACTCTGATATGCCCGTAATGATAAACTTAATGTTAGAGCTAGGAGAAGATCCAGAAATGTTTGGTGAAACCGTATTAAAGGAAATTAATGAAGACTTGTTAAGTTATTTAAGACAAATGAACACTAATGTATCTGAAAGTTATGAAATTGCAAAAAATATAAAACTTTACATGAAAAATAGTTTAATTCTGTTGGATCGATTGAAAAATTTATCAAAAGAGCAAAGATTAGCACAAATATATAGTAGTGAAAAAGCTCGGACCATTTTAGAAACCTTACAAGAAAGACCTTTATCTAGAAGGGATTTACAGGGAATTATAGAAGACAAATTAAAAAAAATTATCCCAAATATTGAATTTATCTTAGATCCATTTATTAAAACCGGTTTAATAACACAAGATTGGGTTGAAGGAAATACTGATATAACTCTATTTCTTCTTTCTGATTTTACGATTTTTAGAAAGCCTGTAAATAAATTAATTGAAAATGCTAAGAAAAGTATTCCCACTCCAGAACTCGCAAGTGCTTATCTTGGCGAAGTGAAGCAATTTTTTAAGGATTACAATCCCAATCATGAGGATAATTTAAAAATTGCTCAAATTTTAATGAATCCAGACAACTATGATTATATCACATTATTTAGAGAAAGAGCATATCCTCTAAACAAGATTCCAAAATCTCCAGGCCAAAGCATGGATGAAATTGGAAGTTTTTTAGAATCTCTAGAGAATAATCAGATTATTAAGTTAATAAAAGATAATAAAGATACTATATGGATATTCTTGTTAACTGATATTGCTATTCATACATTTTATCCTGAATATTTAATTGAAAAAATTCGAAAGGAACGAATGGATGGAAAAATAGAAAAAAATGTTGCTATTCAGCATTTAGAGTTCCTTGAAAAAGCATATAAAAAATAAGAAGTAGGTAATATTTAACGTGTCAAATGAAGAAGATTCTGCGACAAAACATGTTCTAGAACTTATTGGCTTAGCTCATGATGAAGTAGATACTTATTATAAGATCACAGGAAGAGGTCCTATTATGATAGGAGAAATTGCCTTAATCTCTAATCTCTCTGGTGATAGAGCCTCAGAGATTGCTGAAAATTTATTCCAAAAGGGTCTTCTTAAAAAAATTCCTGGAAAGGTCCCAATATATGAAGCTTTACCTCCATATGCTGCATTAGTCAGTCAGATTCATCAATTTAAGGAGACTATTAAGACATTTCAGGAAATCGCCCCACAAAATATCCAAAAAAAATTTGATTCATTAGAACAACACTCTGATAAGCTTAGAAAATTAGATGATTACAAGACTTATCTGCAAATAATGAAAACTAAATTACCCGCTCAGATAAAAACACAATTTGAGCGGTTTGACAAAGAACTTGATCAGGTTAAAAGATTTCAAGATGTTAAAAGTTTTATTATTAACTTAAAGCAAATTGTCCCTTCAGATATAACTAAAGAATTTGAAGCTATGACGTCCAGTTTAGAGTCAGTAAAATCAGAGATAGCCACCAGATTCGAAAAGCAATTTAGAATTGGTGCTTTGAGTAGTATGGCTGAAAAAATTGTATCTAAAGTAATTTCAGAACAATTTGCTCAAATAACTAAAACCTTTAAGGAAAAATTCGTACAAACCACCCAAAATATGCTAGATCAAGTCATAAACCAATTAGGTAGCATCTCAGACACTGCAGGTGAGGTAAGCACAGATTTAGGTACAATTTTCATAGATATTGAGAGTGGATTGGTAACTAGTTTAGAAGACTTAGAAGGCAGAGTATCGGGGGTTTATGATGACATTATTACTGGAATAAATGAGTTGAAGGAATTATTCAGAAAAGAAATCTTTGAAACAATACAAGATGACATAATCTACAATATTATAAACCAATTGGAAAGCGCTGAGCTTACAATGAATGAATTTTGGGAGCGATCGAAAAAAGCCTCGCTCCTAAGTTTTAAAGATGTTTGGTTTGTAAAATCAGCTGAAGGGATTATGGCACAAATAAATGAATCATTAACTAGAGTAAAAATGAGGGTTCACATTGTCGCTCCTAAATTAGAAGATATTGATATAATGCCGATAGTTGGTTTAAAAAAACATATTAATATTAGGATATCAACAAATTTCGATTTAACTAATCCGGAGGATCAGGTAAGATTTAAACAATTAGCAGGTTATACCAATATTACAATAAGACATTATCCTAGAGAAAATTTATGGTCAATAAATAAAGATTTCGAAGAAGTTGTAGTTTGTGTTGTGTCAAAATCAGGAGAAGGTGAATTCGAAATAGCTGGAATGGGATCAAAACTAGAAGAACATGTAAAGCTATTTGCTGCTGTTTTGGAAGACGTTTGGATTCAAAGCAGAAAAATCGAGCAAATTGAAATTACACAAGCAATAAAACAGGCTCCTGAAGTGAGCCCTTTAAAACCTCCTTACCAACAACCTATTACTCCCACTATACCAAAAATATCCGAAAATATACCACCACAAATGGTTCCAACTCCAGAAATCACTCCTGAGGAAGTTATCACACCAAAACTAATTTCTCCAATTGAACCAGCAATTAAGCCTATAGTAATGCAACCAGATATTCAACCTGAATCGGTAATTTCTTCAGATGGTTATTTAACAACTCAATTTGATAATATTTTGAGTAAGATTGATATTCTACCCGGAGAACATATTGCTTTACTTTTAGATAAATTACAGGATGATCTACTTGAAAGAAAAGGTTTCAGTGCTATTTTAAGGCAAATAAGAATGAGTATCTCGCCGCTTAAAATTAATAAGAATTTGTTAGACAATACTGAAAAAGAACAATTAAGAAGTAAAATGACGTTTTGGAGAAGTAAATTAAAGCTTTAGCTTATTTATTTCTCTTTTTTTCTCTATTATTATTATTATTGAAAAATTAGATGATAATATTATATGAAAATGCTATTTAAAATTCTACCCTATACTTTTTTAGATTTTGTTTCATACCTCTAATAAGATATCTTTATCAAAAAAGAACGTTCTGAGAATGAAAAATGAAAAATAACAATAAATATTCTATTGATCTTGAAGTAAAATTTAAACCTTTAGAGATTATTAACGTTCCACAATTAATTGAAGAATGTAATAAAGAATGGCAGAATATATCACTTTGTAATGTTAATGATTCTGTCGTCAGATTAGCAGTCGTTAAAGGAGAATTTCATTGGCATAAGCATGAAAAAGAAGATGAATTCTTTTTCGTTATCGAAGGTTTATTTTTAATTGATTTGGAAGATAAAACAATTGAATTAAAGCCAAAACAAGGTTTTACTGTACCAAAAGGAGTAATGCATAGAACAAGAGCTCCTACTCGTACATCAGTTTTAGTAATCGAAAAAAGTACTATAAAACCAACTGGAGATTAAAAGAAATCAAAATAAAAGTGGATTTGATATACCAAGATATTTTTCAACTACGTTTAAAATATCTTCTTTAGTACCGATATAACTAAAAATTTGGTGCTTCGCTTTTCCATGAGAAGTATTTTCGATTGTTTCAAATTGATTTAATTGAAGCTCAATTTCTCCATAATTCAAGATTGATTTTTCTGGTGATTCCGAATTATATGATTGAATGACTCCTATTTCTGCTTCGGGGTGATCTCTTGCAACATCAAAACACTCATTTTGAGTTTTTGGAATGTCATCAGAAAGCTTAACTAAAAATCCAGAATCTTCAGTATTGGGAATTTTTAACACATATCCGATTTTAGCTGGTCTTGAGAAATCAATATCTTCAGGTCTGATAGCTAACTTATACACCTCATCCACATCAATCTTATATGCTATATAATTTTCTTTTACCTTCAATCGATCCTTAGGTATGGTACGAAAATAGGATATAGGCTTTGGATTCGGGTTAGTGGGTATTAATACTGTTCCTGGATTATCGGGACCACCACTGATAATATTTGCTAAACTCCAACCATTAACTTTAAGATGTGGTCTATAAAACACACAATCATCTAAGAATTCTATCCCACAATAAGGTACGCCAGTTTCATATAGTTCCTTTATTAATGTAAACTGCCGTGTAATTTCTCCTTGATATCCTTGCTTAGTCATATAATTGAAAACAAAAATCTGGCTCGAAAGTGTACAAGATATATCCGAACTTGCTAATATCTCATAATTTGCTGGATCTAAGCCTTTAGGGGCTTCCCATTCACCCCAATTCTCAGGATCTTTATAAAAAAAATCTCTTTCTGGACTAATCCAATACCTATCTCCTCCTATCGCTCTGTTTCTTGTTTCAATGATTTTTTTAAGATTAGGATTCACCCATAATAAATTATATGAATCATCTCGAGGAAATAGTGCTAAAAGTCGACCCCCATACTCAGAAATTATAGCTGTACCTTCTCCAGAAACTAATTCTATCATTTTTGTTTTATTTTCAATTAATGTGATTAAAGGCTCTTTAGTATAATAATTCATAATTAACTCTAATGATTATTAATATAAATTTGTAATTTTTGAAAAAAGAATATTATAACCCTGATATGATCTTATATAGTCTAATTTAAGTATTAACAGCAATAATAAATGCTAGAGGTAGGATTATAGAAAAGATTCCAAGAAATAAAAGTAGCAATAGAAATATTAAAAGTATAGAACAAAATTGTATTATTCTTGAAAAAACCTTATAATTTATTGTAAATAATCAAATATTAAGAATTAATCATCAGATCCACCATTAATTTTATATGTCTACTTATCATCTATTTCTTTACTATCAAATTAAATGAGGGTTTATTCAATATTCGTTGAAATAAAATGAAACTAATAACTAAGACAAAAATACTAATTTTAATAATTTTCGGAATCCTTTTCGCTTTCTCACCAATAATTACCAATTGGCTGAAATTTGACATGGGATTTAATGAAAAAACTTCAGAAAATAATGATATTATTAATTTAGATAATAAAAATCTACAAATCTCAACAGTTTCGAGAAAAATCCATATTGATAATAATTGGTCTGCTGCCAAAAGTGCGGGAATTTGTACGGGGCAAGGAACTCATTCCGACCCTTATGTGATAAAAAACTTGGTAATAGATGGTGAGGATTCGGGAAATTGTATCTGGATTGAAAATTCCACTGCATATTTTAAAATAGAGAATTGTAAATTGTACAATGCGGGAAAAGATTATGCTGGAATCTATTTATCTAGCGTTAATAATTCTCGAATAATTGATAATGATTGTTCATCTAATTATTATGGGATACGTATAATAGAGTGTAATTATAATACCATTTCATATAACACTGCAAACAATAATGATCGTTATGGAATAATTTTACCTTGCAGTGAGAGTAACACCATTTCATACAACACTGCAAATTATAACACTTATTGTGGGATTTGTTTAGATGTAAGTCATTATAATAATATTTATGGAAATGTTGCCTTTAACAATGAGTTTGGGATAATTTTTAGGAGATCTGTCCGATCATATTGGATTGCTGGTTGCCATAATAACACTATTTCGGGAAATATTATAAATAGCAATAGCGAATATGGTATACTTTTTCGTAGTTGCGTTAATAATAATATATATCTTAATTGCTTTACTAATAATGTAGTCCATGCTTGTGATGAGGGAGGGAATAACTATTGGGATAATGGAGTCAAGGGAAATTTTTGGAGTAATTATACTGGTTTGGACGAAGATGGAGACGGAATTGGTGATATTCCGTATAATATTAATGGTACTGCGGGAAGTAAAGACAACTATCCATTGATGAGATGCCCAATTTCAGCTCAAGAAAGCCCTTTTGAAAAACTTATCTTAATTACGATTATTAGTGGAGGAGCTGTGATAGGTGCAGCAACAATACTATTAATCAGAACGAAATGGAAAAAAATATAATAATTAAGTTTCTGTGATCTATTTTTGTTTGGAGGTTGTTCTCCTTAATTTATAACTAACTTGATTAATATTAAAGGTTTAGAACAAAATTGTGTAATTCTTGAAATACACCTATTCTTTAATGTAAATAATAAAATATTAAGAATTAACCATCAAATCCAACATTAATGTTAAATATCTGCTTGTCATCTATTTCTATACTATCAATTTAAAGGAAAGTTTATTCAATATTCGTTGAAATTCAATGAAATTAATATCTAAGACAAAAATACTAATTTTAATAATTATCGGAATCCTATTCACCTTCTCACCAATAATTAACAATTGGCTGAAATTTAATGTGGAAAAGGGGGACAAATGTTCAGAAAATAATGATGTTATTATTTTAGATACTAAAAATTTGAAAGGCTCAGAAATCTCAGGAAAAATTCATATTAATGGTAATTCTAAATGGCTCGATTTTAAAAATGATGGTTATTGTACAGGTTCAGGTACTTCTTCTGATCCTTACGTGATAAAAAACTTGATTATAGATGGTGAGGGTTCGGGAAGTTGTATCTGGATTGAAAATTCCACAGTATATTTTAAAATTGAAAACTGTACATTATACAATTCAGGAAATTTTTCTGTAGTAAATTATACTGTAGTATACTATTCTGCAGGAATCTATTTATCTTATGTTTCTAATGCTCAAATAATTGATAATAATTGTTCATCTAATTATATTGGAATATGTTTAGCCTCGAGCAAGAGATGTACCATTTCAGAAAATAGAGTAAACATCAATGATTTTATGGGAATATATTTAACTGAGTGTTATAGTAACACCATTTCAGGGAACACTGCAATGAATATCACTAATGGTGCCGGGATTTATCTATACATGAGTTATTATAATAATATTTTTGGAAATAGTTTATTTAACAATGGGGGAGGGATCGGTTTATTGATGTGTGATTACAACACCATTTCGGGGAATATTGTAAAAAATAGTCAGGGAAGTGGGATATATTTAGCGGGAGGTAATTATAACGGAATTTCAGAAAACACAGTAAATAATACCTCTGTGGGGATTTATCTCAATGCAGAATTTTATAGTAATGTTTATGAAAATGTCGTATTCAACAATAGTCAGCATGGAATAGTTATTACTTCAGGTCAGCATAACGACATTTCAGAAAACACAATTAATAATAGCACTCTTTGTGGGATTTTTTTAGAAGGAAGTTCTTATAATAAAATTTCTATAAATGCTGTATTAAACAATAAGATTGGGATACTTTTTACGAATTATTTTGAAATGCTTGGATGCCACGATAATATTATTTTGGCGAATAACGTAAAGAACAATAGGAAGTATGGGATAGGTCTTGATTCTTATTGTACTAATAATGATGTATATCGTAATAGTTTTAATAATTCCCTCAATGCGTATGATAATGGTTCGAGTAATCTATGGGATAATGGAGTTCAAGGGAATTCTTGGAGTGATTATACTGGTTTAGACGAAAATGGAGACGGAATCGGTGATATTCCGTATTGGATTAATGGTACGGCAGGAAGCAAAGATAATTATCCATTGGTTCCGAATTCGAATTCGGACGATCCCAATTCAGCTCCTGAAAACCCTTTTGAAAGACTTATCTTAATTACGATTATTAGTGGAGGAGCTGTGATAGGTGTAGCAACTATCCTATTGGTTATAAGGAAAAGGAAAAAAATATAATCATTATGTTTTTATTGCCTATTTTTTTGGAATTTCTTCTCCTTCATTTATAACCGACTTGATTAATCCCTAGTATCAAAATATAATATAATTTTAAAACAGTTGAGACTCATTTTTCTTAAATATTTTATTAACTTTCGTAGCTAATATCAAAAATTAAGATTCTTCTTAGCGAAAGATTTTTAATAGTTTAAATTAAATTGAATAATACTAAATTAGAGGTGATTATATGCCTAAAATAACTCATTTTGAAATCAATACTGATGATCCACTAAGAGCAAAAAGCTTTTATGAAAAAGTTTTTGATTGAAAAATCGAAAAATGGGAGGGTCCCGTGGAATATTGGGTAATAGAAGCAGGGAAAGAAGATGAAGAAGGAATTAATGGAGGTTTACAAAAAAGAGAAGAACCTAGTGATCAGGTATTTAACTATATTCAAGTATCCAAATTAGATGATTTTAAAAAAAAAATTGTACAATCTGGTGGTACAATTGAAAGTCCCAAAATTACTGTACCGGGAGTAGGTTATTTCTATATGTTTAAGGACACTGAAGGAAATAAACTTGGAATTATGGAAGAAGACGAAAATGCAAAATAAACCTGTCTTTTTCTTTAATATTTTTTCGACATTAATTCAAAAAAATTTAAGTCGATTAAAAACACCAAAAGGGAACCATGTTAGATGTTATTTGCAATAAAAATTAAAGGGAGTATAAAAAAACTCCCCGTTTCATTATGGAATGGAAAAGAAATCAATAAGCATAAAAAAAAAATAAAAAACTAAAAAAAATACTACTCTACCGACCGCAATCCTTACAAATTGCTCTCGAATCCGTAAAATTGAGCTTAATCTCTTTACCACATTTCATACAATTTATTCTTATTCTTTTTTTCATAACAATCCCTCTTTTAATTAAAAATCAAAATTTTTTGTAGTTTTTGCATAATGCGCAATTTGATTTTTTCGACACTTCCTACAAAGTGCCCTCGAGTCTGTAAGGTCTAGTTTTATTTCTTTACCGCATTTTCTACAGTTTATTATTATTTTAGCCATATTTTTCACTTATTTTTTGAGTAAATTGGAAAAAAAATGTTTTAATAGGAAATATAGCGCGAATGATGTCCTCTGATATCATTCGTAATAATGATTAATCTCGTCTTTTTCTTCATTCGTTTAATTCGCATTTTCACTATCCTCCAATATCAAATTTTTAGTATCGATTATATAATTGTCCTATATAAACGATAGAATCAACTTGATTTTTTACATTGTTGATATTTATTCTCTCCTGGTGTTGTTTAGTGTGTTTTCTAATTTTGAATTTAGATTTAATTTGCTTTGGTTCTTCCTTAACATTCTCTGCTTTTTCCTCAACAAAAGGAATAATTATATAGAGATTTTCATTCTCATTCTCTACTTTTTCGAATACTTGAACCATTTTTTTATCACTTCTTTTTTATTTTTTCTTATGATTATTTACTCGCACTCCAATATATAGATTCATACTTCGCACTTCATGTGGAGTTCATACTTTATTCCGAAGTGAAAAGCTTAAAAAGTAGTGAAGTTATATTATAATATAAGAAAATAAGATCTTATAGGACTGTATTTTATTATGAGTAGATCAGAGGGAATTTTATATCCTCCTGGTGAGATTTTAAACCCCATCATAGGAAAGACTGATTTTGAATATGTTATATTATGGATGCTCAGCAATAATGATATTTGCGAGTGGTCAGATTTTACTGCGGAAATTAGCGAATCGACATTATCAGGTAATTTAAAAAAATTAATGAATAAAAATTATATTAAAAAGCCTGAAAAAGGAAAGTATCAGATCACTTCACAGGGGAGAGATAGATTTAGTGAATTAGTATACGATAAAAAATCGGGGCAGAGGAGATTAAAATATCCACCGAAAGCAATACTTAAAATGAGGAATTATGATCATTGGATTTTATGGATGCTTTACAACAATTATTCATGTAAATGGTCAGATTTTAAACAAACACCACTCTTAATTAATCAATCCTCCTTATCTAATAATATTAATGCATTAATTGATGATGGATTTGTTGCAAGAGAGAATAAAGAATATATTATAACACCATCGGGAAAAACCGAGTATCTTAAAGTGTTGAAATCCTATGATTTAGACCGTCAATCTATTTTAGAACAAGAAAGCAAGAGAATTGAAGAAATTACAGAAAAAACTAGTAGATTCTTTAAGAAGTATAAAATAGAAGATGATGAGTTAAAATTTCGGTATCTTGATAATATTCTAAAATTATCTTATTCTAAAGTTGAATCCATGCTAAAAGAAGAAGATTTCAATAAAATTTTGTTATTCCTTTCGATTAATCATCCTAATCAATATCCTGAGTATATTTCACCTGTAGATTTCTCAGTGAAATATAAGATTGATAGAACTACTTTAGAATATTACATAAGGGAAATGATTGATAATGAGTTTTTTGGTATAAAATTTTTTAAAATTGAGATTGAAAAAGGAGGAACTTATTATTTTCAAAAGAATGAGACTATAGAAAAAATACTTAATGCAATTGTAGAAAAACATATTACAAAATTCACCTACTTAAATAAATTTCATGAAACGAAGATAACAGATGTGGGACTGCTATTAGATATAATATTAAACGATATTTGTAATAATCTATTCAATGAACATCTAAAACCCTCATTAAAGTCATTTTTACCTGAATATATTAAATATTTAGCTTATAAAATTGAGACTGAGAAAAAATTAGTTGATAGTGAAGCCAAATTAGCAGGATTTATATGGCAAAATGTTAATGAAGAATTCCAAACCTTTGATCCTTCAAACATGGCTATAGCTGGAGAAGAGGATGAGTTATATTATACAATGGATAGCAGCACTTTCAATATATTAGATATTGTGGTTTTGTCTAAATTTTTTTATTTAAACACAAATGAAGTTCAGAACACCTATAATTTGAATAAAATAGATATTTATAATAAAATAATTAAAAATTTATATAAAAATAAAGTTTCTAAAGCAAAGGAACTATCTCAAAATATTACCAATAAGATAAAAACCATAAATCAATTAATAATAAAGGATATTATAGCTACAACAGAGAATGATTTTAATGATTCAGTCAAAATTACTAATGAGATTATTGATAAATATCCAAATGAATTTATTGGATACTTATTACAATCAATCACTTATTTATTGATTGATAATTATGAAAAATCTTTAGAAATCATTGAGGATGCATTAAAAATAACATCTAATGTTCTCCTGATCTGCCAAAAAGCTCAGATTTTAATGAGAACATCTCAAGGAGGTAAAGCTTTAGGTTATATTAATGAAGCATTATCTCAATATCCAGATAATTCATCATTATTAAGAACAAAATACATAATTTATGTTACTTATTGGATGCCACTAGTAAAGGATTATAATGAACCTCTTGATGTTATAAATCAATTAACCACCCTGAATCAAAATGATCAAGAAATTTTACTCTTAAAAAGTCTATATTATTGTTTAATCAATAAATATAAAGAAGCAAAGCGTTTAATCATAAATGAAATTGATTTTAATAATTTTAAAAAAAATCCCAGAATTGATACAATTGCTTACTTTATTTTGGTTTATTCTTATTTAGCACGCGGCAAATTTGATAAAGCTTTAGAAACTGCTAATCTGGTTTTAACAATATATCCCGAACATCCTACTTCATTTTTTACAAAAGCCTTAGTACTTGGATATAATTTAATTTATAGATTTACATTTAAGGAGCCAAATATTGATGTTTTTACTGAATTGATAACAGCTACTCTCTCTTTTGAAAAAATTAATTATAATAAAACAATTTATCTTCTATTCCAATCACAAGTTTTAAATGGGCTTGGAAAATACGATGAAAGCATTAATTCTATTGATACTGCTATTGAAATAGCTCCAACATTGAATTTTCTATATGCTAGGAAAGCATACATATTAATAACAACTAAGAGAGAATCTCAAGCATTAAGTTTAATCAATGAATTGTTAGAAAGTCGTCAACCATTGAAGTACAACCTATTGAAACAAAAATCTTATGTCCAAATCATTCTAAAAAAATATGACGAAGCTTTGAAGACTGTTAATGATGCAATTGAATTATATCCTCACGATAATGACTTTATCAATAATAAAGCCATGATCTTAGGTTATTTGGGAAGAAGAGAGAAAGCTATTGAAACTGCTGAACATCTAATAAGTCTTAATCCAAAATATGGAAATTCATATGATACATATGGTGAAGTGTTAATGGCTCTTGAAGAATACGAAAAAGCTATTGAAAAATTTAAAGAAGCATTAACTCTTGAACCCACTGGATGGTTTGCCTATGAAACTTGTTTAAAAATGGGACAATGTTATAAGGAACTTGGAAATATTGAAAAAGCTCTTGAATATTATGAGAAAGGAGAAAAATTGATAGAAAAGATGCATCCTAGTTACAGGGATAATTATCTAGCGAAAACAGAGAAATTAATTTCTGAAGCTAAAAGCTTACTTGGAGAATCAACAAACAGTGAATAATCAAAATAAAAAATGTGATCTTAATGGATTACAGATTTGTAAAAGCATTTGAGTTTAATTTTAATTTTGGAACACTTTTATCAGTTGATTTCACCACATGTTCTGAAGAATCAGACTTAATTAATCTTACTGAAGAAATATTTAATGAAATTAGAGATTGTATTAATTTACGAGGCATTCCCAGTCTAATATGGTTTAAGGGAATAACCGACTCGATAAATCCTTCAAATTTTACCTTAATTACAAAAATGATTAGAGCGGTATATCCTAGACAAAAAATTGGAATTTATTTGAATTGTGGAATTTTTCAAAACGAGAATTTTCGAAATGTTCTTTATGGGTGCGATTTGGTTGCTATTAATCTCAATACCGTTAATAACTTTCAATTTTCAAAAATTAATACATGCCCTGAATTTATAAATTCTAAGTACGTATTAGAAGGAATAATAGAATTTAGTAAAAATTTCAAGGGAAAATTAGGCATTTATACTATGTTTTTAAAAGGTGTTAATGATAACGTTAAAAATGTTAAAAGATTAAAAGAATTCCTATTAAACGTCATGCCGGATCATTACTCTGTCAGTAATTATACATTAAATGGCTTTGAACCTGTATCGACGGACTTTAAAGAAGGTGTTAGAGAAATCTTGGAAGACCTTCCTTTCAAGGTTATTTATATGTTCTAATTCATAACTGTTTTCGATTAAGTTCAATTAAATTGTCTAACATGGTTCAAATTTGAAACCACAACATTCGCATAGATTTTCAAGATTTTCAATATATTTTAACATTGAATTATACCATTTATCTAATAACTTTTTTAACTGCAGCTTAATTGAATCGATGTTTTTAGCATTATATACATAAAGATATCCTTGTTTCTTACTATCTATTAATCCTTTTACATTAGCGTAATCTTTCATTGACATTGAATTACGTTTAATAAGTTTTAATGCAGATAAATCTTGAATTGCTCTTTGAATAGAACTTCTATCCATTTTTAATGCTTGCGCTACTTCAGACGTTCTAACATCTTTTTTTTTTAACAGATATCCAAGTACTTTAGATTCTGTTCTGTTCAGGCCTAATATACATTTAAACAATCGTTCACTAGAGAAAATATCTTTTTTATCTAATAACCTATCTATTTCCTCAAATTCTTTTAAATGTTTTCCAATTACTTCCATTGGTAATCAGCTCAAAATATTATAAGAAATTTAAAGAAAAAAGGAATTAATTTAATAATTTCATTTTTTTAATTTTTCTAATACTTTCTTCATTCCTTCATAGTTCATTGCTCCGACAACTTGATTTACAACCTCATCATTTTTGATAAATAAGGTTGTTGGAATTCCTGTTATTCCATACTTCATCGCTATAGCGTTATTTTCATCAACATTAACCTTTACAAATATAAAATCGTTTTGAAATTCTCCTTGAAGTTTCTTAAAAGTTGGAGCAAAAAACATGCAGGGTCCACACCATACAGCCCAAAAATCTATAATAATTATTTTATCAGGATAATCCTTCAATAATTTATTAAATTCTTCAGAAGAATGTATCTCTATTACATGTTCTGGCATTGTCTGATGTTTTAATAAAATTTCAGCTTTTTTCATTCTTAACCTTTCTAGGTCCTTATCTGCTTCTTGCATTTATGTTTCACATTTCTCTTTTTTTTTTTAGTTGTTTGCAGATCAATCACAACTTTCTAGGATTACAAAAACTGAAAGAATATTTAAAATTGATTATTATGAAAAAAAAATCACTACTTTTTTAATTCGATAAGCAGTTTCAAACGAATTTTATTAAAGTAATCTTTTTGATTATTCTTTCCTTTAATTTTTTTCATACAATTAACGTAATATGCAGCACATTACAAAATAGCATCGTACTTTTCTTTATTCGCCAGATAATCAGCAAGTACAGCTTCATAATACTCGATCCGGCGTGTTCGAAGCCCATAAATCATTCTGGAAAGCCTGTTGAAAAATTGCTCTTTAGAAAGCGAAAGGAATATATACTTCTCGAGATTCTCAATGTATTCAATAATTGTTTCCTCTAGGTCACCTCGTTCCTCAAATCTGTAAAGAAAGTCGCGTTTCAAGACTGTTAAGACCCTCTCAAAAAAGTGTTTATCTGTCTCATCAGGTAAAATGAACTTCATTTCATCCCTGAAGATAGTGAACAGTTCAAAAAAAGCCTTTAGCCCTTCTGGATGCACATGAAAGCTACGCGTCCGATAACGAGGAAGTCCTTTAGTATATCTTTCGATTTCAGGATTATCAAGCTTTAGTAAATCTGCAAGATACCAAGATTGATTGCTAATTTGATAAAATCTATCAAATAAACCGTTGTTCTTCTGGTTCACAGTATCGGCACCAAGCTCATTTAAGATTGAAGCAACATCTAAATCAGTAGATCTACAAACAAGTATTTGTTCATTTTTATCTAGGTATTCTCGCAGCTGCTGATTATATTGATCTTTTCGAGCTCTATATTCTTGTAAAACGTCTTCATAAAAACTAATATGGTACTGGCGCATTTTTAATATCCATTTGAAAATTCGATCTATAGTTATTTCATATTCCTTACGATTAAGATAAGTCGCATCTGATTCTGCTAGAAAAGGAAATATTCTTTGAGACTTAAATTGATATTGTTTTAATTCTTCAATATATTGCTGAACAACAACTTTAAGGATCTTATTCTTCTCTTTTCTAACCTCCCAATAAAAATCGCTCCTTAAAACATTCGCAAACGTCTTAAAGGTGGAAATTTCAGCATTTGGCATGAAATAAATTAAATAACTCATTTCCCAAGTAAAAAGAGTACAGATTTGAAAGAAGCGGTTCATACTTTTCGCATATCCTCGAAGGGAATACCTACCAAGCTCAGTGATACCATCTGAATCATACACGATGGCAACAAGTTCGCACGGATCCATGAAATAAGAGCTGAAGTCTGACATCAATTGTAATATAATTATTATTTGTTTTTTATTACACTCTGTCTTCTATTATAAAAGAAAGGAAAAAGATTATTTAAATATTGAGTGAGAGTGAGTTTATGGACCTAGAATGTTAGGTCTTATATATCCAAGCCGTATTAAATTCTGTTCAAAGGAACTAATAGCTCGAGGATTTTCCCACCAAGTAGGAACAGCCCATTCCCCCCTCATTAGCTTCTTCATAACCCTTTCGAAATTTTTCGCATTATCATCCGCAGTAGCAAAGGTATTCATTTCGTAATGAGAATTTATAGATAAGGGCACTTGCGCAGATAACCGGCAATCATATTTAATGTAATATACTCGTCTTCCTATATAATAAAGAATCTTATAGTGATGCCTAATAACAAGTGAATGCCCATTTTCATCTCTTAACAAATCCCCATTTTCATCTCTTAGTAGTTCACCTGTAAGAGCGTCTCTGCCATCCCAAAGATCCAAAAGGAGCTCAATCTGTAGATCTAAAACAGATGACCAACTTGCACCAAGTCCTGTACTATACTCATTCAATCTTTTAATCTTTTCAATATCTCCTTCGCTGAGTTCATAAGATATTTGTTTCCATTCGTAATATTCCTGAAACCCTTTCTCATACTTTAAAAGATAGGAAAGTCTCTCAGTCTCACTATAATGATCTTGATTATATCGATCTAAGAAGAGTGAAAAGACAGGGTTATAGTTCTTAATAGCATTAATAAAGACGTCTTCATCAATGGTCAAACGGTGAAAGCGGGATGCTTCCACGACATCTTGAAATAAGCCTGCTAAGAATTCAAATGAGATCGGTTCCTTTGATAAGACCATCTGTTGGAGATTTCTTAGAGTATCCAAGTAATCATAACCAAATTCACGTACAAGAAAGCTTGCTAAATCATCTAAGCCCCATACATTACTAAACTTGAAAAGCTCGTTAATTACATCTCTTCCTCTCTTCTGAAGACTCTGTATATATCTATCCGAAGTTTTTATATTCTCAAATGTATTCATAGCATACTCCATAAGTTGAGCTCTAAATTCTAACACTTTAGACTCAGACATAATAAGTTTATCCAGTATGAGATTCACAAACTTAATGTAATTTTCCTCTTCAATATAGCCAAATTTTGCAAACAGTGCTTCAATCATATTATCAAGCTGTACTTTAGCTCGTCTATAATCTGGATTGTTGGAAACGTCTACAGGTCCGAGACCACCCATATAGAAAACTGCAACATCGTTAATTATTCTTTCTAATTGGTCTAATTTCACACCGTTATCATGCTTCTTTTTAAGGCGAGCTGCGACCTCCCAACTAACCTCATCATCAACAATAATATCAAACCCTTCATATTTCGTGCCTCGTAAGAACTCTCTTGCCTTTGCATGTAATTCCTCATTATAAGGTATCTGGTCTAATTCCTGACTTGGTCTATCTGGATCGCTATCTGGATCGAAGAACTTTGAATAGAAGTAATTGATCATTGATGGATCCATATGCTTATTTGTTCCTTCGTATGGATCAATTTCAGGATCGGAAAACTTTACATCACTTACACCCTCTTTTTTAGCAGCAGCTTGAGTGAACGGAAGCAATTCAATCTCATCTCGGGAAGTCAAAACAACCTCTCCGTACGTATCTGCATGCATTTCCTTGCCATTAACCGTCCCTTTTTTTGACAGCAAATTTTATATTGTTTATGATGTAAGAGGCATCGGAGGGTATAAA
>Ga0307444_1000053_pt1 | contig 59538 bp, 54 predicted proteins | sample SalMarSW160340MG_FD_202145 | JGI IMG/M metagenome (GOLD analysis project Ga0307444, IMG submission 202145) | Salt marsh sediment microbial communities from the Plum Island Ecosystem LTER, Massachusetts, United States - SW1603-40 | ecosystem: Environmental > Aquatic > Marine > Intertidal zone >...
GGCCGTCAGGCCACGAAGGCCTCGTCCGGATCGAGCCCGACGAGGGTCTCCGCGATCAGCTCGGCCGCCGCGTCGAGGTCGCGCAGGTCGACCAGCTGGTTGGGGCTGTGCATGTAGCGGTTGGGGAGCGACACCACCGCCGTGGCGACTCCGGTCCGGCTCGTGAAGATGCTGTCGGCATCGGTCCCGGTGGACGAGGGCGACGCCTGCCACTGGATGGAGATGTCGGCACGCTCCGCCGCGGCGCTCATGACCGCGAGCAGACGATGGTTGATCACCGCTCCCCGGCTGAGCACGGGCCCCGCGCCCAGCCGCACATCCCCGTGCTCCTTCTTGTCCATGTGCGGGTGATCGGTGGCGTGCGTGACGTCGATCACGATCGCCGCGTGGGGCGCCAGCCCGTAGCTCGAGGTCCGGGCCCCGCCGCCCGAGCGCAGGCTGATCTCCTCCTGGGCCGTGGCCACGGCCACCGGACGCACCGAGACCCCCTTCTCGCCCGCGCGTCGCAACGCCTCGAGCGCCACGGCGGCTCCCGCCCGGTCGTCGATCGAGCGCGCCGCGATCACGTGCTCTCCGAGATCGAGGGTATCGGAGCGGATCACGGCGACGTCTCCGACCGACACGCGCGAGCGCGCCTCGTCGCCATCGGCGGCGCCGACATCGACCCATAACTCCTTCAGCTTGACGGCCTTGTCCCGATCTTCCTGACCCATCAGGTGAATCGCCTTGCGGCCGACCACGCCCGGGATCGGGCCGTCCGCGGCCAGCACTTCGATGCGCTGGCCGACGAGCACCGACGGATCCCACCCGCCGACCGCGCGCACGAACAGGTATCCGTCGTCGTCGATGTAGTGCACCATGAGCCCGATCTCGTCCACGTGCCCGGCGAGCATCACCGTCGGTGCGCCTTCGGACCCGAGGGCGGCGTAGACGTTTCCGTGCACGTCGGACCAGACCTCGGTCGCGAACTCGCCGGCGATCTCGCGCCACACGGTCGCGGCCGCGGACTCGAACCCCGAGGGACCCGGCGCATCGAGGAGTCGGTGGAGCGTCGTTCTGAGGGTGGAGCTCATCGCGTGTCCAAATCGTGGGATCTTGGGGCCGCCGGGTGTCGCCCGACCGCCGTGCATTCGAAGGACGCCAAGCTAGATCGCGCGGTGAACGGCGCGCAAACCCGGTGTCGAGGCGTCAGGGACGGGGCGTGGCGAACAGCGAATCGGCGAGCGATGGATCGAGCTGGACGTCGTCGATGCGGAGCTCCTTGGTCGGCTTGCCGAGCGAGTCCACCCAGGTGCGCCGCATCACGTAGGTGAACTCGCCCACGTGCCCGAACCCGCTCCACACCGTGCGATTCCGATCGATCTCCTCGTGGTCCTGCTCGATGTAGTGTACCTCCTCCGGGAACGGGTCCTCGTCGAGGAAATAGTAGAAGTACCGGTCCCCCGGGTGCGCGCCGATGTCGTCGCCGAAGGTGACCGCCACCTCGTATCCCCCGTCGTCGAGCGCCCGGGCGCGGCGGTTCACCCCCTGGTCGTAGAGCTTGTACGGCAGCCCGAACCAGTACACGACATCGCGGCCGACGTACTCCGTCTCCTCGACCACCGGATCGCCGGGCGGGAGCGGACGGCCGTTCAGGGTGGCCCAGGCGCCGTTCCCCGTGAAGGTCTGGACGTACAGGCCCTCCCCTTCGGGTCGTTCGACGCGGGCCTGCTCGCCGTCCGCGGTCTTCCGCATCTCGACCCGCCTGGGCCGCATGCGTTCGACGTTTCCGAGCGAATCGAACCACACGGTCGTGATCGTGTAGCGCGCCGAGCCGATCGCCTCCCACGTGGACAGCCCGCCGGCGGCCTCGAGCCATGCGCCGACGAGCGAATCGGCCAGCACCTCCTCGGGCGTGCCCCCGGCCGCCCCGTCCGGCGGGCCCGATGTCGTGCATGCGAGACCCGCGAGCACGGCGATGACGGCGACCCGAAGGGGTTTCGTGTGGTGGTGCATGGGTTGGCCGCTCCCGTCCGTGGCCGGCCCCGGGCGAAGCGGAGGCTCAGGGTCGCCGGGCTCGTTCGATGCGGGAAACTATGGCACGCAGGGAATCCGATGCCACCGGAGCCGCCACGGTCACCCATACGCCGTCGATGAGCGCGCGCACACCCTCGACGGGGGTCGCCGCCGCGGCCCCCAGCCGGCCGACCTGACGCCACAGACCGGCGGCCCGGTCGTTGAGCCCGACCGCGGATGCGGGGCTCTCCCCGGACCGGGCCGCCGGCTCGTCGGCCCCCGCCCTCGCCCGGTCGGAGTCGGCGAACGCGGCCGAGGGCCGCTCGAGCACGATCTCGATCGGCTCCCCGCCCGGGAGCGTCTGGCGTACCCGTACCACCCGCAGGCCCTCCACCTCCGACACCGTGATCTCCGCGACATCCAGCGCGGCCACGGCGAGAAGCGGGCGGCCCAGCCAGGCCGCGGCCTCCTCGAGCGTGGCGGGGCGCCACACGGCGTTGGCGAACAGCTCGCCGCGGGCCTCGATGTCCTGGCGCGCGTCCACGACGCTCGACGCCACCGAGCGGAGTACCTCGGGAGTCACCGCCTCGGCCTCCAGCCGCACCGAATCGGCCTCCCCGGCCTCGACCCGCTCCTGCGCGGACCGGCTCGGCGGGCCCGATGCGATCGCGTCCTCCGCCGCCGCGCCCCGCGCACCACCCTCCTCGACCTTCGCGCTCTGGAGATGCGGCGCCTCCGCGGGCGCCGCGCCCCCCTGCCCGCGCGGCGCAGGCGCCCGCGGCAGCTCGTCGCGGGGGGCCGCCCCCGCTGCCCCCTCCGCACGACCGGCCGCCCCGCCCGGGGCCTCGTTCCGGCGGGCCTCGGACATCTCCTCGGGCACGTCCGCCTCGGCATTCGCGAGCCGATCGGCGGTCGCGGCCGGCCCCCCGGATACCTCCCCGGAGGCCGACCGGACACCGGGGACCGCCTCCCCCGTCCCACCGAGGAGCGCGTGACCGATCCACCCCGCCCCGACGGCGACCGCGACGCTCGCCGCCCACGCGAGGTGGCGCATCCGGGCGGCGTATCCCCTCCCCGGCCCGGCGCCCGCAGCGCCCTCGATCGCCTCGAAGGGCGGGATGTCGACCGTATCCGGCAACGCGACGGCCAGGAGCTCGGTGCTCCGGTCGCGCACCGCCCGCTCGCGCTCCAGACGCGCCCGGCAGTCGGCGCACCGCGCCAGGTGCACGGTCAGGCGCTCGGCCGCGTCGGGATCGATCGCGGACAGCGCACCGTCCAGGTACGCGTGCAGGTCACCCTCTGTGGCGTGTGACATCGGTCTCCAGTCCTTCGTATTCGTCCACGAGGCGCTTCCGCGCCCGCGCCAGGGTCGTCCCGATCGCGCCCACGGCCAGCCCCGTGATGTCCGCGATCTCCCGATAGCTGTTCCCCGAGCTCCACAGGAGGAGCACCTCGCGGTCCCGGTCGCCCAGCCGCTCGAGCGCCTCGCGTACCTCGCGCTTCGTCTCCTCCCGCTCGAGGCGGGCGGTTCCGGCCGGCGCGACCGGATCGCCCGCTTCGGTCTCGGTCTTCAGGAGCTGGAGGTGGCGGCGCCGCCTGACGGCACCGCGCGCCTCGTCTCGCGCCAAGTTGGCGGCCACCGAGAACAGCCAAGCGCGCGGGTTGTCGGGCTCGTGCCGCAGCGCCCGCGTGAACGTCTCCTGCGCCAGGTCGTGGGCCCGCTCGGGGTCCCACACCTTGCCGGTCAGGAACCGGTGCAGCTCCTGGTAGGTGTCCCGGTACACCGTGCTCCAGTCGATGCTCACGTCGCTCCCGTCGCTGGATCGCCGACCTCCGGCCCCGTCGCCACATACGACGACGGCCACCGCTCGTCTTGCACACGGACGAACGCGAGGGTTCGGGCAGGGTGTGGTTCGGGGATCGCCGGGCCGGGCTTCGTCCGGGCCCGGAGCCGGCCGGGCCTCGGGTCGGTCCGCCCTACCAGCTCGGATCCTGCTCGAACAGTTCGCGGATCTCGTCCGCCGGCGCCGGTCGCGCGAAGAAGAAGCCCTGGCCCGAGTCGACCCCGATCTCGCGCAGCAGCCGCAGCTGGTGCTCCGTCTCCACCCCCTCCGCGGTCACATCGAGCTGGAGCGCGCGCGACAGCGTCTCCACCGTCCGGATGATCGCCTCGTCCTCGGGGTGCGTTCCGAGCCCGTCAACGAACGAGCGGTCGATCTTGAGCGAGTCGGCCTCCACGTTCCTGAGATAGGAGAGCGAGGAGTACCCGGTCCCGAAGTCGTCGATGGCGATCTGCAGACCGAGCTTCTTGAGCTGGCCGATGCGCCCGGTGTCGCGCATCAACTCGCTCTCGGTGATCTCGATCCGGAGCTGCTCGGGCCGCGTCCCGGTCTCCTCGAGGATCGCCATGATGTCCTTCTCGAGATCGGGCTGCTCGAACTGCCGGGTGGATAGGTTGACGGCCATGACGAGCTCGCGCTTGTCGCCCACGATCTCCTGGAAGGTGTGCAGCGCCTCGAGCGCCCGGCGCATGACCAGGTAGCCGAGCGGCACGATGAGCCCGGTCTCCTCGGCCACCGGGATGAACTCGTCCGGCCCCACGAGCCCACGTTCCGGGTGCTTCCAGCGCACGAGCGCCTCGACCCCGGTGATGCGGCCCGTATGGAGCGAGACGATCGGCTGGTAGGTGTTGAACAGCTGCTCGCGGTCTATCGCCTGGCGCAGGTCGGTCTCCATCGCCAGACGGCCGGTGGCGCGCGAGTCGACCTCGGGATCGAACACCCTGTACTTCCCGGGGCCCTCGCTCTTGGCCCGGTACATGGCTACGTCCGCGTAGCGGAGGAGATCCTCGGGGTCCTCGACCTCCGAGGAGCTGAACGCGATCCCGACGCTCGAGGAGACGTACATCTCCTGGCCCGAGAAGGTGAACGGCGGCTCGATCTCGGCCAGGATGCGTTGCGCCACGGCCTCCGCGTCCGACTGGGAGATCCCGTACTCGAGGAGAACCCCGAACTCGTCGCCACCCAGACGCGCCACCGTGTCGCCCGCCCGCACGACCGACTGGACGCGTCGCGCCACGGCCTGGATCAGCCGATCGCCCGCTTCGTGGCCCATGGAGTCGTTGATGATCTTGAACCGGTCGAGGTCCATGAACATGACCGCGACGGTGCCGCCGGTGCGTTTCGCGCGGATGAGCGCGTGCGTGAGGCGGTCCATGAACAGGCTGCGGTTCGGGAGCCCCGTGAGCGGCTCGTGCAGCGCCTGGTGCGCGAGCTGGTTCTCGAACGCCTTCTGCTCGCTGATGTCGCGCGAGCTGGTCTGGATCTGGACGATGGCGCCCAGGTTGTCGTAGATGGGACGCACCGACATCTCGAACCACGTGTACTGGTTCGAGCTCGTGCGCAGCCGCAGGTCGGTCCGCGTGTGGCGACCGGTCCTCGCGGCGGCGAACGCCGCCTGCACGCCCTTCCAGTCGTCGGTGTTGCTGAGCTGGTACGGATCCTTGCCGACCAGCTCCTGCTGAGTGTAGCCGAGCAGCGTGGTGCACGACGGGCTCACGTACGTGAACGTGCCCTCCAGGTCGTGCACCCCCACCAGATCGCTGGAGTTGTTGGCCAGCATCCGGTACAGGTTCTCCTGCCGGCTGAGGTCCTTCTCGGTCGCCTTGATCCCCGTCACGTCCTGCCCCATGCAGGCGAGCTGGCCGCCGCCTTCCGCGGGCACGAACGTGACGTTCCACAGGAAGATGCGCTCGGACTCCGGGTCCTCCTCGGTGGGGGGGGTCGCCTCGAAGCTGCGGCGCTCGCCGGTCGAGAGCACCGACAGGAGCTGCTCCTTCACCCTCGCCTGCTCCTCGCGCTCGAACAGCTCGAGGAAGGAGGTACGGAGGACGCGCTCGCGCGGCCTACCGAGCTCGCGCTCGGCCTCGGGGTTCCACTCGAGGATGTGGAGGTCCCGGCCGACGAGGATGAGGGGGTTCGCGGCGCTGCTGACGAGCGACTCGAACCGCAACGGGTCGCCGTCGCCCTCGTCGGCGGCCGCACGACGGTTCCGCATGATGAACAGATATCCGCCGCGCACGGAGCTCACCGACACGTCGAGCGGGACGAGATCGCCGTGTCGCGTGCGCCCGCGCAGGGTGCCGACCCAGCGTCCCCCCTTCTTGAGCGTGGGGATCACCTGGGATTCCATGCGCGGCACGTCGGAGTCGGAGATCAGCGTGCGCCAGCTCTTCCCGAACAGCTCGCTGGGGCTTCCGTAGCCGAACAGCGCGGCCCCGGCCGGGTTGGAGAACACGCAGCGGTCGCCGCCGCCCGTGAGGATGAAGGCATCGGCGGAGGACTCGATGGCCTCCATGCGCTGCTCGAGCGTCTTCTGCGCGGACGCGTGCTCGTCGGCGCGGGCCGCGGCGCTCCGGGACCGGACGTACAGCCAGACGATCGCGAGGATGAGGACCGCGATGAGTCCCAGCTCGACGTAGTTCGTCTGCAGCCACCCCAGCACGTCGCCCATGCCCCCCCTTCCGAGCTACCTCTCGACGATGAGCTCCCTCGTCGCGAGCACCCTACCCACCCGTGCAGACTGCACTTGCAACGTCAAACGATACTGCCCCGGGGGGAGATCCGGGAGTTCGAGCCGGATCGCGCGCCCCCGCCCCACGACGGCGCCCGGGTCCGTCCAGCGCACGCCCGCCCGCTCGCCGCGATGATCCGCCAACCCCGTCCATTCCAACGCCTTGCGGAGGAAGCTGCGGTTCTCGCGCGTCAGCTCGACGGTGACCGAGGCGGCGCCGGGTGGAGCATACCACTCCCAGAACACCCCCACGGACTCGCCCGGTCGCACCCGATTCGAGCCCCGAACCACGTCGAGCGCTGCATCTAGCGTGCCGGGCAAGGCTTGGCCGGGCTCGAACAGCAGGATGTCGGACAGCCACGGCGCGCCGGCCGGCAGGGGACGGCGGGCGCGGGCCCGCCCCGGGCGCCCGGCGCACGCGGTCTCGACCCCGACCCATTCCGCCTCCCAGGTGGAGGGCTCCAGTGCGCGCAGCACGCGATGCTCGCCCTCGTCGCGGGCCACCACCGCATGCCGACTCGCCAGGTACACGCCCGCGTGCCGGGCGCAGTCCGCGGGCGGGTCGAGGGCGGCCACCACCAGTCGCCGGCCCCCGCGTCGAAACACCGCGATCTGTGGAGCGAGGGTGTCCGACACCACTCCCCCCGGCGGCGCCCACGCGCTGCGCGGCTCGTCATCCTCCAGCTTCCAGCGCGTGGGCTCGTCGGGCCGTGACACGTCGAGCGCCATGAAGCGCTGCGCGGACGCAGGGCGGTGCGCCTCGATCGAGCGCTCCGTGCCGAGACCGGGCTCGTGTCGCCAGTCGACGTCCCAGCCCGCCGGCCACCCGTAGCGGATCGTGAGCTCCTCGAGGTCGCGGCCCCACGGGACGCCGTATCCGGAGGCGGCATCCCGCTGGAGCTCCACCCGCACGCGCCGCGCGAGGTGCTCCGCGCGGCGCTCGAGACCGGGCGCCGCCCACGACGGGTCGGAGAGGAGCCACAACTCGCGCTCGAACGCGGCGCGCTCCGGGCTCCCGCACGCGAGGTCGCGGTATCGGCTCCGGTCGTCCCCCTCCAGCAGATCCGACACATCCCGCCACCGGCAGGCGGCGGCGGGTGGGAGCGCGGCCAGCGCCCGATCGAAGGCCGCCTCCGCGGCTTCGGTCCGCCCCTCGTGGTGGAGCACGTATCCCTCGAGCGCGGCGCACCACCACGGGCGACCGGCGCAGGAGTGCGCGACCGCCAGGGCCCCGTCCGGTTCGCCGGCCTCCACCCCGTAGCCCACCCGCTGTCCGATGATCCATTCGTCGCCGGGGAGCGTCCCCGCGGCCGAATCGAGCGTGGCCAGCAGACGCGCGCGGCCCTCCACGACGGCCGGCGGGTCCGGGACCGGCGTCCATTCGTCGTCGCCCTCGTGGGTCAGGCAGAAGCGGCCCACGAGCTCGTCGCAACGCCCGGAGTACCACGCACCGCGCGGGAAGGCCCGGCGTCGCTCGCGCTCGAAATCGCGCTGGGCGTGGTGCGCACGCTCGCGGGCCGCGTCCACCGCGCGCGGGTCCGGATCCTGTTCGTCCCGCAAGGCCACGCGCGAGCGGCCCTCGACGACCTGCGGCCCGAGGATGGCCGGGGCCGACGACGCGCGGGCCGAGACCCCCGGGGCGGGGACCGCGACCGCCGCGAAAAGCGAGACCAGCCCGGAGAGGGGTGCACGGCGCATGCCCGGAACATGTGCCCGCCGAACGGACGGGGCCAACATCGTCTACAGACGCTGGTCCAGCGCGCCTTCCAGCTTCCTCCGACGGCTGCGCGACAGCGGGAGCCGGGTGCCGTCGTCGAGGATGACCAGGTAGCCGCCGCCGGGGTGCGGTCGCAGCTCGCGGATGACGTCGACGCGAACGATGTGGGAGCGGTGGATGCGGACGAAGCGCGCGGGGTCGAGCCTGCGCTCGAGCTCCTTCATCGTGATGCGGAGCAGGTGCGTGGCCTCCTCCACGTGGAGCCGCACGTAGTAGTCGGCAGCCTCGATCCTGTCGATGCGGTCGACATCCACGACGGACGTGCGGCCGGCCCGAGTCACCTCGAGGCGGCTCAGCCGGCCGTTGGGATCGTGCACGTCCGCGTCCGGGGACGGACCCCCGTCGTTGCCGCCCGGGGGACCGTCAGGCACGAATCGTCCTGTGCGTGCGGGTCACGGTGTCGCTCTCTGCCCTCGATGTCGAAACCGGGACCGGTGTCCCGGGGAGGAGCCGCGCGGGGGACGCGCGCGCGGCGGGCCCCTCAGTCAACGTTCGAAGGGGCCGACTTCCACACAGCCCCCCACGCGTCGGCCGACGGGCGCAAACTTTTCGCCCGCTGCGCAAGCCGTTTCCCGCGGCTTTCGGGCTCCGGAATCGTCAGGTGGGTGGCGGGCTTCCACTTAGGCGGGGGCCCCGCGTCTGGCACGCTCCTGGCTCGGGGGGTGGCGGGGCCGTCGGCTCGCGCCGCGCGGCGGTCGCGCGGGCGGCCGGGATGGGGAACCGGGGAGGCACGCTATGACGGTGTCGTCAGACGGGATCGGGAGCCGCGCCCTGCGCGGAAGTGACGCGCGCGTCGCCGCGCTCGTCGCCGCGCTCGGGCTGTGCGTCGCGCTCGGCGCGCTGGCGCCGGGGGCGGCCTTCGCCCAGGGGGACGTCCCCGTGCGCGACGGCCAGTGGATCGCGGTGGGTCTTGGAGGCGGTCTGGACCAGGTCGCGTGCGGCGTGTGCGCGAGCACGCCGAAGCCGGGAATCGCGGGCCACGTCCGGTTCGGCGGCACGCTGAGTCGGAGGCTCCTCCTGGGAGGCGAGTTCGATCTGTGGACCCGCGGCGACGAGGGGGTCCGGCAGTTCCTCGCCTCGCTCGGTGCGGTCGCCCTGTTCTACGCCGATCCCGACGCCCGCTTCCACCTCAAGGCGGGCGCCGGCGCCGTCGGCTTCCGGGCCTCGGAGGAAGGGGACGAGCTCACCGCCCTCACGTTCGGGATCACCGGCGGGCTGGGCTACGACTATCCGATCACCGAGACGCTGTCGCTGACGCCGTTCGCGAGCCTCACGCTCGCGCCGTTCGCGGATCTGAAGTTCAACGGGGACCCGGCGGTGGGGGACGCCACCCTGGGTCTGCTGCAGGCCGGTCTCGGCCTGACCTGGCATTGAGCGGGGCCCGCCCGTCCCGATCGTCGAACCACGCAGGAGGGAGCATGCTCGATCGAAGCCCGCCCCGTCTCGCCCGGCTCGCCGTCGCGGCGATCGGCATGGGGGCCATCACCTGGGCCTGCACCAACACGCCCACGTTCAACAACCCCGGCGACGTCGCGCCTACGGGCCAGTTGAGCGCGGCGTACGGGACGTGGACGCCGGGGCCGTTCGACACGTGCAGCAAGGAGATCCACGACTCCTACTCGACGGTCGGGCCCGATGGGAAGCTCTACCCGACGTGGCACCCGCCGATCGACCCGGTCACCGGCTGCTCGTTCGGACACGAGCACGGCGCGGATCCGTCCGGGTCGGCCATCTTCGACGAGATCGGTCCGCTCCCGTTCGGATACGCGAACGAGCAGCTCGACATCTACGACCCCGGCATGTCGCGCCACGAGGACCACGTCGGCCACAAGATCGAGTACGAGAACGACGTGCGCATGAGCTTCGGCGGTCCGGCCGACGCGGTGTTCGAGGCCCGCTGTCACCTGCTTATCAAGCTGCACCAGGGCACGCACTCGAAGGACGCGTTCACCAACAACATGCACGAGATCATGTACCACGCACGCTGTTCGGACGGCTCGGCGGTGAGCATGGTGTTCATGACCAAGATCGGTGACGCCGGCGAGTTCGTGGACACGTGCACGGGGAACCACGTCCACGTGGGCACCCCGTCGCCGGCCACCTCGCCCGACGGCGGCGGGAAGCGGATCATCCCGACGCGCGCCTGCGCCGAGAGCCTGATCCTCGTCTCGGCCGGCGAGCGCTCGAATTTCGGCGGCCTCCGGGAGCGCTGGGAGGTGTCGGAGCAGCTGCGCACGACGAACAGGCGCTCCCTCGTGTCGATCAACCCGTACTTCAACGTGTCGCGCCCGTCCCGCTTCTTCGATCCATCGCTCAGCGACCTCACCGGACGGCCGATGGCGCTGTGCTACGAGACCGTGGGCGGGCTCCGGGCGCGCGGCGGCGACTGCGAGGAGGCGACCCGCGAGGGTGAGATCCAGGGCATCGCGTACGACGACCCGCGCTCGCCGTTCGACGGCGTGGCTCGCGACTTCGACGTCAACTCGCTCCGTATCTCGAACGCCGACGGGCCCGAGGTGTGGTACACGGATCCGCTGGGCGGCCACGCGCGGCCCGACCCCTTCCCCGGCTCGATCCGGCAGTGGATCGCGGTCATCGACAACACCCGCGGCGGCGCCGACATGCACGGCCCGCGGATCGGCAGGGAACGCGACCACGGCGCCCCGAGCGTCCACCCGCCGAACTGAGCGGGGGCGTCGCTCCGGCTTCGAGAGAGTCCCCAGGTCCCCCCCCGCCCTTGCGGGCGGCGGTGCCCCACCCGACGGGTGGCCGTGGCACCGTCGTCCGGGGGGGATCGTGATTCGTCGTACAGCGGCGCGGACGGCCGGACGGGGTGACCCCGCCGGCCGGCCCGATTCTCAGAACAGCCCCAACACCCCCCCCATCGCCGCGAGGGCGACGACGGCGTAGCCGACGTCGATGGCGATGAGCCGCAGCGGCCGCGCCTCGAAGGCCATGATCGACAGGATGTACATGGCGACGATCCCGACGCCGTACTCGAGCCCGAGGAGCATTCCGTCCATGAACCCCGACAGACCGAACGCGCTGAGGCTCGACGCCAGCGTGAAAGCGGCCATGAGCGACGCCAGACCGGCGAGCGCGTAGCCTCGTCCCGCGGCCGCCCGCAACGTCTCCTCGCTCTGTCCCACCGCCGACATCCACCCGCGCGCGAACAGGACCGGCGAGTACCAGACCGCCGCCACCACCATGTTGACGACGGCCGCGACGAGGACACCTACGACGTTCACTCCTTCACCCACGGCTGCCTCCCAGAGACCGGTTCACGAGGACGCGGGCTCCCGACCCGCGCGGATCCGGAGGAGGGTGTCGTCGCGGCCGACACCGCGATTGGATGAATCCGCCACGTGCGCCCCTCGGCGGGCTGGCGAGCGGCCGCTCGCGGGGCGATCGTGGCCGTATGGATTTGCACCGGCACGTGCCAGGCCCGCCCCTCGACGGCTTCGTGGACCACTTCTGGTACGTGGCCGCCCGGGATCTGCGGCACCCCCGCCAGGTGCTGTTCCCGGACGGCGGCGTCACCGTCCACTTCAACCTCGGGGACGCGCCGGGCCTCGTGCGCAACGACACCGGGGAGATCACGCGGTACGCGACCACCTGGATCTCGGGCGAGCGCGTCGAGCCCTACACACTCGATGTGCCGGGGCGAGTGCGGCTGCTGGGGATCCGCTTCCGTCCGGGCGCGGTGTTCCCCTTCCTCGGGTTTCCGGCGCGGGAGGTGGCCGGACATGTCGTCGAGCTCGACCACGTGCTCGGAGGGCTGGCGGACGAGGCGTGGGAGCGGGTGGCTGAGGCGGACGACCCGCTCGCGGCGTTCGCCGTGCTCGAGGAGGTGCTGCGGCGGCGGATGGGGGGCGGTCCCGACACACCGCCAGCCAGCGTGTGCGCCGCGCTCGCGGCCATGCAGCGGGCCGGACCCGGTCTGTCGGTGATCGATCTGGCGGCGGAGCTCGGGGTGAGCCACCGCACGCTGCTGCGTCTGTTCGAGCGCTGGGTGGGGGTGACGCCCAAGACGATCCAGCGCGTTTTCCGCTTCCAGCGGGTCATCGCCCTCGAGGATGTCGGCGAGGCGCTCGACTGGTCGCGGGTCGCGTACCGCTGCGGCTACTACGACCAGGCGCACCTCATCCGAGACTTCCGCGAGTTCACCCGCACGACCCCCACGGCATACCGGGCCGCACGGCTCGAGTACCCGAACTACGTGCCCGACGGGGCGTGAGGCGCCCGCGGTCGACCGGGCGCGCCCGTCGTGGCGGATTCATCCAATCTCCCGGCCTCCGTCGGCCCCCAGCGTGAGCGACAACCCGGGCGGCCGGAGAGAGCTTGCCAGGGCTACCCCGAACGGGAGGGAGCGCATGAGCCGCCGTCCATCCAACCGATCGATCCGCCCGGCCATGGCGGCCCTGCTGGCCGGCCTGTCGGCCGCCTGTGCACCCGGCGGGGACGACACGGCCCACGAATCCGGGCGTCCATCGGTCGACGCGGGGGCCACCGCCGCGCCCGAGCTCGTGCTGGCATCCGACCGTGACGGAGCGGACATGGACCTCTACCTGCACGTGCTGGGCACGGACTCGTTCACGCGCATCACGTCCGACTCCGGGGCCGACTACGGGCCCATGTGGTCACCGGACGGCGAGCGGATCCTGTTCGAGAGCGACGTCGAGGGGGACCTGGAGGTCTATACCGTCCGGGCGGATGGGTCGGACCGCCTGAACCTCAGTCGCAATCCGGGCCACGACGGGGGGGCCTCGTTCTCGCCGGACGGCTCGACGATCGTGTTCGTGTCGACACGGGATGCGCTCGCGGAGGGCCACTCCGCCCGCGACATCTGGCTCATGGACGCCGACGGTTCGAACCCCCGCCGGCTGACCAGGAACGAGTCCTACGAGGGGGCGCCGCGCTTCTCGCCCGATGGGCGCCGGATCGCGTTCTGCCGGCAGATCAGGAACGAGCAGCGCGAGCTGGACGGCGAGATCTTCGTGATGGACGCCGATGGGACGAACGAGACCCGGCTCACGCACCGCCCGGGGTTCGACTGCCTGGCGCACTGGTCGCCGGACGGCACCCGGCTCGCATTCCACGAGTGCGGCGAGGAAGCCTGTCACATCTTCGTGATGAACGCCGACGGCACGGGGGCCGCGCAGGTCACCGGCGCGCACGACGGCAATTGGCCCGTCTGGTCGCCCGACGGCGAGTGGATCGCGTACACCGCGACGGTGGACGATCAGACCGACATCTGGATCGTGCGGCCCGACGGGTCGGACGCGCGGGCCGTGACGAGCTGGGGCGGGCGCGACGAGGTGGCCGACTGGCGCCCGGCGGGCGCGAGATGACCGGACCTACCCTCAGTAGACCTCGAGGTCGCGTCCGAACGCGAGCCGGCCCGTGTACCCGGCGGCCCGGATCTCCCCCAGGAGCGCGTCGGGGGTGACGCCCCACAGGAGCTCGTGCGTGAGCACGAGGATCCCGGGCCGGGCCCGGACGGCGAGCCCGGCGAGCTCCACGGACGAGGTGTGCGCCTGCGCGTGGTACGCCCGCCACTCGGACGTCCGGCCGCGAAACGCGGCGGCCGAGTACACCTCGTGGACGAGCACGTCGCACCCGTCGCACGCCTCGACGACCGCGTCGCTCGGCGCCGTGTCGCCCGAGATGACGATCACGCGGTCGGCGGTCTCGAAGCGGTACCCGAACGCCTCCGCCCACCCGGTGTGCGGCACCCGGAAGGCGGTCACGCGCACGCGCTCGTCCTCGTACACGAGCCCCTCATCGACGTCCTTCGCCTCGACGCGCCACCCGTCTGGCGTGAACGGCTGCCGGCCCGAGCGGCGGTTGTCGATGTCGGCCCGGTAGGCGGCCGTGAGGTGCGCCGCCATGTCGGCCGTGCCGTTCGGTCCGTACAGACGGAGGGGCGACGCCCGCTCGAGCACCCACGGCGTGAGCATGAGATCGGGGAGCCCCACGGTGTGGTCGCTGTGGAGATGGGTGAGGAACGCGATGTCGAGGTTCGGGCCGTCGAGCGCGGCGCTGCCGTATCGGATGGCGGCCGCCGACGCCCGACGCACGACGCCGGGGCCCGCGTCGACCAGATAGGCGTGGCCATCCACCAGCACCGCCGTCGCCGGTCCAGAGCTTTCCGGGTCCGCGTTGGGCGTCCCGGTGCCGAGCAGCACCACGTGGGTGCCGGTGTCGAGGTCGGGGGTCGCGGCGCCGGCCGACGGCGGGGCGGCGGCGGGCGGCGGGCCCCCGGACGTCGCTCGGGCCCCGGAATCCGCCCCGTCGCCCCCCGCCCGGCAGCCGGCCGCGAGACACGCGAGCGCCCCGATGGCGATCGACGCGCCGACGCCCGCGCCGCCCGTCCGTGTCCCGATCCGTCTCATGCACTGCAAGATCGGCCGCGCGCCGGGACGCGACAACGCTTGACCGGGCGGGTGCGGCGCGGCCTTTTCGGTCCATGCAAGAAACGCGACGAGGCCCGGACGTGGGCGCCGGACCGCGACCGAACCCCCGGCGGGCGGACCGACACGGCGTGTACGTGGCCGTGGCGATCTTCTACGCGCTCCTCTTCCTCGCCGTCATCTGGCCCGTGTACCCGCTGTTCGCGCGTATCGAGCCCCGCATCCTCGGGATGCCGCTCTCGATGGCCTACGTGGTCGCCGCCCTGCTCCTGTCGTTCGCGATCCTCCTCGGTCTCTACCTGTGGGAGGGCGCCGGACGGGGCGTCGAGCCGGATCTGGGCGTCGAGCCGGATGTCGTGGGGACGTCCGATCTGGTCGGTGGACCCGATCCCCGCGGGGACGCCGGCTGATGGCCGCGTGGCTCATCGTCTTCCTCGTGACGATCGGCTACCTGATCGCGTCGCTGGTCATCGGGCTCGCCTCCGGCGGGCACGCCTCGAAGTCGACCGAGGGCTACGTGGCGGGCGACCGCTCGCTCGGCTTCCTCGTCATGTACTTCATCATGGGCGCCTCGATCTTCAGCGCCTTCGCCTTCCTCGGCGGACCGGGGTGGGCGTACAGCCGCGGCGCCGCCGCGTTCTACATCCTCGCCTACGCCACCGTGGGGCTCGTGCCGTGGTACTTCTTCGGGCCCCGCGTGGCGGCGCTCGGCCGCAGGTTCGGGTACGTGACCCAGGCCGAGCTGTTCGCGCACCGCTTCGAGAGCCGCGCCATCCCGGCCATCCTCGCCGTGCTCTCGGTGCTCGCCTTCCTGCCCTACCTGATGCTTCAGATGGAGGGGGCCGGGTACGTGTTCAGCGTGGTCACCGAGGGGCGCGTGCCCGAGTGGGCCGGCGCGGCGATCGCCTACGGCGTGGTGCTCATCTACGTGTTCCGGAGCGGGGTGCTCGGCGTCGGGTGGACCAACACCTTCCAGGGCATCTTCATGATGGCGCTCGCCTGGGGGCTCGGTCTCTATCTGCCGGCGAAGCTCCACGGCGGCGTGGGGCCGATGTTCGACGCCATCGCGAGGGAGCTCCCCGACATGCTGCGCGGGCCGGGGCTCGGGCCCGACGGGAAGCCGTGGACGTGGGGCGCCTATTCGAGCGCGGTGGCCATCTCGGCGCTCGGGTTCAGCGTGTGGCCGCACTACTTCATGAAGATCTACACGGCGCGCGACATCCCGACCCTGAAGAAGACGGTGATCGCCTACCCCACGTTCGCGATCTTCCTCGTCCCCATCCTGTTCATCGGGTTCGCGGGCGTGCTCGCCTTCCCCGGCGTCCAGCCGGCCGACGCCATCCTGCCCACCATCGTGACCTCGGCCGAGGTCGGGCTGCCGCCGTTCATCGTCGGGCTGTTCTGCGCCGGGGCGCTGGCGGCCTCGATGTCGACGGGGGACGCGCTGCTCCACGCGGCGGGATCGGTGGCGGTGAAGGACTTCTGGGACAACGTGCGTCCCGATACGCTCGATGATGCCGCCCGGCGACGCTGGATCCGCACGCTGGTGGTCGTGTTCGGCGCGCTCGCCTACCTGCTCGCGGTGGTGGCGCGCATCAGCCTCGTCGAGCTTCTCCTCCTGAGCTACGGGTTCATCGCGCAGCTCTTCCCGCTCACGGTGGCGACCTTCATGTGGCGCGGCGTGACGCGCGCCGGGGCGCTCGCGGGGCTGATCGCGGGCGGCGGCGTGACGATCCTCCTCAACCTCGCGCCCGGACTCGCGTGGGGCGGGATCCACCCGGGGATCTACGGGGTGGTGGCGAACGTCGTGGCGATGGTGCTCGTGTCGCTGGCGACGCCGCCGATGCGTCCGGCGCACGTGCGGGCGTTCGTCCCCGACTGAGCCACCGCGAGGGGCTCACATCCTCCTCACATCTCGAGGTCTTGTCGCGTCGGGCCGCTTCTCCGAGCGTCACGGTGGACCCCATGCAGGGAGCGGGACACGATGATGGTGACGAACGAAAGGCGGCGGGATTTCCCGACCCCGGATTCCTCGAGGAGGATCGCGCCAGGCTCCGCCGGGGGACGCCGACGGCGGGCCGGCGCGCTGGTGGCGGGCGTCCTCGGCACGCTGTGTGTGCCGAGCGCGGCCCTCCTCGCCCAGACGGAAGAGCCCACCCTCGAGGTCCTGCCGCTCGAGGAGGAGACGCGGCTCGCGTTGTCGGCCGCCCCCGAGCACCTGCGCGACGGCGCCGGGGTGGTCGCGCTCACCGCCGACGGGTTCGTGACCGTGCGGGAGACCCGGAACGGGTTCACGTGCGTGGTCAACCGGGACCATCCGCTCAACCGCAAGCCTACCTGCTACGACCCCGCGGGGACGGCCGCCATCCTCCCGAAGGTCGAGTTCGTGGGCCGGCTCCTGCTCGAGGGCGTCGCGCTGGACGAGATCGACCGGCGCGTGGAGGAGAAGTTCGCTTCCGGGGAGTTCGTCGCGCCGAGCCGGCCGGGCATCGCCTACATGCTGTCGGCGGAGATCCGCAACGTCGACCCGCGGACGGGCGAGGTGGGGACGTTCCCGCCGCACCTGATGTTCTACGCCCCGAACCTCACGAACGAGGACATCGGGGCGTCGTTCGAGGCCATGCGCGAGCACCCGTGGCTCCCGTTCGTGGGCTACCAGGGGCCGCACGGATTCATCATCGTCGTGGTCGGAGACCCGGCGCCATGAGCGCCGCCCGTCCGCTCGTCCTCGCCTGTGTGCTCGCGCCGCTCGCCGGGGGCGTCCGCGGGCAGGAACCGCTGTCGCTCGACGACTTCGACGGGTGGGAGGGCTGGCCCGTGACGGCGCCCGGCGAACTCGCGCTCCACGACGCCCGCCTCGTGCCGATCCGGCTCGAGTTCGACGGGCTGTTTCCGGGCCCCAACGGGTTCGGAGTGCCGCCGCTCGACAGCCTGACGATGTACATGGACGTGTTCGAGGAGGACTTTCACGGCGAGCCGGCCGTATGGATCCAGTGGACATCGAGACCCCCGCGGGGAGGGACTGGAGCTCCCGCTCTCGATGCGCTGCTCGTGGATCGCGCCACCTTCCGGCTGCTGTTCCGCGTCGGCGCGTCCGGCCGCGGGGAGTGGGCCGGGACCTACGAGGTCATCCAGGCGAAGCCCGAGCGGGTGCAGCAGGTCACCGTGGACGAGGAAGGCGAGACCGCCCGACACGTCCTCGACGGAGCGGGCACGTACTTCGACTTCGCCGCCTACCCGTTCCTGTTCCCCCTCCTCGACCTGCGCGAGGGCCTCGCGCTCCGTCTGTCCGGGTACGACTACCTCGACAAGGCGCCCGAGGTGCTCGCGGCGCGCGTGGTGGGGCGAACCCGCATCCCCGATGCCGCCGGCGTCGAGCACGAGGCGTGGCGCGTCGACGTGATGCCCCCGCATCGGGCGACGCTGATCACGTTCTACGTGTCGCCCGAGCCGCCGTTCTTCTACGGCTGGGATTACCGGCTCACCCGGGACGGGAGCACGGCGCTGCGTCTCAGGCTGCGGGGGTGGACACCGATCTCCACCCGCTGATCCGGGCGGAACCCGTCGCGCGCTCGCCGGTAGGCATCACCTCTCGAGCGCGGAGCGACGGATGGAACGACCGGATTCCGAGACCCTCCCCGGATCGAAGGCCACCGGCCGGGTCCGGTTCGCCGATTTCGAGATGGACCTCGCGCGCGGCGAGCTCCTGCGCGCCGGGCGGCCGCGGCGTCTCGAGCCCCTGCCGACGCGGCTCCTTACGGTCCTCCTCGAGCGACCCGGGCACCTGTTCCTGCGCGACGAGCTCCTGGAGCGCGCGTGGCCGGATGGTCAACACGGCAGCGAGCGGGGGTTGAACACCGCCATCCGTCAGACGCGCCGCGCGCTGGGGGACTCCGCCACGCGGCCGCGTTTCATCGAGACCGTCCCGCGCCGCGGATATCGGTTCATCGCCGAGGTGGCGGAAGGGCCCGACGAGCCGGCGCCGGGGTCTGGCGGGCCGGGGCGCGAACGTGCGCCGCGGCGGCGCGTCGGACGCGCGGTCGTCGGCGCCGCCACCGCGGTCGGGCTCGCCGCGCTGGTCGGTCGGGCCCTCCTGCCGGACGACCGTGCGGAGCTCCGCATCGCCGTGCTGCCGTTCGACGTGCTCGGCGCGCCCGCCTCGGGCGAGCTGCTCGCGGCCTCGCTCGAGGAGGACCTGATCACGGCGCTCGGGACGCCGGCGCCCGATCGCCTCCAGGTGATCGCCCGGACGTCTTCCTCGCGCTACGCGGGCTCGGACGCGTCGGTGGCCGACATCGCGCGCGAGCTCGACGTGGGGTTCCTCATCGAGGGGAGCCTGCGCCCCGGGTCGGACGACGTACAGGTCGTCGCGCGGCTCGTGCGCGCCGGGGACGCCGCGGAGGTGTGGTCGGAGATGTACGTGCTCGACGGGCCCGCGCAGCTCGATGCCGTGGCCGGGGCGGTGGCGACACGCGTCGTGGGAACCCTGGTCCCCGACTCGCCCGCCACCCCGGAGCTCGCCCGCGCCGAGCCTGCCGAAGCCGCCCGGCTCCCCTTCCTCATGGGCCGCCACCTGCTCCACGACGAGCGCTGGGAGAGCCGGGTACGCAGCATCTCGCCGCTCGAGGAGGCCATCCGGCTCGACCCGGGGTTCGCCCCCGCGCACGCCATGCTGGCCGAGGCCCTCATCCTCACCGACCGGATCGTGGACGCGGAGCCGCACGCGCGCACGGCGCGCTCGCTCGATCCGGATCTCCCGCTCGGCCACCTCGTCGACGGGTTCCTCGCGATGCTCCTCGACGGCGATCAGCCGCGCGCGGAGGCGTCGCTCCGACGCGCGGTCGCGGAGATGCCGGGGAACCCCCGCCCGATGCAGGTGCTGGCCTACCAGCTCCTCGTGCGCGGCAGGACGGTGGAGGCCCTGGGGTGGATGGAGCGGGCCACGCGGCTCGACCCGGTGTCGGCCGCGACCGTGGGGGACCTGGGCTACTTCTACTACCTGGCGGGGAGGCACGCGGACGCGCTCGAGTGGTGTGACCGGGCCCGCGAGCTGGACCCGGCGGCCGAGTGGCCGTTGCGTTGCGCGTTCGACGCGGCACGCGCCGCCGGTCACGCACGGGAGGCGAGGGCCGCCGCGCTCGCGCTGCTGGAGCGGAGCGACGCGTCGGGGTGGACGCCGCGTCCCGACACCGCCGGCCCGGAGAGCGACGCGGTCGAGCGCTGGGCGCGGGTCGAGCTCGCGCGCGCGCGAGCGGCGGTGCGCGCCGAGCAGCCCGCCCACTACTGGCTCGCGCTCGCGCTGGCCGATCTCGGACGGGCCGATGAGGCGGCGCTCGAACTCCGGGCGGCGGCGGTCGAGGAGCCCTCGCTGGGCACGCTCACCGCGGCCCGCGAGCCCCGTCTGGCCGCGCTGCGGGGCACCGAAGGCTACCGGGAGCTCCTGGCCCGCTTCGGGCTGTAGCCGGCCGCGGCCGGCGGGAGCGGATCAGCAGGGGGGGCCGTCCGCTTCCCGCCGGTGCCACGTATACGTCCGTCTCGGCACCCACTCGCCGTCCACGCCGTCGAAGCTCCGGCTCTCGTCGGTGTCCGCATCGGGCTCGCGCGTCTCGTGGCGCACCGACGCGGTCGCCCCGTCCGGGGTCCGGAAGACCTGCTCGGCGATCGTGAGTCCTTCCTCCGGCGAGGTCGCGTGACCGTTCCCCACCATCCCCCCGGGGCTCGCCTGGTACACCAGCCCCTTTCCCTCCACCGGGTCCCAGCCCATGAAGAACTTCCAGAACGGCCCCACCACCTCGCCGTCCCGCTCGCCCCACAGGCACCCCTCCGCCGCCAGACCGCCGGGGACCATGTCGAACCGCATCAGATACGCGTCGATCCCGCCGTCCTCCTCCTCGTACGCCGCGTTCGAGGTCCACCACACCGTGCCGCCCCGCGTGCGGAACTCGAGGTGCGCCTTCCAGCGCGCCAGCCCGGCGTCCTCCGCCCCCTGCGCGAGCGCAGCCTGCGCGCCCACGCCCGCGCCCGCGCCCGCCACGATCGCCGCGCGCAGCAGGGCCCGGGTCCGATTCCATCGCCTCATCGCGTCCTCCCGTATGCGGCGTCCGATCGGCGGTGCGGGTGGCGACCGCCGGCACATCGAGCCGTGAAACGACCCTCGTGAGCGACCAATGCGGCCACGCGGCGTCGGTGACAAGACGCGCGGATGTGAGCGGAGTGTGAGGACGGTGAGCCCGCCGGGTCCGCGCCATCCAACGGGTGCGAAACGGCCTCCTCGATGGGGCCGCCGGCCGGAGCCGACACTCGGGCCCTAGGCGCGGGGGGGCGGCTGCCGCTCCCGGTCACGCAGCGAGTGGAGCACCCCGGCGACCAGCACGGCGCCGAGACCGAGCGCGACCAGGGCCGCGAGCAGGATGGGAAGGCCCCAGAACAGCATGGACCGGTCCGGCTCGCCGATCTGGCCGATCGCGATGTCCCACACGTACCACTCGAGCCCCGCGAACCCGACCAGCAGGAGGCAGCCCGCCCCCAGCCCGATCGCGATGGCCCGCAGACGGCGGCTCACGGGACCGCCCGCTCAGCCGGCCGCGGCGTAGCCCGCGGGCCACTCGAGGGCCAGCGCCCGGTTCCCGCGCAGCCCGAGCGCGAGCTGGGCGATCGGCATGTGCTCGCTCACGGTGTGCGCGAGCCGGTCGTCACCCGGCCCGAACCCGACCACCGTGAGCCCGGCCTCCGCGAAGTGACCCCCGTCGGTGGCGAAGCGCCACACATCGACCGGCGGTTCGCCGCCCAGGGCGGCCGACAGCACCTGCGAGGCCGTGCGGATGGCGGGGTGATCCGCGGGGAGCGCGTGCGCCGGATTGTCGGCCGCGTAGGTCATCTCGTACCCCGCGTAGCTCACGCGGGGGTACTCGGGGACGAGGATCTCGGTCTCGGTCCCCTCGATCTCCGCCTCGCGCAGCAGCGGGAGGAGGCGCTCGCGGAGCGACTCCGCGGTCTGCCCCGGCACGGTGCGACAGTCGAGCGTGAGCAGCACCTCGCCGGGGATCACGTTGGCGCTCGACTGGTCGGTGCGCAGCAGCGTCGGAGCCAGCGTGGCCCGTCCCAGCTCGGGGTCCTCGGGGAGCTCGACATCGACGAGCGCGGCCAGGAAGCGGCCCATCACGGTGAGCGGGTTGCGGCCCAGCTCGGTCATCGAGGCGTGCGCCATGCGGCCGCGCGCGTGCGCGTGGAGCTCCACGCGGCCGCGATGCCCGCGGCGGAGCTCGTTGCGGCTCGGCTCGCCCACGAGGATGAGGTCGGGGCGCAGGGTGTCGGCCATGTAGCGCGCGCCCAGCCCGCCCACCTCCTCCTGGACGACCGCCGACACGTACACGTCGCCGGGTGGCCGCTCGCCCTCCGCGAGCAGCCCGGCGACCGCGTGCACCTGCGCGGCGAGCGGCCCCTTGATGTCGACGGCGCCACGGCCCCACACGCACCCGTCGTCGATGTCGCCCGAGAACGGGTGGTGCGGCCAGTCGTCGGGATCGCCCGCATCCACGTGGTCTAGGTGCGTGTTGAACATCACGCTCGGCGCGTCGGCGGCCCCGCGCACGAACCCGACCACGTTGCCGGCTTCGTCGACCCACACCTCGTCGTAGGCCAGACGCTCCATCTCGGCCACCACGAGGGCGGCGATGTCGCCCTCCCTGCCGGGCATCGAACGCGTGCGGATGAGGCGCTGGAGGAAGTCTACGCAGTCATCGACGTCGGACATGGCCGGCTCGGCGGTTCGGTTCGGGCGTGGGCGCCCGCCGAATGTGCGGCCCGGGGCCCTCCCCACGCCACCGACGTGTGGAGCGCGCAGACGCCCCTAGGCCACCGACGCCGCCTCGGGCGCCGCGCGCAGGAGCCCGCGCAGGGTGTCGAGCCCGCCGCCGAGGGCCGCCCGGTCCCGCACGCTGCTCAGACAGAGCCGCACGCGGGCCGGGACGTGCCCGCGGCCGGCCACGAACACATCGGCGGACGTGATCAGCACCCCCTCGCGGCGGGCGGCCTCGACGAGCTCGGAGGCCCGCCACGGGGCGGGGGGCGCGAGCCACACCTGATAGCCGGTCGGGTGGGCGTCGTACTCGAGCCCCTCGAGCCGCTCGCGGGCGATCTCCTGCCGCGCCCGCGCCTCGGCCCGCCTCGCCTCGAGCACGAGGTCCGCCGTGCCGTCGCCGATCCACGTCGCCGCGGTCTCCGCCAGCAGCGGCGAGGCCATCCACATGGTCGCGCGGATGGCGCTCTCGAGCCGCGGCACGGCCGTGCGGGGCGCCCGCAGGAACCCGATCCGGAGCCCGGGAGCGATCGTCTTCGAGAGGCTCGTCACGTAGTAGCTCAGGTCGGGGGCGAGCGCCGTCAGCGGCGGGCGCTCATCGTCCGCCAGGAGGGCGTGAACGCCGTCTTCGACGATCGCCACCTGGTAGCGCTCGGCGACCGTGGCGATCTCGACGCGCCTCTCCTCGCTCATGCTCACGGTCGTAGGGTTGTGGAGGACGGGCATGGTGTACAGGACGCGGGAGATCCCGGTTCGGCAGGCGGCGTCGAACGCCGCCGGGAGGAGGCCGTCCTCATCGGACGGGAGCCCGTGCAGGCGGAGCTGCATCCAGCTCGCCACGTCCTTGAGTCCCGGGGCGGTGAGGGACTCCGTCATGACCACGTCTCCCGGGCGCGCGACCACGCTCATCGTGCATGCGATCGCGTGCTGCGCGGAGGCGGTCACCAGCACCTCGTCGGTCTCGGCCCCCAGACCCGCGCGCGCCAGCCACTCGCCTCCGGCGGCCCGGTGCGCCGGGCTACCGGCGTGCGGCGCGTAGCCGAGCGCCTCGTCGAGATCCACGCGCCCGACGATGTCGGCCAGCCCGGCGCGCACCCGGCGGGCGAGCTCCCCGTCCCCGAGCCGCGGCGCCACCAGGAGGCTCAGGTCGATCATCGACGGGTCCGGGGTGGCGTCGAGCGCCCAGCGCGTGGCCCGCCGCCCGCGGTCGCGGACGAACGTCCCGCGCCCCACCTCGCCCTCCACCAGGCCCTGCCGGTGCGCCTCCGAGTAGGCGCGCGTCACCGTGCCGAGTGCCAGCCCGAGCGCCTCGGCGAGGGCGCGATGCGTGGGGAGCCGGTCGCCGGGCTCGAGACGGCCCGTGCGGATGTCGCGCGCCAGGACGTGGACGATGGCCGCGTACCGCGGGCGGTCATCGTCGTTGAGCTCGGGGATCCAGTTTGTCATGATACAATTTCGGTTCGTTGCGGGCGATTCCCCACGATTGTAGCATAAAAGACGCAAAATATCGAGCCGAACCGTTAGATTGTACTGGTACAATCTCGCGGCGGCGCTCGCAAGGCGCACCCGACGGTGCGAGATTCGGGAGACGCATGATGACCCCGTCCGCTCCATGTCTCACGGCCCTGATCGCCCTCGCCGGACTGGCCGCCGCCCCGGCGGTCCGCGCGCAGCAGTCCAACCCCCTGGTGGACGCCGCGTGGGTGCACCAGCACCTCGGTGATCCGAACCTCGTCCTCCTCCACGTGGGACCGGCGGACGAGTACGCCACCGAGCACATCGCCGGCGCGGTATTCATCGACCGCGACGACTTCAGCGACCCCGCCTCGCACGAGGAGGGACACCTGGTCCTCGAGCTCCCCGACCCGGCCGCCTTCCAGAGCGCGCTGCGCGAGGCCGGCGTGAACGACGACTCGCGCATCGTGGTGTACTGGGGCGGCGAGTGGGTAACCCCGACCGCACGCGTCGTGTACACGCTCGACTGGGCGGGGCTCGGCGACCGCACCACGCTCATGAACGGCGGGCTCAACGCGTGGAAGGCGGCGGGCTACGAGCTCACGGGCGAGGCGCCTTCCCCCGCCGCCGGGAACGTCACCCTCCATCCGCGATCCGAATTGGTGGTCGACGCCGCGTGGGTCGGGGCGCACACCGACCAGCCGGGCTTCCGGATCGTGGACGCGCGCGCCGAGGCGTTCTACGATGGCGTACGGGAGGACCAGGGGAAGGCGGGCCACATCCCGGGCGCGGGGAACGTCCCGTGGACGACGCTCGTGGACGAGGAGACCCTGCTCCTCGAGCCCCCCGAGACGCTGCGCGAGCGGTTCGCCGCGGCCGGGGTCGAGGATGGAGACACCGTGGTCGGATATTGCCACATCGGTCAGTACGCGACGCTCATGCTGTTCGCGGCGCGCACCCTGGGGCACCGCGTCGTGCTGTACGACGGCGCGTTCCAGGATTGGGCCCGGCAAGACCTCCCGGTCGAGTCGGGCCGGTGAGGGGACCGCTTCGCGGGGGGGCGACCGCCATGCTCCCGGCGGTCGGGGCCGCCCCGGCGACCGCCGCGGCGCCCCCGGACGCGGAGGGACATGGCGCGGCCCGACCCGGTGCGCGCGAGGCGCGCCCCTACATGAACCCCTACCTCGCCGGGGTGGGGATCGGGCTCGTCCTCCTCGCCGCGTTCGTCATCATGGGGCGGGGGCTCGGCGCCTCGGGCGCCTTCTCCTCGGCGGTCGCGGCGGGCGTGTCGAGCATCGCCCCGGAGCGCGCGCGCACGCTCGAGCCGTACGCGGCCTACATGGGCGACGAGCGGCGCGGGCCGCTCGCCGACTGGCTGGTGTTCGAGATCGTCGGCGTGACGATCGGCGGCGCGCTGTCGGCCTGGCTCGCGGGCCGTATGCGGCGCGGGATCGACAAGGGGCCTCGCGTCTCGAACGGGGGCCGACTCGCGTACGCGTTCGGCGGCGGGACGATCATGGGGATCGGGGCGAAGCTCGCCCGCGGGTGTACGAGCGGGCAGGCGCTGACCGGCGGCGCGCTTCTCTCGGTGGGGAGCTGGCTGTTCATCCTCGCCGCGTTCGCGGCCGCCTACGCGGCCTCGCCGCTGTTTCGGAAGGAGTGGACGTGAACGCGCCCCTGTACGAGATCGGCGCGTTCGGCGACACCGGGGCGCTCCTGTTCGCGCTCGGGCTCGGCCTCGTGTTCGGCTGGTTCCTCGAGCGCGGCGGGCTGGGGAACGCCACCAAGCTCGCGGGGCAGTTCTATCTCACCGACCTGACCGTGTTCAAGGTCATGTTCAGCGCCATCGTCACCACCCTGCTCGGCGTGTACTGGCTCTCGAAGCTGGGCTGGCTCGAGCTCCCCCTGGTGTTCCTCCCGCCCACCTACGTCCTCCCGCAGCTTCTCGGCGGGGCCGTGTTCGGGCTCGGGTTCGTGATGGGCGGGTTGTGCCCCGGCACGTCGTGCGTGGCCGCCTCCACCGGGAAGACCGACGGCCTCATGGTGGTGGCCGGGATGCTGTTCGGGGTGTTCGCGTTCAACGAGGCCTTCCCGCTCCTCGAGGGCGTGTACCGGGCGACGCCGATGGGGTCGGTGACGATCCCGGGGGTGCTCGGCGTGCCGTTCGGGGTGGTCGTGTTCGCGGTGGTGGCCATCGCGCTGGGCGCCTTCCGGGCGGCCGGGTGGCTCGAGGCGCGGGCGTGAGCACGAACCGCGTGCTCGCGATCGTGGCCGGCGTGCTCGGCGCGCTGGCGCTGTTCGGCGGCGACACCCCGGCGCCGGGCACCCCGGGCGCGATCTCCGCGCTCGAAGTGGCGCGGGCGCTCCGCGCGGATCCGGACGGCATCCGCATCCTCGACGTCGAGGACGAGGGCGACTACGCGCGCTTCCACCTCCCGCGCGCGGTACGCGCCCCCGCCGATCCGGCCGCGCTGCTGGCCGGGCTGGAGGACGCCGGAGCCGGGCGAGGCGATCTCGTGGTGGTGGCCGGCGGCGCGGACGACGACGGCCGGGCGGCGTGGCTCGCGCTGCGTCGGGCCGGCTACGTCCACGCCCGCTACCTGCCGCACGCGACCGACGCGTGGGTGGACGCGATCGTAAGCCCCGTGCTCCCGGCCGACGCGGACGCGGGCGCGCGCGCCGCGTGGGCGGAGCAGGCCGAGCTGTCCCGCTACTTCGGCGGCTTCCCGCGCGTGGGGAGCCCCGCCGACACCGCGACCGGCGACACCGCCGACAGGCTGCGGCGGGCGCGACGCCGCGGGTGCGCGTTCTAGATGGCGCCGCCGCGGATGCGCGTCGCGAGGGCCTGGTCACGGGTGTGCGTGCCGAGGCCGGCAGCGCGACCGCCCTTCCCGAGGCCGGCGGCCCCATGAGCGCCCGCGACTTCGCCCGGCTGCGGCACGAGGAGTACGGCCGGCTGGACGCGGCGGGCCTCGCCTATCTCGACTACACGGGGAGCGGGCTGTACGCCGACTCTCAGATCCGAGCGCACGCCGACTACCTGTGCGAGCACGTGCTTGGGAACCCGCACTCCGAGAGCGGCCCGTCCGCCGAGGCCACCGAGATCATCCACCGCACCCGCCGCGACGTGCTCGACTTCTTCGAGGCGGACCCCGACGTGTGGACCGTGTGCTTCACGCACAACGCGAGCGCCGCCGCCAAGCTGGTGGGCGAGGCGTTCCCGTTCGGCCCCCGGTCGCGGTTCGTCCTCCCGGCCGACAACCACAACTCGGTGAACGGGATCCGCGAGTACGCGCGCGCCGCGGGGGCCGAGGTGGACTACCTGGCGCTCGACGACGAGCTCCGTCTCCCCGCCGACGTCGACCTCGCGCCGGCGGGACCCGACCCGAGCCTGTTCGCCTTTCCGGCGCAGTCGAACTTCTCCGGCGTCCAGCACCCGCTCGCGCTCATCCAGACCGCGCGCGAGGCCGGATACGACGTTCTGCTCGACGCGGCCGCGTTCGTCCCCACCAACCGACTGTCGCTGGGCGAGGTGGAGCCCGACTTCGCCTGCGTGTCGTTCTACAAGATGTTCGGCTATCCGACCGGCGTGGGCGCGCTCCTCGCCCGCCGCGAGTCGCTCGGGCGCCTCAGGCGGCCGTGGTTCTCGGGCGGCACGGTGGAGTGGGTGACCGTGGGCACCGGCAGGCGGAGTCTCCTCCCCACCGCCGAGGCGTTCGAGGATGGGACCCCGAACTTCCTCGACATCGCGGCCGTATCGGCCGGGCTCGACCTGCTCCGGCGGGTGGGGATGGACCGTCTGCACGCGCACGTCGCGGGCCTCACGACGGCGCTCCTCGACGCGCTCGAGCGGGCGGGCCGGACGGCGGGTCGTCCGATCGTCCGCGTGTACGGCCCGACGGATCGGCACGACCGCGGCGCCACGGTCGCCTTCAACGTGCTCGACGCGGCGGGCGGCGTCCTCCCCTACGAGCGCGTCGAGCGGGCGGCGCGGGCCGAGGGGATCGCGATCCGCGGCGGCTGCTTCTGCAACCCGGGCGCCTCGGAGGCCGCGTTCGGCGTCGACCCGGAGCGGGCGCTCGGCTGTCTGGAGCGCGTCCCGAAGGGCGCCTTCCACCCGCGCCTGCTGGGCGACTGTCTGGATGGCGCGCCGGTGGGCGCGCTGCGCTCCTCGTTCGGGATCGCGAGCGACCGCCGCGACGTCGATCGGCTGGTGAGCTTCCTTCGCTCGGCGGCGACGGAGGAGCCCGGAGAGCGCCGCGCCGCCGGCTGAGCCCTCCTCAGGTCACGATGGGGGGGAACCCGATCGGCCGCTGGGCCTGGATGGCCCCCGCCACGGCGAGCGCGCGCGGCTCGTTGAACGGCGGCACGACCACTTGGAGCCCCACCGGCAGGCCGTCGCGATCGAGCCCCGCCGGAACCGAGGCCACCGGGACGCCCGGCAGCGAGAGCAGGAACGTGGGGGCCACCCAGTCGATGTAGGTCTCCATGGGCTTTCCGGCGATCTCCCGCGGGTAGTTCTCCTCCACCATGAACGGCGGCACCGCCATGCAGGGCGTGAGGATCGCCGCGTAGCCGTCGAACAGCCCGAGGAGCTGCTCGCGCATCCGCCGGCGCGTGTTCTCGGCCGCGCCCAGCTGCCGGGATGTCACCTCGAGCCCGGCGCGCAGGTTGGCGGCAACGTTCACCCCGTAGTCGTCGATCCGCTCGAGCCCTTCGTACAGCTGCGCCACGAACCAGTAGCCGCGGAGCGCGAGGAACGCGTCGCGCCCGTAGGACAGGTCGAGGTCGATCTCGTCGATCTCGACGCCCCAGCTGCGCACCACCTCGATCGCCTCGCGGCATACGATCTCGACCTCGGGGTCGACGCCGATCGAGGCGATGTCGCGGCAGTACGCGAAGCGGCGCTGGAACAGGTCGCTCTCCTCGGCCCACGTCTCTCCGCGCCGGCGCCGCGGCGGTACGGCGACCGGCGATTGCGGCGTCGGCCCGGCGAGCGCCTTGAGGGCGAGCGAGATGTCGGCGGCGCTGCGGGCCATCACCCCGGTCACCTGGAGGTCGTCCCACAGGTAGTTCGAGGGGTAGGTGGGGATGAGGCCGGCCGTGGGCCTGAGCCCGACCACGCCGCAGAAGGAGGCGGGGATGCGGAGCGAGCCGCCCAGGTCGGTCCCCTGCGCGAGCGAGATCATCCCGGTGGCGAGCGCCGCGGCGCCCCCGCCCGTCGAGCCGCCCGCGCTCCGGGTCAGGTCCCACGGGTTGCAGGTGGCGCCGAACACGTCGTTCCACGTGTTTCCGCCGGCCGCGTACTCGGGCGTGTTCGTCTTCCCCGCGATCACCGCGCCCGCCTCGCGGAAGCGGGTCACGACGAGGGCGTCCTCCTCCGGCACGTTCCGGGTGAAGCGTGTCGACCCGTAGGTGGTCCGGATGCCGGCCGTCTCGGTCACATCCTTGATGCCCACCACCAGCCCGGCCAGCGGCCCGGGGTCCTCGCCGGCCGCGATCCGACCATCGATGGCCTTCGCCTCGGCCCGTGCGCGCGGGTTCGGGGTCACGATCGCGTTGACCGCCTCGTCGTGGCGCCGGATGCGGGCGATGCAGGCTTCGAGGAGATCGGTCGCGGAGAGCTCGCGCTCGCGGATGCGGCGGGCCTGCTCGTGGGCGGAGAGGAGGGCGGGATCGAACGCGGCCGGGTCGGCCGGCCCGGCCGCCGCGTCATCCTCCCCTGCCTCGGGCCCGGCACTCGCACCCTCCGCCGGCGCATCCCGTCCGAACGGTCGGGCACGGGGGCCGCCCGCCTCGGGCGCGAGATCCTCGGGTCCGGACGCCGGGCTCACCGTCCGGCGCGCTCCGGGGGCGGCAGGAACATCTGGGCGATCGCCTCACCGCAGCGGGCCGAGTCGAACGGGAGCGCGTTCGCTTGCAGCGCGACGACCACGCCCTGGTCGACCCAGTCGCCGATGAACGAGCGCGTCCCCTTCACCGTCCCCGTGTGGCTCGGGTAGCGCCGCCCCGCCTGGTCGGTGCGGATCCACCACACGATCGCCTGCTCGTGGCCCAGTGGACGCGGCTCGCCGCCGGGCACGTACTCGGGCACGGACCGGTCGATCTGCGGGCGCCGCATCTCGGCCACCGTCCCGGGACCGAGGAGCGTCCCGTCGTCGATCGCGAGCGCGAAGCGCACCAGGTCCTCGGCGCTCGACAGGATCCCGCCGCCGGCGTACTTGTAGCTCGGATCCTCGGGGTCGGCGTTTACGAACGCGCCTCGCCGGTCGCGCTCGTACCCGTGTCCGCGATTGTGGACGACGCGTGACGGGACGTCGAACTGCGTCGCCATCATCCCGGCCGGCTCGAACACGTACGTGCGCAGATAGTCCTCGAACCCCATTCCCGAGGCCGCCTCCACGATCCCCTGCATGAGGTTCATGGCGTGCGAGGAGTAGAACCAGCGCGTCCCCGGCTCGAACAGGAGGGGATCGTCGCGCCAGATCTTCGTCGCCTCCTCGAAGCTCTCGAAGTGGCGGAAGCGGAGGAGCCCGTACTCGCCGAACTCGCCCTCCCGATAGTGCCGCGTCCCCGACGTGTGGGTGAGGATCTCGCGGATCGTGATCGGCCAGCGCTTCTCCGGATAGTACGGGAGGTACGTCTGGATGGTCGCGTCGAGGTCCACCTTTCCCTGCTCCACGAGCTGCATCAGGCCGACGACCGACAGCACCTTCGACACCGAGCCCACGTTGTGCACGGTGCGCCCGGTGGCCGGCGTCCGGTTGTCGAGCTCCGCGACCCCGACCCCGTCGGAGAACACGATCTCGCCGTCCACCGCCACGGCGACCGAGAGACCCGGGAGGTCGTTCTCGTCGCGGATGCGCTCCATGTAGTCGAGGAGCTGCCGGCGATCGACGGCGGGCGCGGCGGCGGCCGGGGAGCGCGCCGCGGCCTGCGCGACGAGCGGCGCCACCGTCGCGACCGCGGGGGACGTGGCCAGGACGGCCGCGACGAACAGGCGTCGGACGTCGGTGAGGGGTCTCATGCGCCCAAGGTCGACCGACCGACCGTGCGCGGCAAGCGGGATCGACGCCGAGCGTGGCCCGTCCGGCAGGCTGCTAGTGCCGCCAGTCGGGAGACGAGAACGACCCCTCGCCCGGGTCGATCGGGAGCTCCGCCCCGGTGTCGAGCGTGAGCCGCACGAGCCCCTCGTCGCGCGCGAACGCGAGCTCCCGGCCGTCGGGGGACCAGGTCGGGTCGAGCTCGTTGAACGGGGTGTCGGTGAGCTGGACGACGTTCGATCCATCGGCGTCCATTACGAACAGGTCGTGGCTCGGCTCCTCCCCGCTGCTGGCGAACGGGAAGCGCGTGAAGGCGATCCGGGTGCCGTCGGGGGACCAGCGCGCGCCCTCGTCACGCCCGACCGGCACCGTGAGGCGGGTCTCCGCGCCGTCCGCGAGATCCACGACCCACAGCTCGGTGCCCGTCGGAGTGATGCGGCTGAACGCGATGCGGGTCCCATCGGGCGACCAGTCCGGCTCCCGATCCGGCTCGTCGGTGGAGGTGAGCCGCTCGAGGTGCGAGCCATCGGCGTCCACCAGGTAGAGATCGCCCTCACCCGTCCCCGAGCTCGAGAACACGATCCGCCGCCCGTCGGGCGACCACGCCGGCGACTCATCGGGCGCCAGGTCCTGTCCGCCCGCGAAGTCGCCGTCGTATCGGGTCAGGTCGTTCAGATCGCCCGAGGAGAGCTCGACCGTCCAGATGTCGAACCGGCCGTCGACGCCAACGGTCTGAAACGCGATCCGCGATCCGTCCGGGGACCACGCCGGCCGGTTCCCCTCCATGTCCGCGACCTGGATCTCGTCCGTCCCGTCGATGCGAGAGGCGAACAGGAACACGCCGCCTGGATCGGCGGGCTTCACCGACGCGTACACGAGGCGGTGGTCCGCCGGTGGCGGGCCCGTGAGGCCGTCCGCGGCGCACCCGGCAGCGACCGCGGCGACGCAGAAGATGAGAGGGAGCCGATGTGTCATGGGCGCAGTCTACACGGATCCCGAGTCCCTCGCCCGCTCTCCACCGGATGACCCGCCGTCTGAACAGACACGCCCGGCCTCCCGGCGACAATGCCCCGGGAGCCGCTTGCCCCGTGTCGGCCTTCCCCTTAGCATCTTGAATATAGCTTCTTGAAGGAACGAAATTGCGCTTGCGGAACGGGGCGCGGGACGCGGACGCCGAACCTTCGAAGGGAGATGGCCGTGGAGCTCGTGCGGGGCACGCTGGATCTGCTCGTCCTCAAGGCGCTGTCGTGGGAGCCCGTGCACGGCTACGCCGTGACGCGCTGGATCCGGTCGCGCACCGACGGGACGGTCGAGGTCGAGGACGGGGCGCTCTATCAGGCGCTCTACCGGATGGAGCGGAGGGGATGGATCGCGGCGGAGTGGGGGATGTCGGAGAACAACCGCCGCGCGAAGTTCTACGCGCTCACCCCGCGCGGCCGGCGCGAGCTCGAGAAGGGGACGCGCGACATGCGGCGCTACGTGGACGCCATGTTCGACGTCCTCGAGGCCGAGACCGCGTGAGGAGCAGGTCATGAGCCGCTCCCCCGGCATCCGCCGTTTCCTCCGCATCCGGCGGTCCGTCCGAGAGCAGGCATCGAACGACGTGGAGCGCGAGGTCGCGTTCCATCTCCAGATGAGGATCGACGAGCTGGCGGCCGAGGGCCTCTCCGAGGACGAGGCCCGCTCGCTCGCGCGACGCGAGTTCGGCGACGGCGAGCGGATGCGCGCGCGGCTGAGACGTGCCGGGGCGAGGACCGAGCGCTCGCGGCGCTGGACCGAGCTCCTCCTCGGCCAGCGGCTCGACGTGCGCTTCGCGCTCCGCCGCCTGCGCCGCGAGCCCGGGTTCGCGCTCATCGGCGGAGCGACCCTCGCGGTGGGGATCGGCGCGACGGCGGCCATCTTCACGGTGCTCGACGGCGTCCTCCTCCAGCCGCTCCCCTTCCGGGACGGCGATCGCCTCGTCGCCCTGTCGCACGCGGCGCCGGGGCTCGACGTGGAGTCGGTCCCGCAGGCGACGGGGACGTACTTCACCTACCGCGAGGAGGCGCGCACGCTCGAGGACGTCGCGGTGTGGCACGCGAGCCGCGTGACGCTCGCGGACGCCCAGGAGCCCCGCGAGATCCCCACGCTCACCGTCACGGAGGGGTTCCTTCCCCTCCTGCGCGTCTCGGTCTCGCTCGGCCGCGCGTTCGGCGGCGAGGACGTGGAGCCCGGCCGGGCGCTCACGACGATCGTGAGCCACCGCCTGTGGCTCGAGCGCCTGGGCGGAGCGCGGGACGCCATCGGCCACACGATCCGGCTCGACGGCCGGGAGTACGAAGTGATCGGCGTCCTCCCGGCCGGGTTCTCGTTCCTCGAGAACGAGCCGGACGCCCTGCTTCCCTACCAGTTCGACCGCTCGAACGCCCGCATCACCGACTTCAGCTACGAGGGGCTGGGCCGTCTCGCACCCGGAGCCACGCGCGAGTCCGCCCTCGCCGAGCTCACGCGGCTCCTGCCGGTGTCGGTCGAGAGGTTCCCACGCGGGCTGAGCGCCGAGATGCTGCGGCAGATCGGGATGCGCCCCGTGGTCCGACCGCTCAAGGACGTCTGGGTGGGTCAGCTCCGTGGCGTCCTGTGGATCCTGTTCGGCACCGTGGGCCTCGTCCTCCTCATCGCGTGCGCGAACGTGGCGGGGCTGTTCCTCGTGCGGGCCGAGGGGCGGCAACGCGAGATCGCCGTCCAGCGCGCCCTCGGCGCCTCGCGGGCGCGCGCGGCCCGCACCTACGTGCTCGAGAGCCTCGCGTTCGGTCTTCTCTCGGGGGCGGTGGGGCTCGCGCTCGCGTGGGCGGGCGTGCGCCTCCTCGCCGCTCTCGGCCCGTCGAACCTGCCCCGGCTGCGGCACGTCTCGGTGGGACCCGCCACCATCCTCCTCACCCTGGCGCTCTCCGCCCTGGCGGGGCTCTGCCTGGGGCTCATCCCCATGGTCCGCTCGCGGGTCGGCGTGCTGTCGCTCGCGCTCCGCGAAGGCGGCCGGGGGAGCGGCGACGGGAAGCAGCGGCACGCCTCGCGGAACGCCCTCGTGGTGGCCCAGATCGCCATGGCGCTCGTGCTCCTCGTCGGCTCGGGGCTCATGGTCCGGAGCTTCATCGCGCTCCGCGACGTGGATCCGGGGTTCGATCGCGACACCCCGGCCCTCACCTTCCGGCTCGGATTTCCGCGCGCGATCGTCCCCGACATCGAGACCGTCGTGGACCAGTACCAGGCGATCGAGCGCGCGCTCGAGTCCCTCCCCGGCGTCGACGCGGCGGCGTTCGTCAACCGCCTGCCCATGGACGAGGCCGTGGCCCCGGAGGATGCCCTGTTCGTGGAGGATTTCCCGGTCCCGGAGGGCCAGCTGCCGCCGATCCGGCGCTTCAAGTGGGTGTCCGGCGACTACTTCGACGTCGCCGGGCTGCGACTCCTGGCGGGGCGCGCCATCGACCGCGCCGACATCGAGACGCGGGCCGGGGTCGTCGTCATCTCGCGGAGCATCGCGGACGAGTACTGGGACGATCCGCGCGACGCGATCGGGAAGCGGGTCCAGAACGAGTGGGAGGCCGAGCATCCCGAGTGGCGCGAGATCGTCGGGGTGGTGGCCGACGTGCACGACGACGGTCTCGACCGCGACCCCGTGGGGATCGTGTACTGGCCCGCCGTGGTCGAGCGGTTCTGGGGATCGGACGTGTTCGCGCAGCGATCCTCGACCTTCCTCGTCCGGACGCCGCGCGCCGGACGGCCGGGCTTCGTGGACGAGGTGCAGCGCGCCGTGTGGTCGGTGAACCGCTCGCTCCCGCTCGTGAACCTCCGGACGCTCGACGAGGTCGTGCGGAGCTCGACCACCCGCACGTCGTTCACGCTCGTCATCCTGGCGCTCGCGGCCGCGATCGCCCTCTTCCTCGGCTCGGTGGGGCTGTACGGGGTGATCTCCTACGCCGTGTCGACGCGGCGCCGCGAGATCGGCGTGCGGATCGCGCTCGGAGCCGGCGGACGCACGGTGACGCGCATGGTGCTCCGCGAGGGGCTCGCGCTCGCCGTTGTCGGCGTCGTCCTGGGCGTCGCGCTCTCGGTGGGCCTCACGCGGCTCATGACCGCCGTGCTGTACGGCGTCGCCCCCGTGGATCCCCTCACGTACGGGATCACGGCCCTGGGGCTGGTCGGGGTCGCGGCGCTCGCGAGCTGGGTGCCGGCGCGACGCGCCGCGGGGGTGGACCCCATGCGGGTCCTGCGGCACGAATAGCCGCCGCCCCCGGGGATCAGGCCAGAGGCAGCGTCACCTATTCGACCGCGCGACCCCCCGGCGCCGGCGCGCCTCGAAGGAGGCCCTCGACGCTCAGATCTTCGTCCAGATCGGGCCAGTGGATCCCGTATCCGCCTCCCGCCACGCGCCAGTTCTCGCGCGCCGCGGCCGACGCCCGCGAGAGCCGTGGGTACCAGCGCAGCGGTACCGTGATCGTGCGACCATCGGCCAGATCGACGCTCAGGTGATCGGCCGACAGCCGGACATCACGCACCTTGGGCACCCCCGGACCTTCACGTCTCGAAGTGATCACGCCATGACTCCAACAGACGGGTGCGGTTCATCATCACCAGCCGCGTCAGCCGTCGCAACTCCGGCTGCGGAAAGCCGGCGTTGAACGCCACGCTCACCGGCTCGAGCCACAGCTTCGCGCTGCGCGCGTCTCGGTCGACGTGCACGTGCGGTGGCTCGACCGCATCGTGACTGTAGAAGTAGAAGCGATATGGACCGTGCCGGAAGACCGTGGGCATGCAACCGACCGAGAAGGAGGCGTCGTGGTTGCCCACTTTCTCGGGGTCCGACAACGTGCAATCATCCCGCGCCCGGCTCCGGTGACCGCGACAGGTAGTCGGCGAGGACGAGCGCGTGGTTGCGCGTCGTGTCGCGGGCGCCGTACAGGAGCGTGACGGTCCCCTCGCTCGCCAGGCCCCGCAGCTCCGACACCAGCTCCGGCTCGTCCTCGAGCTCCCCGGTGTAGCGCTTCACGAACTCCTCCCAGCGATCGGAGTCGGCGTGGAACCACTTCCGAAGCGCGTGGCTGGGGGCGATCTCCTTCATCCACCGATCGAGGGCGGCCGCCTCCTTCGACACGCCGCGCGGCCACAGCCGGTCGACGAGGATGCGCGTCCCGTCGGCCGGTTCGGGGTCCTCGTAGATGCGCTTGACCCGCAGGTCGAGCTTCGGCTCCGCGCGGTTCATCCCGGGATCGCCGTCGCGGCCCCGGGCGAGCTGGACGCCGCGGATCGCACGTCTACCCCTCGACGAACGCCACGACCCGGCAGAAAGCCGCTTCCCCGCCCTTGAACAGCCACGGGAAGCAGCCGATCGTGAGCCGCCGGTTCTGGAGCTCGGGCGCCGCGATGTCGCCGCCCAGGTTCTCGATGTGGATGCAGTCGTGCGGGAAGAGCGCGTTGTGGGTGAGCTGGTAGTGCTCCTCGGGGAAGAGCTCGTCCACCTTCTCCGCCCCCTCGAACTTCTTCTCGGCCAGCGCGCGCACGCGGTCGCAGTGCCCGAACGATCCTTTCCCGAGGAAGCGCCCGATCGGGAGGTTCATCGGGTGGTCGGTCGAGATCGCGTCCACGCCCCAGATGTGGATCTTCTTCTCGAGCAGCCACGGCACGAGGTCCGGGTGCGGCCCCGGGTGCGTGTGCACGTAGCGCTCCTCGTTCGCCTTGTCGCCGAACTGCGCGAACCGGTGCCAGCCGGTGTGGAGGATGAGGAGGTCGCCGTCCCTCACCTCGACGCGCGACTCGATCATCCCGGGCGTGTAGGCGGCGAGGTCGTCCATCTCGTCGGTGAGGTCCACGATCACCCCGTCGCCGTACAGCCACTCGAGCGGGATCTCGTCGATCGTCTTCCCGTTCGTCACGAAGTGCCGCGGCGCGTCGAGGTGCGTCCCCATGTGGTTCGAGGTCTGGATGTACTGCGCGTTCACCCCGTGCTCGACCTTGCGCTTGATGTACTTGACCTCGAACGGCGGGTAGTACGGCCAGAAGAAGCAGTCCTGGTTGAGCGGCTGCGACAGATCGTAGAGCTTCATGCCTCGGGCTCGGGCTCGGGTTCGGACGACGCGCTGGAAGACGGTAGGATACCGACCGGAGAGGAAGGGAGACACCCCCGCGGAGCCGTCAGAACGGCGCCCGATTCACTCCGTCGTCGCCTCGCCCTCGATCCATGAAAGGACCTCCGCCGCGAGGCGCGGCATCAGCTCGAGCAGGCGCTCGCGCTGGGCGATCACCTCATCCGAGTGCGGTCGCGGTCGCGCCGACCGACGCGCGCATCCGCGAGGTCGGCTTGCACCACTTCCCACTCTGCTCCGAGTGCGCGCTCCACCATGCGGCGGGTGCGTGACGAATCGGCACACACGAGGACCGGCATAGCGTCCTCCGTCCCGCAAGTGCGAGGGCTCGCCTCCTGTAGATTAGGTGATGTGAGTCGTCGAAATCCAACCACCGCGTGCATGCCGGACGGACCCCCCCCCGAGTTCGCCTGTAAATCATTACTATATAATGAGATGTGGCACCACAGCGTCAACGGGTGAGCGTGAACGGTGTCGCCGATTGGCAGCACCTCAGACGAGCAATGCGTCTGACTCACGTCCGGGAGCCGATGCTCCCCCGCCCGGTCCGCAGATCAGGCCGGAGGTCGTTCCCCGGCCTCGAGTCCGGCGAGGAGGTCGAGCAACCCCACGGCCTCCCACACCCGATTCCGCTTGCCCTTCGAGAGCTGCCGCAGGACTCCGGCAGCCTCGAGCTGTTCGATTGCCTGATAGACCTGCGGCCTGGACCGGTCGATCGCGGCCGCCGCCACTGGCGCCGTGAACATCGGGTGGGCCGGCAGCACGTCGATGATCGCCCAGGCGGCGGCATCGGCTCTCGGTGCATCCGACGATGCCGCGAGTCGTGCCCGCCATCGCTCGGTCAACCGCTCTACCGCCAGCAGGTACGCGCCGGCCAGATCCGCCGCCGTGGCCGCGGCGCTGGCAAAGCGCTCGATCCACGCCTCGGTTCGGTCTTCGCGGTAGTCGGTGAGGCCCTCGATGTATCCATCCCGATTGGCCGCCAGGACCACGCTGAGCGGAGGCACGTAGGCGGGCGCGAGGCCGCGCCGGCGCAGAATCGCATGGATGAGGGCGCGACCGGTCCGCCCGTTCCCGTCGTGGAACGGGTGGATTGTTTCGAACTGCGCGTGGACCAGGGCGGCCTGGACGAGCGGGGGCAGAAGGTCGTCCTCGATCGCGACGCAGACGTCTTCCAGCAACTCGCCGACATACTCGGGCGGCGGCGGTACGAAATCCGCACTGCACGGATTGTAGTCGTTCCCGCCGATCCAGTTCTGCTCCGCGCGGATCTGGCCCGCGATCCGCGGGTTCAAAGATCGCTCCATGAGCCGACGGTGGATCGCGACGACCTGATCGACTGCGAACGGTGCTGCCGACGCCGCCTCATCGATGGCGAGCTCCATGGCATCGATGTTCGCCAGGATCTCGATGGCCGAGGATCCGGCGCGCCCACCGGACTCGAGACGGGCCTCGGCACGGGCGAGGTCGCGAACGTCGAGCTGCATGCCCTCGATCTTCGACGAGGCGATCGACTCGCTACGGAGCAGGAGCCGGGCAAGGGGCGCGAGCTCCGGGCGTGCGTGCGCGTTCAACTCGTGGATCGCGCCCTCGGCTTCCGAGATGAGGCCGGTCACCTCCGCGCTCAGCCGGAGATCTTGACCCATCAGCGGGTCCGGGATGAACGCCTCGTAGCGGCACGCCCGGCGGTACTTCGCCGGGGCGTGGATCGCCGGATCGTGCCGCCAGATCAGGGTTACTCGTCGTCCGGAGACCGGAGGCTCCTCGGGTCAGGTTCCCAAACTTGTTCGAGTGCTTAGTTAGGTTTAGCAAACATCCCTAATTATGGCAAGGAGCAAGGAAGGTCGGGATGCCGGCGGCACCGGCGTGGAGTGCTTTGACTCGGGCTGGAGGCGTCCGCCGAACACCTACTCGCTCCAGTCCAGCTCCTGGATCCCCGACCAGGGCACGATCTCCACATCTCCCCCCGTCTGCGTATCGTCGCCCCCGAACACGAGCCGTGGCGCGTATCGCAGGTGTGGCAGCTCGGCCGCGACTTGCGTTCCGAGCTCCTGGAGCGGGTCCGTGAACCCGGACGCCACCGTCGCGCCCGACTTCGCCTCGACGCCGAACAGCGTCTCGCCGGCCTCGATGATCAGGTCGATCTCGAGACCCCTCGTCTCGCGCAGGTGATAGAGGTCGGCATCGAGCCCCCGGGCGAGCCGGGCCTTGAGGATCTCCGCGGCGACCCAGCTCTCGAAGATCGCGCCGCGCTGGGGGTGGGTAGGGAGCTGATCGGGCTCGCGAATGCCGAGCAGGTGGCAGGCGAGTCCGGTATCGACGACGTGGATCTTGGGCGCCTTCACTACACGCCTCCGGAAGCTCCGGTGCCAGCGCGGAGTGCGGAGCGTGATGAAGCTCGTGTCGAGCACCGAGAGCCACGAACGGGCGGTGTTGTGCGTGACGCCCGCATCAGAGCCGACCGAAGAGAGGTTGAGCTCCTGCCCGGTCCGGCCGGCCACGAGACGGAGGAACGTGGTGAACGCGTCGAGGTCCGTCACGTCGAGGACCTGACGCACGTCGCTCTGCACGTAGGTCGCGACGTAGGTCGCGAGCCAGCGCCCGGGATCGAGCCCCTGGTCGTGGATGCGCGGATATCCCCCGGTCCACAGCGTGCGCCAGAGCTCGGTGGGCGCCGTGTCGAACCGCCGGATCTCGTCGAGGGAGAGCGGGAGCAGGTGGAGGATCGCGACCCGTCCGGCGAGTGACTGCGACACGGCCTCCGAGAGCCCGAAGTGCTGGGACCCGGTGAGGATGAAGCGGCCGGGCGCGGGATTTTCGTCGATCGCCCCCTGCAGATACGAGAACAGGTCGGGAGCCCGCTGGATCTCGTCGAGGATGACGTCGCCCGCATGCTGGCGGAGGAACCCGCGCGGGTCCTCGCGTGCGAAGTCGCGGACGTCGAGCGGCTCGAGCGACACGTAGGCGTGATCGGGGAACGCCATGCGGCACAGGGTCGTCTTCCCCGACTGGCGCGGACCGGTGACGGCCACCGCGGGCATCTGCTCCGCGAGCTCGTGGAGGACGGGCTCCAGGTTCCGCTTGATCATGCACCGATCGTAAATCCGATTTACAATCCGTGCAATCCTGCTCGGTTCCCTGGCGGTATGCCGGGTGCGCCCTCTTCTACTCCCGGTGCTCGAACATCTCGCGGACGGCCGCCTTCCGCACCTTCCCCATCGCGTTCCGGGGCAGCTCGTCCAGACACAGCCACTCGCGCGGCACCTTGTAGCCGGCGAGCCGGTCGCGGAGCCAAGGGTCGAGCACCGCGGCGGCCGATCGCGCCCGCTCGTGGACGCCCTCGGCTCCCGCCGGGACGAGGTCGGGGACGAACCACGCGCCCGGCTCGGTGACCACGGCGGCGGCGATGCGCTCGCCCCACTCCTCGTCGGGGAGCCCGACCACGGCGCAGTCGCGCACGCCGGGGTGGGCTCGCAATAGCTCCTCGATCTCGATCGCCGAGATCTTGTAGCCGCCGCTCTTCAGTATGTCGACCGAGCGACGTCCGAGGATGCGGTAGTAGCCGCGCTCGAGCACGGCCTCGTCGCCGGTCCTGAACCAGCCGTCCTCGAACGCGGCCTCGGTCTCCTCGGGGCGGTTCCAGTACTCCGGGAACACCATCGGGCCCCGGACACGGATCTCGCCCGACGCGCCGGGCTCGAGGCTCCGAGTGCCCTCGGCGAGCAGGCGCCCGCTGTCGGGATCGACGAGGCGGAGGTCGACCCCGGGGAGGGGCTGCCCCACGGTGCCGGCGCGGCGCTCGCCCGCGTACGGGTTCGAGAGCCCCATCCCGATCTCGGTCATCCCGTAGCGCTCGAGCAGCCGCTGGCCGGTGATCTGCTCCCAGCGCTCGAACACGGCCACCGGGAGCGCGGCCGAGCCCGACACCATGAGCCTGAGCCGCCGGGCGCCCTTGGACCAGCGCGCTCGGGTGAACTCGTCCATCTCCTCCCACGCCCGGAGAAGCTTCACGTAGATCGTGGGGACGGCCATGAACACGGTGATCTCGCGCGACGCGAAGCGCTCCCACACGGCCGCGGGGTCGAACCGGTCCGCGAACTCGACCGCGGCGCCCGCGTACAGCGCGCAGCCGAGCGCGTTCACGAGCCCGTGCGTGTGGTGGAGCGGGAGGATGTGGAGGATGCGGTCCTCGGGCTCCCAGGCCCACGCGTCGACCAACGTCCGCAGCTGGGCATCGAGGTTCGCGTGCGTCGAGACGACGCCCTTGGGGCGGCCGGCGGTGCCGCTCGTATACAGGAGCAACGCCCGGCGGTCGAGGGTGAGCTCGGGGAGCCGGGCTTCGTCGGCACCGCTCTCGACGGACGCGGCCTCGCGCTCCTCGGGCGCGACCAGTGGGAGGATGGCGCGCATCTCGTAGCCGGTCGTGGGGACCGCCCGGTATGGAATCTGCCTGACATCCGCCAGCGGGCGCAGGCGCTCATCGAGGGACTCGGTGGCGAGGAGCATCCCCACGCCCGCGTCCTCGATCACGTTCTCGAGCTCGGGATCCGGATGGCGCGGCGACAGAGGGACCGCGATCCCACCCGCGCGCCAGATGGCCCACTGCGTGACGACGTACTCGAACCCTGGCTCCATGAGGAGCCCGACGCGGGCCTCCTCGAGGTCCTTCGCGTCCCCGAGGAGCTGTGCGGCGCGGAGCCTCGAGCGCGTGTCGAGCCACTCGTAGCTGTGCTCGCCGTGCGCGTCGATGATGGCCGTCGCGCCCGGGTCGACGAGGGCGCGCTCGAACAGGGGGAGATCGCTCACGCCGTCGCGCCTCCGGCCTCTGCTTCGCTCCTGCCGGCGAATCCACTCGCAGCCGACGTTCCCGCGATCGCCCGGCGCGTGTCCCGCATCGCCCACGCATAGACGAGAAACGATACCGCGGCCGCCGAGAACCACGCCCCGTTGAACAGGAACGACACCGACGGGTGGAGCTTCCCGGCGAGCGCCACCGCGATCCCGGCGACCAGCGCGATCATCGCGGCCCGGTTGAGACCGTCGTGATACGCGTACACACCGTCTTCCGTGTACAGGTCGACGAGCTCGAGACGGAAGCGGCGCACCCACGCGTAGTCGCAAAGCATCACGCCGCCCACGGCCCCCAGAAGACCCGAGTAGCTGATGAGCCACGTCTGGTAGGCCTCGAGGAGCTCCCACGGGAAGAGGAGGATGCCGATGACCGCCGCCGTCATCCCCCCGGCGCGGAAGCTGATCTTCCGCGGCGCGAGGTTCGACAGGCTGTTGGCCGGCGCGACGAGGTTCGCCGCGATGTTCGTCGAAAGGGTGGCGAGCGCGAGCGCGGCCATGGCGAGGACGCCGAGCCAGCGGCTCCCGCCCGCGGTGAGCCGCGTGACGAGGTCGATCGGGTTCCAGATCGCCTCGCCGTACAGGATCACGGTGGCGCTCGTGACCGCGATCCCGATGAACGCGAACAGCGGCATCGTGGTGAGGAGCCCGATCCCCTGCCCCCACGCCTGGGCGCGCTGGCTCTTCGCGTAGCGGGTGAAGTCGGGGATGTTGAGCGCCAGCGTGGCCCAGTAGCCGACCATGGCCGTGAGCCACGGGAGGAAGAGCCCGAGCACGAACGCGGATCCGGTGGGCGCGTTCCCGGCGGCGCCGAGACGCCCGGAGCTCGCGAGGATGTCGCCGATCCCGCCGACGGCCCGGACGGCCCACACGAGAAGCGCGAGCCCGATCGCGAGCAGCACGGGCGCGGCGAACGTCTCGAGCCACTTGATCGATTCGGTCCCGCGCCACGCGAAATGGAGGTTCACGAGCCAGAAGAGGAAGAAGCCCACGAACTGGCCGAGCGAGTGGCCCATGAACGTCCACCCGCCGCCGAGCTCGGCCCACCCCGGCCACAGGAGCGCGAGCATGGCGTGGATCGCGAGCCCGCCGATCCATGTCTGGATCCCGAACCAGCCGCACGCGACGGCCGAGCGCAGGAGCGAGGGGACGTGCGCGCCCCTCCACCCGAACGAGGCGCGCGCGAACACCGGGAACGGGATCCCGTACCGCGTGCCGGCGTGCGCGCTCAGGACGAGTGGGACGAGGACGATCGCGTTCCCCAGCAGGATGGTGAGGAGGCTCTGCCACCAGTTCATGCCCGCGTCGATCATGCTCGAGGCGAGCATGTAGGTGGGGATGCAGACGCTCATTCCCACCCACAGGGACGCCAGGTGCCACAGGCCCCACGTGCGCTGTTCGAGCGGCGTGGGGGCGATGTCGGCGTTCACGAGGGGGCCGGCCGGGATGGGGTACTCCGGAACGACGAGTCCGCCGATCAGCTCGGCATCGCGCTCACCGAGCATCGTCACGCCGAGCCCTCCCGCTCGTCGGGTCGCCGGGCCCGTTCCGCGGCGCGGGCCAGGGTGCGCTCGGCGAGGACGCGGACGAGGTGGCGGCGGTACGCCTCGCTCCCGTGCATGTCGGCCGCGGGCTCGCATTCGTTCGCGGCGGCCTCGGCGGCCACGGCCAGCGAGTCGGCCGTCACCGGCCGTCCGCGCAGGGCATCGGCCGCGCCCACCCACAGACATGGCGTCGGGCCCGCATTGACGAGCGACAACGCCACGTCCTCGCACACACCGCCGGCGTCCAGACGAATCCAGGCGGCGGCTCCGACTATGGCATAGTCGCCACGCCGGCGAGCCACCTCTTCGAACGCGGTGCCCTCGTGCTCACCCATTCCCGGGACTTCGATGGACGTGAGAAGCTCCTCGGGCTCGAGCGCGGTGAAGAAGGGGCCGAGGAAGAACTCCGTCAATGGAAGCTCACGCTCCTCCCGGGCCAGGAACCCTCCCCCGTTCTGATCATCATTGTCGGCGTTCCGGGCGCCCGCCTTCGCGAGCGTCACGCTCGCGCCCAGCGCCAGCAGCACGGCGGGGAGCTCGGCCGCCGGATCGGCGTGCGCCACGGACCCCCCGATCGTCCCCCGCGTGCGGATCTGGGCGTGCGCGATCCACGGGGCCGTCTCGGCGAGGAGCGGCGCCCGGGCCGCGACGCGCGGGTCGCGCTCGAGGACGCGCTGCCGGGTCATCGCCCCGATCGACAGGCCGCCGTCCGCCCGCTCGTGGATGCCGGCCAGCTCGCTCACGCCGTTCAGGTCGACGAGGATCGCCGGCGCGGCGAGCCGGAAGGTGAGCATGGGGACCAGGCTCTGCCCCCCCGCGAGGGGGCGAGCCTCCCCTGGGTCCGCGGCCAGCGCGGCGAGCGCCTCGTCGAGGTCCGACGGGGCGACGTACTCGAAGGCCGGAGGCTTCATTGCTCGCCCTCCCGGGGAGACCGTGCGTCGCCACGCACGGGCCGGGTGGCCGCGGCCTCTGTCGCGGCCGATTCGTCGCGCGCTTCGAGTCCGAGCCCCCCGGTCTCGCGCAGGAGCTCGAACAGCTTCCCCGGTCCGAGCGGCATATCGAGGATCTCGAGGTCGGGCGCGTCGTCGGAGAGCGCGTCCTCGACCGCCTGGGCGAACGCGGCCGCCACGGGGATGGCGCCCGCCTCGCCCACCCCCTTCGTCCCCAGCGGGTTGAGCGGTGACGGCGTCTCGAAGTGCGCGGTCTCGATGTCGGGCACCTCGGTCGCGGTGGGGAGCAGGTAGTCCATGAACGAGGCGTTGGTCATCCCGCCCTCCTCATCGAAGACGAGCTCCTCGTAGAACGCGTTTCCGATCCCGAGCGCGACGCCGCCGTGGATCTGCCCCTCCACGATCATCGGGTTGATGAGGGTCCCGCAATCGTGGACCACGACGTAGCGGAGGATCTCGACCTGGCACGTGTCCGGGTCCACCTCGACCACGAGCGCGTGCACGCCGGCCGCGGTCGCCCCGCTCGCCGGCCCGAAGTACGCGGTCGCCTCGAGACCCGGCTCGGTGCCGGGCTTCACGGCCCCGCGGAGCGGGTTCGCGCGCCGCGCCAGCTCGCCGAGCGCGATCGACACGTCGGGGGCGCCCCGCACGCGGGCCACACCGTTCGCGAGCTCGAGGTCCGTCGGCGACACCTCGAGCGCCTCGCTCGCCAGCGTGAGGATCTTCTCCCGCACCCGGAGGGCGGCGGCGTGCATCGCGCTCCCGGCGACCACGGCGCCGCGGCTCGCGAACGTCCCGGTTCCCCAGTGGAACTCGCTCGTGTCGCCGGTCACGATCCGCACGCGGCCCGGATCGACCCCGATCTGCGCGGCCACGACCTGTGCGAAGGCCGTGAAGTGCCCCTGCCCCTGCGTCCCGACCCCGGTCGCCACGCTCACCGCGCCGCCGGGCTCGACGGTCACCCGGGCGCCCTCGTACGGTCCGATCCCGGTCCCCTCGACGTAGCTCACGATCCCGAGCCCGAGGCGTCGCCCCTCGGCCCGGGCGTTCTCGCGCTCGGCGTCGAACCCGTCGTGGCCGATGCGGCGGGCCGCCTCCTGGAGGAGCGGCGCATAGTTCCCGCTGTCGTACGTGAGCGAGGCGGAGTCCTGGTAGAGGATCTCGTGGTCGTGCGGGAACTCGTCCGGCGCGAGGAGGTTCCTCGCCCGGATCTCGACCCGGTCGAGGCCCATCTCGCGAGCCGCGGCATCGAGCAGGCGCTCCATGATCCACACGCCGTGCTGGCGCCCGGCCCCGCGCACGGGCGTCACGATCGGCTTGTGGGTGAACACGACGCGGAACTCGCTCTCGTAGCTCGGCACCCGGTAGGGCCCGAGGAGCGTGCACTGGCTGTTGATCGGTACCGTGAGCCCGTACGGGTCGTAGGCGCCCGAGTCGTGCACGAATCGGTCGCGCACCCCGAGGATCGTCCCGTCGGCCGCGAGCGCCAGCTCGGACTCGTGCGTCTGGCCACGCTCCTGGGTGGTGGCGAAGAAGTTCTCGTACCGGTCCTCGATCCACTTCGCCGGCCGCCCGAGCCGCATCGAGATCCACGGGACGAGGAGCTCCTCGGCGTAGAACATGATCTTGGGTCCGAACCCGCCCCCGATGAACGGGGCGATCACCCGCACCTGCGACTCGCCGAGCCCGAGGAGCCCGGCGAGCGCGTTCCGGATCGGGATCGGCGCCTGGGTCGTGTCCCACACGGTGAGCCGCCCCTCGCGCGCGTCCCAGTCGGCCACCACGCCCCGGTTCTCGATCGCGGCCGCGACCCCCCGGTCGTAGCGGAGCGTGCGGGCGACGACATGGTCCGCCTCGGCCCGCGCCGCGGCATAGTCACCCTTCATCTGTCGCGCGTGCGCGGCGAGGTTCGAGTCGAGGTCGTCATGGACCAGGGGGGCTTCGGGATCGAGGGCGCGGTCGAGGTCGACGACCGCGTCGAGCGTCTCGAGGTCGACCTGTACGAGCTCCGCCGCATCCTCCGCCACGTAGCGGCTGGAGGCCACCACGACGGCGATCGCCTCGCCCTGGTGGCGTACGCGGTCACGGGCCAGCGGAAGCGGGGTGCGGGCGTGGAACACGAGGCCCTCGATGGGCGGCGGCGGGACCAGCACGGGGCCGGGAGCACACAGCTCGCCGAGATCGTCTGCCGTGTAGACCGCCGCGACGCCCGCGTGCCGGCGCGCCGCCTCGATATCGAGGCCGGTGATGCGCGCATGGGGCACGTTCGAGCGCACGAACGCGAGGTGGAGCGTCCCGGCCGGCTCGACGTCATCCACGAACAGCGCCTGCCCCGTCAGGAGGCGCGGATCCTCGCGGCGGAGGACGGAAGCACCGACGAGGTGGCTGCCGGCCCGGCTCACGCGGGAGAGCCCGAAGCGGGGTCGGACCCGTGAGCGTCACCCGCCTCGGGGCGCCCGAACACCCGGGCGTCGCCGCACGCGAGCAGCTCGGCCGCCCGCGCCACGCCCTCGACGATGTTCTGATAGCCCGTACAGCGGCACAGGTGTCCGGACAGCGCCTCCCGGATCTCCCCGCGCGTCGGAGCCGGGTTCCCGGCGAGGAAGGCGATCGTCGTCATCAGGATCCCCGGGGTGCAGAAGCCGCACTGGAGCGCGTGCGTCTGGTGGAAGGCGCGCTGCACGGGGTGGAGCAGATCCGGCACGCCGTCGGTGTCGAGCGCGCCCTGGTCGATGTCCGCGAGTCCCTCGACCGTCGTCACCTCGTGGCCGTTCGCCTGGACCGCGAACAGGAGACAGGCGCGCACGGGCTCCCCATCGAGCAGCACGGTGCAGGCCCCGCACACGCCGTGCTCGCACCCCACGTGCGTGCCCGTGAGCCCGAGCTCGTGACGCAGGAAGTCGGACAGGAGGAGCCGTGGCTCCACCCGGCGCTCGTGCGCACGGCCGTTGACCGTGACCGCCACCCCAGTTTCCATGGCCCCATTCTCCGGCGGATTCAGGCGGCGCACAATTGCACGGGGCGCCGAGCCTCCACGCTCGGCCGCGGGGTTGGACTACGAAGGGCGATACGGCGACGCCGTCGTGCGGCGTGCGCGGGCGCTCGAGCCGATGACCCGGGCCGGCACGGCGCCAGGACGCCGGACCGGCCCTCAGCCTCCGCCGCCGTCGATCTCGAGCTCCACGCTCGGGGTTTCGATCACGAAGTGGATGGACCCGCTGTAGTTCGTCAACACGAGCTCGATCGTCCAGGCGCCGGACTCCCCACCCTGCGTGGTGGCGGCGAGATCGGGGGTGAGCACGTCGTTGTAGACCTCGGCCCCGCCCGCATCGCGAAGCACGAGACGCGCCTCGCCCCCGTTAGTCGTCGTCTGGCTCGAGATGTCGGCCGTGATCCCCGAGTTCGACCAGTCGAACGTCTCGGTGCGCGTGATGTCGATCACGTCGCTCAGAGTCTCGAACTCGAAGCGATCGTCGGCGTTGGTGAACTCGCGCGGGAACGCACCCAGCGGATCGGTCCCGCACCCGACGAGCAAGACGACGAGAAGCACGGACGCACAGGGCAGGAAGCGGCGCATGACGACTCCCGGGTCGACGTGGTGTCCGGAGATGGCTCGAGCGTACCTACCCGACAACGTCACGGGAGTCCCGATATCGGACAGATGCCGACAGGCCCCGGAGTACGACGGAGGCGGGCCCGGGGTCGCCGATGGGCGAGTCGGGGCGGCGGCGGGGCCCGATGCCGGCCGAGCCCGATCGAGACGGGAGCGGCGCTCAGCCCGCCGCGGCGCCCGCCGTACGCCCGAGCCCCGGTTCGTCGGGGGCCTCCGGGGACTGCGGAACCACGTCGACCGACACGTCGATGCCCCCGCGTACGCTCTGCGTCACCATGCAGAAGTCCTCGAACAGGCCGAGGCACCGTCCGATCCGTTCGCGGTCCGCCTCCGGCACCGTCGGCTGGACGGTCACCTCGAGGGCCTCGATGCGCACCCGCCCCCGCTCGTTCCGCCCCAGCGACGTCCGCACCGTGGTGCGCATGCCCGACACGGGGATGCGGGCCTTCTCCAGGCAGAAGAGCGCGCTCGCGCTCAGACAGTTTCCCACCGCCGCGGCCAGCAGCCGCGCCGGGTTGGGGCCGTTCCCCCCGCCGAGGGGCGCCGGCTCGTCCATGCGGAGCGGCGCCACTCCTTCGAGCCGGAAGTCCACGTCGAACCCGAACGCCTCCACCCGCTCCATCGAGATCTCGAAGCTCTCCTCCGTCATCGCTCCTCCTCTCCGGGGCGCGCCTGCACCTCGATCCATCTCCTCGACCCGGTCGCGGTGGCGCACCAACGCACACGGGTCGCTTCCCCACCCGGCAGAAGCCGTTCCCGACCCTGCGGCTCCGCGCCTGGCGCTCGTAACTCGTTCAGCACGCTGGAGATGCTACCCTCGTTCCCCGCACGTTCCGGCCGCACCGCGGGGGACGACCGGGGGCGGGCCGTCCCGGTATCGGGACGGGTTGGCCCACGGGGTGAAGGGGAAGACCTCGGGGCGCTGCCACTCGCTGGACCGTGCCGGGGTCGTGAAGCGACCCGGCGAGGGGCCGCGGCGAGGTCCGACTTCAGCCGACCCCGTAGGCGAGCATGGCGTCGGCCACCTTCACGAACCCGCCCACGTTGGCGCCGATCACGTAGTCGACGGATCCGTCGACGTGCCCGTACTCGACGCACGTCTGGTGGATGTCCTTCATGATCTCCTTGAGCCGCCGGTCGACCTGGGCGCGATTCCACGACAGCCGGATCACGTTCTGGGTCATCTCGAGCCCCGAGATCGCCACGCCCCCCGCGTTCGCCGCCTTGCCGGGGCCATACAGGATCTTCGCGGCGCGGAACGCAGCCACAGCCTCCGGCGTGGCCGGCATGTTGGCGCCCTCGGAGACGACCTGACAGCCGTTGGCGAGCAGCGCGGCCGCGTCGCCGCCGTCGAGCTCGTTCTGCGTGGCGCACGGGAACGCGCAATCGCAAGGAACGCCCCACGGCCGCTTCCCCCCGTGGTATTCCGCGCCGAACTCCCGGGCATACTCCCGGAGCGATCCGCGGCGGTTGGTCTTGAGGTCGATGATCCACTCGACCTTCTCCTGGTCCAGCCCGCCGGGATCGTGGATGAAGCCGCCGCGCTCGGAGAGGGCGACCACCTTCGCGCCCAGCTCGACGAGCTTCTCGGCCGTGTACTGGGCGACGTTCCCCGAGCCGGAGACCGTGCACACCTTGCCGTCGAAGTCCTCGGCCCGCATGGCGAGCATCTCGCGCGCGAAGTACACGCACCCGTAGCCGGTGGCCTCGGTGCGGATCACACTCCCGCCCCAGTTGACCCCCTTCCCGGTGATCGCGCCCTGGAATTCGTTCGCCAGGCGCTTGTACTGCCCGAACAGGTAGCCGATCTCACGGGCGCCCACGCCGATGTCGCCCGCCGGCACGTCGACGTTGATCCCGATGTAGCGGTACAGCTTGAGCATGAACGACTGGCAGAACCGCATCACCTCGGCGTCCGACTTCCCCTTGGGGTCGAAGTCCGCGCCGCCCTTCCCGCCGCCCATGGGGAGCGTCGTGAGGCTGTTCTTGAACACCTGCTCGAACCCGAGGAACTTGAGCACGCTCAGGTTCACCGACGGGTCGAACCGGAGCCCCCCCTTGTAGGGCCCGATCGCGTTCGAGAACTGCACCCGGTAGCCGCGATTCACGTGCACGACCCCCTCGTCGTCCACCCAACTCACGCGGAACTGGATCACCCGGTCGGGCTCGGTGAGCCGCTCCAGGATGCAGGCCGCCTCGTACTGCGGTCTCTGCTCGATGTAGGGGATCACGCTCTCGGCCACTTCACGGACGGCCTGGAGGAACTCGGGCTCGTTCCGGTTGCGGCGCTCCACCCGCTCCATGAACTGCTCGAGCTTCACGAGCGATCCTTTGTCTGGCGGGTCATCCGGCGACGCGGCGGATGGCGGGCCGGGCGCGCGGGCCACCGCACGCCGGCCCCGCGACCGCGCGGCCTCGAAAGCCGCGCGGATCATGCGCCGGTGACCCGGGACGGGCAAGACGGGATCGGGGGATCAGCGGGGTGGCTCCTCACGCTCCGCTTCGGCGACGAGATATTCGTACAGGGTGAGCGCTTCCCACGGGGTCGCGCCCCGGTCGGGCATCGCGATGTCGAGCCCACCGTACAGCCGCTGGGCGAGCGGGTCGTTCCGCACCATCGAATCGGGGTTCAGCACCATGCGGTAGATCCAGCTGAAGCTCCGGTGTCGGGCCACATCCGCGATCGGGGGCCCGATCCTCCCCTGCCGATCGGCGCCGTGGCAGAACGAGCACCCCAGATCGCGAAACAGCGCGCGCCCCTGAGCGATCATCTCCTCCTCGTTCGGCCCCTGGAGCCCGGGCTCGGCCAGCGTGTCGCCTTCCGCCGGCGTGTCCTCCGAGGCCCGCGCCACGAGCTCGTCGGCGCGTGGAGGAGGACCCGTGCGCCGCGCGCTCCACGTGCCGCCGTGCCGCACGCCGGTGTCCAGGTGCGTGGAGGTGAACGTGCCCTCCAGGCGACCGCTCTCCACGCGGCCCGTGAAGGTGGTCTGCAGCCGACAGCCGCAGTCGGGATCCTCGTATTCGTCCAGCGTGCCGTACACGCGGTCACCCGACGCCCGCACGAACCGGATGGTGAGCACGGGGGGCGCCCGGAGACCCTCGGGGCGCTCGTTCTCGTCGGAGGTGTGCATGGGCTGGAAGCGATCGATGAGCACGTCGCCAAACGCCGTGTCGGCCCCCGCCGCCAGCCGGAAGAAGATGCTCCCGGTGCGGCCGGTCTCGCCGCCCCGATAGGACCCGGCCCACTCGCCCGCGAGGAAGCCCAGGGTCTCGAGATCGCCTCCCACCGGGACGGGAGGGGGCCGGTAGCCGCAACTCGCGGGCACCCCGCCCAGGAGGACGATCGACAGGGCGAATCCGATGCGTCCGATGGCGTGTCGACTCATGGGTCCAGCCCTCTTCTCGCCTTTGGTCGGGCCCGGCACACCCCCCGGACCCGACGCATGCGTCGCGCTCCGCCGATGCGACGGCGCAGGGGCCGTGCCCGCCGCGTGCACCACATGCATCCAGCTGGTCCATAATGGGTTACGTACGTCTACCTCATGCTGGCTCGATAGACGGACGTCGGGACACGATGTCCCGGGCCAGGGAGCCGCGGCGGGCCGGTGGGCCCACGCCTACGCCGGCCTACGCCGGGATCGGCTCCCCCTTCTCGACCGGCGACGCGGCGGCGTACGCATCGAAGCGGTCGTTGACGTACCTCACGTCGCGACCCCGGCGTGCCAGGTAGCTGGCCGCGACGGCGGCGCGCGCCCCGCTCTGGCAGTGGACGAGGAGGGGCGCGCCCGAGGGCAGCCGATCGAGGTATTCGGGCAGCCGCGTGTACGACGCGTTGACGGCCCCCGGCACGTGACCCGCGCCGTACTCCGAGGCGTACCTCACGTCGAGCACGCTCCCCTCCCCCGCCGCGATCGCCTCGTTCGTGGTGCGGAAGTCGATCTCGTCGATGCGGGCCGCCTCGCCGCCCGAGGCGAAGTACTCCGCCAGCGTCGCGGGGTCGGCGAACCCCTCGACGCGGTCGTATCCGATGCGCACCAGGTCGCGGACCGCCTCGTCGAGATCGCGCTCGTCGACGATCAGGTGGATGGGGGTCGTCTCGTCGGGGAGGATGGAGCCCACGGCCGTGTTGAACGCCTTCGTGAGCGGGGAGTAGAGCGACCCCGGCAGGTGCGCCGCCATGAACGCCGAGCGGTCCGCGCGCGTGTCGATCACGGCCACGTCCTCGCGGTTCGCCAGCGCGCCGAGCTCGTTCACGCCGAGGCGGCGTGGGGTGGGCAGCCTCCCCAGCACGGGAGCGCCCAGCTTGTTGTCGCGCTTCATGCGGGCGAAGTAGAGTGGCGGCTCGGGCTGCCCCTCGAGGATGTAGGACACGAACGCATCCTCGCCGCGACGCGCGAAGTCGATGGCGGGGCTGAAGCGGCGCTCGTACCCGACGGTCGATTCGGGCACCGCGCCGAGCGCCTTGCCGCACGCCGACCCGGCCCCGTGCGCGGGCCACACCTGCAGGTAGTCGGGGAGCTCCAGGAAGCGCTGCACCGAGGCGTACAGCCGCCTCGCCGAGGGCTCCATCGCGCCCTGGACGTGGGCCGCCGTCTCGAGCAGGTCGGGGCGTCCGAGCGCGCCCACGAACACGAAGTCGCCGGAGGCGAGCCCCATCGGCTCGTCCGCCCCGCCGCCGTGGTCGGTGACCAGGAAGGCGAGGTGCTCGGGCGTGTGGCCGGGCGTGTGCACGGTCCGGAGCTCGATGTTGCCGATGCGAAACGTGTCGCCGTTCCGGAGAAGGACGTGATCGACATTCCCCTGTTTCACCCACTCGTACTTCCAGTCCTCATCGCCCTCGTCGGACACGTACACGCGGGCCCCGTACGCGGCTGCGAACTCGCGGGCCCCGGACAGGAAGTCGGCGTGGATGTGCGTCTCGGCCACGGCGGTGATCTCGAGGCCCTCGGCCCGCGCCATGTCGACGTAGCGGTCGATGTCCCGCTCCGGGTCGATGACCACGGCCTCGCCGGTCTGCTGACAGCCGATCAGGTACGCGTACTGGGCCAGCTTCTCGTCGAATATCTGTCGGAAGAGCATCGTCGTCGCTCCTGGTGGATTCGATGGGATCGGATCAGAAGTGCGGCAACCGGGGCCGCAGCGCCGCGTATGTCCACGCTCCGGTCACGGCGCTGGCCAGCGCGACCGCGAACACGGTAGCGCCGGTGCCGATCAGCGCGTAGATGGGGCCGGGACACGCGCCCAGGAGCCCCCAGCCGAGCCCGAACACGGCGCCGCCCATCCAGTAATGCCGATTGAGGCCCCGCGATTCCTTCTTCGGCAGGACGTCGAGCCCCGATCCGGGCGGCTCGCCGTAACCCAGCCGCTGGAGGGCCGCGATCCCCGCCATCCCGACGAGCACCGCGGAGCCTAGCAGGCCGTACATGTGGACGCCCTGGAAGCGGAACATCTCCTGGATCCGGAACCACGACACGGCCTCGGACTTGACGAGCAGGACCCCGAAAGCGGTGCCCACCGCCAGGGATCGCAGGAGCAACCCCGCGGGGGTCCGCGCCGCCACGGGCTCCGGTTCCCGGGTCGAGCCTCCCTCCCGGCGAGGGATCGCATCCGCCACGCGGGTGCTCATCGCAGCGCCAGCGGGAGGAGGAGGAAGGTCGACACCAGCCCGCCCGCGAAGAACCCCAGCACGGCGAGCAGCGACGGCAGCTGGCGCCCCACGAGCCCCGTGATCGCGTGGCCGGAGGTGCACCCGTCCGCCCAGCGCGCCCCGAACCCGACGAGGAAGCCGCCCAGCACCACCACCACGAAGCCGGGCAGGGTGCCGAGCGAGCGCCACGAGATGAGGTCCGAGGGGAAGAGCCCGGTGCGGCTCGTGATCCCGAGCGCCGCGAGGTCCGCACGGGTCGCCTCGGAGATCCCGACCACCGGGTCCGGCGAGGCCAGCACCGTGACCGCGATCAGCGCGCCGATCAGGATCCCGGCCACGAACGCGAACCGCCACGCCCCGGTGCGCCAGTCGTAGCGCAGGTATTCGAACCGGCCCGGCGTGACCGCGGCGCAGATGTCGCGGAAGCTCGTCGACACGCCGAACGCCTTGCCGGTGAGGAGCCACAGCACGGGCACCACGAGACCGATCAGCGGACCGGCCACGTACCACGGCCAGGGCTGGCGGAGTGCGTCCAACATCACTTCTCCCTCGGCCGGCCCCGGGCGGGTCGACCGGTCAGCGGTCCGTGGGTGGCGCGCGGATCCCCGGCCGGTCGGAGGTCCGGATCCGGCGGCTCGACCGGCGCTTTCGCGCCCGCGGAATTACACCGAGCCCGCACGCCTCCCGCAAGAGGCACCATCACTCCGACCCCACGAACAGCCGCTCGAGGAGCGGGTCCAGGCGCTCGTCGGACCCCGATGCGGTCAGGTCGAGCGTCGGCACGCCGGTGAGACGCTCACACAGCTCGATTCCGGCCCGCGTGTTGGCCGCGATCCCGGTCACGATATCCGGCCGCAGACCGAACGCGCGCTCGACCCCGACGGCCGCGTACGGATCGGATGCCGCCAGGACGCGGAGCCGCACGCGGTCGCCCAGCGCGTCGATGGCCGCGCGGCCGTTGTACGGCTCGAGCGGCGAGGCCCCCGCCTCGATGACCGCCACATCCGCCTCCATGTCCTCGATCCTCGACAGCATCCGGGCGGCCGCCGTCTCGAACCGGGCTGCGGGGCACACCGTCGAGGGGAGCCCCGCGTCCACGAAGTCCACGATCCCGGCCGCCCCGGCATCGCTCATGGCGAGGATGTCGCGATACCGGCCAGCTCCGGTGAGCTTGGCGCCCGCCACGCGCCGACCCTCGCGGACGAGGCGGCGGATGAGCGTGCGGGCGGCGGTCGTCTTTCCGGCCGACATCGACGTGCCGATGATCAGGATCGTGGGCGTGGCGTAGGGACCCGAGTCCCCCGACGGCACGAAGTCCGCCATCCGGAGGGTCGCGCCGCCCCGCGCGACATGACCGCGGTACCCGAGGACGCTCAACGAGCCGAGCATCGGCGAGAGCGAGGTGAGGCGCCCGAACAGCCCGGCCGCCGTCAGCAGGTGCATCTCGAGGTCTTCTCCCACGGCCCGCCAATCTCCCGTCGCCTCGAGCGTCGCGTGGCGGATCCCGAGCGCGCCGACCAGCACGTCGCCGCGGGCGAGATGGGCCAGACGGCCCGAGGGGTGCTCGAGGTTCCGTTGCGCCCCCAACTCCGTCACCTCGACCACCACGTAGTCGCCCAGCTCCCACTCGGCGCGGTCGCGCGGCACCACCTCGAACGCCCCGTCCGGGAGGTCCGAGATGCGGGTCAGCGATCCGTACAGGAAGGGAGCGTCGCTCACCGCTCGGAGCCTCCGGCGGGCGCCTTGGCGGGAACCGACAGGAGTCCCGCGAGCAGCGCCGTTCGCTCGAGTGCGCGGTCCACGTACACGAACTCGTGCATGGCGTGCGCCCCGTCGCCCACCGCCCCCAGGCCGTCCAGGGTGGCGGTGTACTGACTGGTGAAATTTCCGTCGGATCCGCCGCCGGCCGCCCCCTCCTCGAGGTCGAGCCCGAGCTCGCGCCCGATCTCGGCCGCATGGTTCCAGAGCGCCACGTTGCGGGGGGTCCGCTCGAGCGGCCCGCGTCCGATGCCGCCGCTCACCGAGATGCTCGTGCCCGGGAGGGTGGGCTCGAGCGAGCGCAGCGCAGTCGCGATACGCCGGGCATCGCCGGCGGTCCACACGCGGACGTCGACCTCGGCGCGCGCGCTGTCGGCGACCACGTTCGAGCGCGTCCCCCCCTCGATGACGCCCACGTTGAGCGTGATGCCGCGCTCCGGGTCTGCGAGCGCGTGGATCTCCTGGATGAGCTGCGCGAGCTCGAGGATGGCCGAAGCTCCCTCCTCCGGCGCCAGCCCGCCGTGCGCGCTCTTGCCGGTCACGCGGACGGTGAAGTGGCCCACCCCCTTCCGCCGCGTCTTGATCTTCCCGTCCAGACCGAGGGCGGGCTCGAGCACGAAGGCGCGCTCCACGCGTTGCGCCCAGTCGACGATCAGGGGCTCGGACTCGGGGCTCCCGAGCTCCTCGTCCGATGTGATCAGGAACACCGGATCGAGGGCGGGCGCGTTCCCCACATCCCGGAGGGCCCGGAGCGCGTACACTCCCATCGCCAGACCGGCCTTCATGTCGAACACCCCCGGGCCCCGGAGCACATCGCCGTCCACCTCCACCGGCATCCGGGCGACGGTGCCGCGGGGCCACACGGTGTCCATGTGCCCCAGGAGGAGCTGTCGGGGTGCCGCACCGGTTCGCGCGATCAGGTGGCCGCCGGTGCGGCGGCCCGGAACGTGTCGGATCTCGAATCCCACCGACGACAGCGCCTCGCCCAGCAGGGCGCGCACCCCCGCCTGCGATTCCGGATCGGTGGAGGGGGATTCCTGGAGCACGAGCTGCCGCAGGAACTCCACGAACTCCTCCCGCAGCTCGTAAAGCCGCGCGAGCGTCGCGCGCGCGACGGTCGCGCCGGGGACGGTGTCCATCACGGTGTCCGCGCCCCGACCGCGCGCGGGAGCGCCGGCGGGGGGCGCCTCACCGCCGGTATCCCTCCGGAAACGGGAAGGCGTGTGTGACGGAGATCTCCGCGAATCGTCCCGGATCCACGTAGACGAGCAGCGGCGCCGCCCCCAGGTGGCCGTCGGGCTCCGCCTCGCTCACGACCAGGGCATCCTCGCTCGCGTGCGCCGCCACCACGCGCCCGGCGATCAGGCTGTTGGGACCGAACCCATCCACCATGCGATCGAGCTCGCACTCGAGGAACAGGTAGGCGTCGACGAGAAAGGGGGCATCGATGCGGGTGGCGGGGAACACCGGCAGATCGCCCACGATGGACTTCTCGCTCTCCCAGCCGGAGCGGGGAGCGGCCGCCAGGGCCGCGAGCACGACCTGGTTGGGCCGCGGGTAGCTGACGCTGAACTCCCCCGTGCGACGGATGTTGTGGTAGGTGGCGTGCCGGGGTGAGCACACGAAGCCGTAGTAGCCCTCCCACCCGAGCGGGAACGCCATGTGCTTGGGCGCGAGGTCGTAGCCGTCCTCCTCGCGGGTGCCGACCACGACGAGCGGCGCCACCCGGTAGGTTCGCTCCCACAGACCTCGCGACACATCGAGCGACGTCACGCCCGCGGGCAGCCCGGGACTCACCCTCCGTCTCCTCCGGAGCCCCCGTTCCCCTCCGCCCCCCCCAGCTCGCGCTCGATCAGCGGTCGGTGGGCCTGGTACTCCTCCCGGTCCGGGATCCCTCCCGACTCCTCGACGATCGCCCGCACGCGCTCGCGGCTCGCCGCGGCCGCGGCCTGGTTCCCGGCGAAGTCCTCCACCCGCGCCATGAGGATGAGCCCCAGGAGGTGATCGGGCTCCTGGGTGAGGATCTGGCGGGCGCTGGCGCGCGCTCCGGCGGAATCCCCCGCCACGAGCTCCAGGAGTCCCACGTGGAAGCGCGCGTCCATGTCCATCTCGTCGGGCGGCACCGTCCCGTAGGCGCGCAGCGCCATCTGGATGAACTGGGCGGCTCCGTCGAAGTTCCGGGACTCGTGCTCGCTCATGGCGCGCTCGAACAGCCGATCCGCGGCCGCCCGGGGCCCCATGGCAGCGATCTCCTCCATCGACGGCATGCCGCCTCCGGAGGCGCTCCCGCCCCCGGCGCTCGAGATGCCGCCGGTGGGGAGCATGTCTCCCGTACGGGCGGCCGAGTTGCGCTGCACGAGGAGGGCGATGACGACGGAGAACGCGGCCAGCGACAGGGCCGACAGGATCCACGGGAGCCGCGCGCCGACCGGTTTCTTCTGCGGTGCGGCCACCGCCTCGCCGCACTCCGAGCAGTACAGCGCGCCGGGGGCGAGCCGCGCTCCGCACACCCGGCAGGTGGCGGCTCCGCCGACCGGCGCCCCGCACTGCGAGCAGAACTTCCCGGACGCCTCGGCGCCGCAACTCGGGCAGCTGCCCGACCGGCTCCTCCCGCTCATCGGGGCCGGTCCGCCCGGTCACCGAGCGTCGTCCGCCCGGTGCGCTCGGTGCCGTCCCGGATGTAGCGCACGACGACCTCGTCTCCCGGCTTGTGAGCGCCGAGCGCGTCCGTGAACCCCTGCAGGTCGTCGATCACGAAGGCGCACAGCGGTGGCTCCGGTCCGACGTCCGGCCCGGCGGGGTCGCCGGGGCATACGGGGACCGGGGTGGCGTTCTCCAGCCCGACGAGGATGTCTCCCTTCCGGAGCCCGGCCACTTCGGCGGGCGAGCCGGCCGTCACGCCGGACAGCAGAACGCCGCGCTCCACGGGCGTGAAGTCCGGGACGGTGCCCAGCCAGGCCCCGTACCCGCCCGCACGCTGCTCGCGCTCGCCCACCCCCGGGATCAGCGTCAGCCGCGTCTCCCGATTGGCCACTGCGGCCGCGAGGTTCGCCGTCAGCTCGGCCACCTTCCCGAGGCCGCCGGCATCGATCTTCTGCCAGTCGTCGCTGGGCTTGTGGTAGTCGCCGTGCACGTTGGTGAACAGGTGGAGGACGGGGATGTCACTCGCGTAGAACGACGTCTGGTCGCTGGGCCCGTACCCCGCGGCCTCGTACGCCAGCGGGATGCCCTCCTCTGCGTCCGCCCGCTCGACGATCTCCTTCCATTCCGGCGCCGTCCCCACGCCGTAAACGATGAGCGCGTGGTCCTCGAGCCGGCCCACCATGTCGAGGTTGATCATCGCCAGCGTGCGGTCGAGGGGAACGGTGGGGTGCGTCGTGTAGTAGCTCGACCCGATGAGCCCCAGCTCTTCGCCGGTGAACGCGATGAACAGGATCGAGCGCGGCGGGCGCGGGCCGCTCGCCAGCCGCCTCGCGGCCTCGAGCATGGCCGCCACGCCGGACGCGTTGTCGTCCGCTCCGTTGTGGATCTCGCCGACGGGACCGAGACTCCCGAACTCGCCGTGACCGAGGTGGTCGTAGTGCGCCCCCACCACGACCGCGCTCGCGGCGAGGGCGGGATCCGACCCGCGCAGCAGACCGAGCACGTTGCGACCCTCGCCGCCCGGACCGTGGGGCATGGCGGCGGTCTGGAGCGAGAGCGTCTGGTAATAGCCGTCCACCCCCGCGGGCTCGAGCCCGATACGGGCGAACATCGACGCGATGTAGTCGCCCGCGCACTGCGCCCCGCGCGAACCGGAGAAGCGGCCCTCGAGCGCGTCGTCGGCCAGGTACTTCACGGTACCCAGCGGCTCGGGCCACCCGGGGGGCACCGCCGGACAGTGGAACTCGTCCGAGCCGGCATCCGGTCGCTCCTGCGCGTGCACCCGGGCACCCGCGCCGGAAGCCGCCGACACGACGAAGATGGCGGCCCATGCGGCCCCGCTGTGCATCATCTTCGACTTCATGTC
>Ga0307444_1000057_pt1 | contig 58508 bp, 50 predicted proteins | sample SalMarSW160340MG_FD_202145 | JGI IMG/M metagenome (GOLD analysis project Ga0307444, IMG submission 202145) | Salt marsh sediment microbial communities from the Plum Island Ecosystem LTER, Massachusetts, United States - SW1603-40 | ecosystem: Environmental > Aquatic > Marine > Intertidal zone >...
CGCCCGTCCGACGGTCTCGCCGCCGGAACCGCCCACCGACACCGGGCCGACCGACGCGCCGCCGGAAAACGCCCGTTCGCCGGGGCCGAACGCGATCCAGCTCGCGATGGACGCGAAGGTGCCGATCAGGATCAGCGCGAGGAAGCTGTTCACCCGCTGGTCGAGGCGGCTGGTGTAGGTCATCACCCCGCCGAGGGCAAACACGCCGCCCGAGGCGATCAGCACCCAGCGGGGCGCGTGGATCGACGAGGGGTCCACCCGGATCCAGTCGGCGCCCATGGCCATGATCGCGGCGCCAGCCGCGATGAAGATGGCCCCGAACCACCACGGCGCGGTGTCGTGCTTCGCCACGCTTCCCCTCCCCTCCGCTCAGTCGCCCAGCTCGCGCTCCCAGGCCCGGAAGGCGACCTCGTAGTAGCGCGGCGAGAACGCGACCCACTCGCCGAGCGTCGTCGGCGGCCGATACTCGGCGGCGGCCGCCTCGGGCGGGGTTCCGGCGGCGATCGCGCGCCGGGCGGCGTCCTCGATCGCGTCGATGAACGTCAGGTACTGGTCGAGATCCGCGCTGTCGGCCAGATCGCCGTGGCCCGGCACCCACGGGTCCGCCGGCTCATCGACGAGCGCGCGCACGCTGGTCGACAGACGCGAAGGGATCGCGTCCACATAGTTCGGCACCATGTGGTTCCACACGAGGTCGCCGCAGAAGGTGATGTGCGGGTCCTCGAGCACGATCCACAGGTCGCTGTCGGTGTGGCCGAGGGCGGGCCGGATCTCGAGTCGCCGGTCGCCGAGATCGAGCCGGCTGGGGCCACCCTCTCCGACCAGGGTCAGGCGCTCGTCCGCGAACCCCTTCGTCGACAGCACGCGCCCGTTCTCCTCGGCGCTCCGCTGGAGCGTGGCGAGCGTCGTCTGCGAGGCGTGCAGGATCGCATCCCCGTCCTCGTACAGGGCCGACAGGCCGGTCGAGTGATCGCCGTGATAGTGCGTGAGGATCACGTGATCCGGCGCGCGGCCGGTGAGCTCGCGGGCGGCGGACGCGAGCCAGCGCGCCCCCTCGGGCGACACGAGGCCCTCGACGAGCGCGACGCCGCTTCGTCCGGCGATGATCCCGCCGTTCGCGACGGTCAGCCGTGCCTTCGGATCGTCGACGAGCGGGGTCGAGATGAGGGCCCAGACCCCGTCGCTCAGCTGTTCGAGCCGCCCCCACGGCTCTTCGGCGACCACTGGCCCGCGGGGGCGAGCGGCGAACAGGCGGCGCATCCCGAACCCGCCGGCCGCGCCCACGGCGGCCAGGTGGGCGGCACAGCCCCCGAGCGTCGCTACGAAGTTACGGCGGTGCATCTCACTCTCCTTCTTCGGTGGCCCGGGTCGGTCCGAGCCGTTCTCGCATGTTGGCCGCTACCCGTCCCCCCGTGCGGCCCGGATCGCCCCGACCGTCGTGTCGACCCGGTACTGGAGGAGCTTCCGCCCGGTGGCCTGCGTCGCCTCCATGTCCTCGATAGACAGGCCGTTGATCGTCGCCTTGCCGGCCGCGACCCGCTCGGGGTAACGCACGGTCTCGGGGTCGACGGTCATCATGATCGAGGTGATCACGAAGTCGTCGTGCAGGCCGTCGTTGGAGGGCTCCACGATCCCGAGCTCCCGGTCCATGTACTGGAACACGTCGGCGTACCGGTAGTACTCGGGGATGAAGTGGGCCTCCGCACCGGTCCAGCGCTCGTTGAGCCGCGCGGCCACGGCCTCCATGCCCTCCTGGTTTCCGCCCGAGTCGCCGATGAACACGATGTGCCGGAAGCCGTGCTTCGCGAGGCTCGAGGCGACGTCGTCGAGCACGGCCTCGAAGGTCTCCTCGCGCAGGCTGATGGTGCCGGGATACCGCATGTGGCCGCTGGGCTCGTCGATGTCGCCCTCGGGGACGAGCTTCACGATCGGCGCGCACAGCGCGTCGTCGAGCGCCCGGGCGATTCCCTCGCAGGCGCCCTCGAGAACGTAGTTGTGCTTCCCGAGCGCCAGGTAGGGGCCGTTCTGCTCGATCCCGCCGGTGGGGACGATCACGGTCGTCTTGCCGGCGGCGATCGCGTCACGGACCTCCATCCAGGTGAGCTCCTCGAGCCACACGGTGTCGAACGCCTCGATGGGGCGCGGGGCGGCCATCTCCTCCTGGTACTCCCGCTCGCGCTCGGCCTGGCGGCGGGCGCGTTCCTCGGGGGTCATGTCGGCCCGCTGCTGGGCGGCGAGCGGGGCGGTCGACAGGAGCGAGGCGAGCGGGGCGGTCGAGCACAGGAGCGAGGCGAGCGCCACGAGCGCGGGGGAGCGATTCATCGGGCCTCCTGGGGTGCGGTGTCCGACGGGTAGCCTACCACGGGAGCGGGCGGGGCCACCAGACCGGAACGCGCGGGTGACTGCGAAGGGACCGGGGAAGCTCTATTGTCGGGGGATCCGGCTCGTTCGACGTTCTCGTTCCTCCGACCGGGAGCACACGCCATGACGGGACGCACCGCGGTTCTCGCCACGCTGGCGCTCGCCTGGACGGCCTGCGGCCGGCCGTCCGCCGACGGGACGGGCGCGGCGGAGTCGGCCGGAGGTGGGACGGCCGCCACGCGGGGAGCGCCCGCAACGCCGGGGGCCGCCGGGACCGCGTCGGAAGCACGCTACCCGCGCGTCGAGGAGCTCGCACGGGGCGTGTACTCCTACGAGCAGGAGCACGTCGCCGGCGGGGAGACGATCTCCACCGTGAGCTTCTTCGTGGTCACCGACGAGGGCGTCCTGGTGGCCGACGGGCAGGAGAGCCCGGAGGAGACGGGCCGTCTGGTCGAGGCGATCGCCGGAATCACCGACCGGCCGATCACCCACGTCGTCATCTGCTCGGACCATGGCGATCATACGGGCGGTAACTCGGCCTTCCCGGCCGGGGCCACCTTCTACGCGCACCCGACCTCGCTCGCCAACCTCGAGGCGATGGCCGCGAGCCCGAACCGTGCCGCCGACGCGCCGGCGGTGATCCTCCCCACCGAGCTCATCCCCGAGCGCCGCGTGCTCGAGCTGGGCGGCCGCGAGATCGACATCCTCTTCCTCGGACGGGCGCACACCGGCGGCGACCTGGTCGTCTACCTGCCGCGTGAGAAGGTGATGTTCATGAGCGAGACGTTTCTGCACGGGATCTTCCCGGCCATGCGCTCCGCGTACCCGTCCGAGTGGGCCGCGATGATCGAGCGCGCGCAGGCGATGGACGTGGACATGTACATCCCGGGGCATGGCCACGTGACCTCGCCCGAGGAGCTCCGAGCAGACCTCGAGACGTACCGGCAGGCGGTCGAGCGGGTGATCGCGGAGGGCCGGCGGCTGCACGATGACGGCGTCTCCGTCGAGGAGGCGGCCGACGAGGCGCGCTTCGGCGACCTCGGGCAGTGGCCGCTGTACGAGAGCCAGGCGCCGCGCGCCATCCAGCGGGTGTACATGGAGCTCGACGGCGAGCTGCCGTGAGCAAGCACCCGCACGGTCACACCCCGACCCTCCGCCGCTACCTCCTCCAGGGGATCGCGGTCATCGGCCCCCTGGGGCTCACGGTGTTCGTCCTCGTGTGGATCTTCCAGCGCGTGGACGGGCTCCTGGGGCACTTCCTCCACCCGATGCTGGGGTGGTCGGCGCCCGGGATCGGCGCCCTCCTCCTCATCCTCCTCCTGCTCACGGTCGGGTGGCTGGTGGAGCGCACGGTCGGGTCGCGTCTCATCGCCCTCGGCGAACGGCTGCTGGGCCGTGTCCCGATCGTGCGGCGTCTGTACGGCGGGTCCAGCCGCATCATCCGCGCGGTGGTGGGTGATGAGAAGATGGCGTTCCGCGAGGCGGTCCTGTTCGAGCATCCACGGCCGGGCCTGTGGGCGCTGGGGCTGGTGACGGGCCGGGCGCCGGCCGCGGCGCGTGAGGTTCTCGGCGACGACGGCGTCACCATCTATCTGCCGACGGCCCCCAACCCGCTGTCCGGCTACCTGGTGATCGCGAGCCGCAAGGACGTGCGCCGCACCAGCCTGACCGTCGAGGAGGTGTTCACGTACGTCCTGTCCGCCGGCTCCGTGTCCACGGAGCGCGCCGCGCGGCTGCTCGAGACCGAGGAGGGGGTCGGCGGGCCTCCTCCCACCGGGGCACCGCCACCTCCTACCGGGACGACGCCGCCGTCGACCGGGGCGCCGCCGACCCCCGCGGGGACCACCTCGCCTCCCTCCGGCCCCGGGGGCCCATGATCGCGGCGACGCTCGCCTCGCTGTCGGCCGCCATCCAGGTCGCCCCGGCGGACGGCTGGTCCGAGACGCTCTCCCACAGCCCGCTCCTCGCGCTCGGGCTCCTGTTCGTGGCCGGCGTCCTCACCAGCCTCACCCCGTGCGTGTACCCCATGATCCCGATCACCGTCTCGGTCATCACCGGGACGGCGCGGGCGGACCAGTCGCGGAGGCGGACGCTCGGGCTCACACTCACATACGTGTCGGGACTCGCGCTCCTGTACGCCTGTCTCGGTCTCCTCGCGGGGCTGTCGGGCACCCTGTTCGGAACGGTGAGCGCGAGCCCGTGGGCGCTGCTCGCGATCGGGAACCTGCTGTTGCTGTTCGGGCTGGTGATGCTCGACGTGCTCCCGGTCCCGATCCCCCGGCGGCTGATGGAGTGGGCGACCCGCCAGGAAGGCGGGTCGTACGGGGCCGTGTTCCTGCTCGGCGCGAGCTCCGGCGTGGTCACGGCGCCGTGCGGCGCGCCCGCGTTCGCGGTCGTCCTCACCTGGGTGGCGGCCACGCGAGCCGGGCTGATGGGGTTCGTGTACCTGCTCGTGTTCTCGCTCGGGATGACCGCGCTGCTGGTGGTCGTGGGGCTCTTCTCGGGAACTCTGGCCTCGCTCCCGCGTTCGGGGAAGTGGATGGTGTGGATCAAGCGGCTGGCGGCGGTCATCATGTTCGCCATGGCCGAGTACTACTTCATCAGGACGGGCTTCAACCTGTGATGAGACGCTCGATGGTTCGAGGGCCAGGGATGCGGGCGATGCCACCGAGGGGTCCGATCGGATGGCGCGCCATGGATGGGACCCGACGCGCGTCGGGCGCCCTCCTCGCCGGGGGCATGTCTGTCGCGCTCGCGCTGGGATCGCCCGGGCCGCTCGCGGCCCAGGCCGGCGAGGGCGAGGTCGGCCCGGCGCTCGGGACACCCGCCCCGGGCGCCATCGTCGAGGACCTCGACGAGAACGAGGTCGAGCTCCTCGACGTCGTGGGGGGCAGACCCGCCCTCCTCGAGTTCTGGGCCACCTGGTGCGAGAAGTGCAAGGCGCTCCAGCCGCAGCTCGACGACCTCCAGGCCAGGTACGGCGACCGCCTCCGGATCGTGGCCGTCGCCGTGGCCGTGTCGCAGTCGCTCCGCCGCGTGAAGCGGCACGTGGAAGAGCACGACCCCGGCTACCCGTTCGTGTGGGACGCGCGCGGGAACGCCGTGCGCGCCTACAACGCGCTCACGACCTCCGTGATCGTGATGCTCGACGCGGACGGCGAGGTCGCCTATACGGGCGTCGGCACGGAGCAGGATCTCGTGGGCGCCGTGGAGGCGCTGCTGGCGACCGGAGCGCGGTAGCTCCGGGCAGACCGCCGGGCGGGTCCTCGAATGGGTCACTGCCTGGTCTCGACGCGTCGGAGCTCCACGGTCTCGACGTCGTACGCATCCCTGGCGACCCCGAGCACCCACCCCCCACCGATCTGGAGCGGGTGGAAACGCGCCGGCATCCGCAGCCGCTCGGTCGCCACGCCCGCGGAATCGAAGTACACCCACTCCGCGGGCTCCGCCCCGGGCATGGGGTAGTCGCCCACCCACACGCCGCCCACCGCTCCCGGCAGGAGATGACCGAACGCCGGACGCCGTTCGGGAAGCACGGTTCCCGCGAGCTGCCGCTCGACCTCCGCTCGCTCTCCACGTCCGACGGACGCGAGCCGTTCCGCCCGCCAGGCCTCCTCCCACCGCTGATCCACGCGCAGGTCGGCGCCGCCCCACCGGATCACGCGCGCCAGCCGCCCGGCGACGGTGTATTCCCGGAGCTCGCGTTCCTCCTGGTCGCCGACGACGAGGCGATCGTCCGCCACGGCGTGCACGGCCGACCGGCCCAGCGGGGCGGATCCCATCACCGCGCGACCATCCTCGAGCCGCAGGATCACCTCGCGCCCCGGCACGAGGGTGAGCGTGTCCCTGAGCTCGCCCTCGCGGGAGTAGCTCACGTAGGCCACGGGCTCGCGGTTCAGACCCGGCTGCGCGGCCCCGGCCACCCCTGTCGAGGACCAGGATTCCGCGGCGAGGATGGTCCCGTCGGACAGGATGCCCACGGCGAGTCCCGACCCCAAGCGCGGACGGAGCGACGTCACCCGGCTCGCCGAACGGTCGGGAGACACGAACGTCACGCGCTGGTGCGCGAAGTCGTACACCCACACGGTATCGCCGGCGAGAACCCCCATCGCCTGGATCGTGCGGAACTCGGTCGGTCCATCGCCCGGTCCGCCGAACGATCCCACGAGACGTCCATCCGCGGCGAACCAGTGCAGGACCGAGTTGCCGCCATCGGCCACGACGAGGCGGCCATCCGAGAGCCGGCCCGCCCCGACGACGCCGCCGAGGGGCACGCCCGCGTCCCCCAACACGGTGACCGGCTCTCCGAGCCGCGCCGTGGGGAGGGAGTCGAGCGACCTCGTCGTCACGACCGGAACGTCGTCCGATACCGACGAGCCGGAATCCTCCGCCCGGGAACACCCGAGCTGGGCGGCGAGCGCGAGGACCGACAGCAGGATGTGGGGCCGCATCTTCATCGGAGGCTCCCGTCGCGGTCGATTCCGAGACGCTCCCGGTCGGGGGCGCGTTCACCGTGCGCCGTCCCCGCCGCCCGGCCGTCGGCTGCGGGGCGGAGCGCGCGGTCTATCCGTCCGTGCGCCGGAAGGTGATCCCGCGGACGCGGCTCGCGTCGATCGTGAACCCGGTGACGGCCCCCGCCTCCCGCTGGACGTCGATCCGCATCCCTGGGACCACGAACGCGTCCCGCCCGATGCGCCGCATCTCTACCCGGCGGTCCGGCGGGATCTCGAGCATCAGCCGGCCGTCATCCCGGGAGATCGTGTAGGTGACGTCCAGCTCCTCGGAGTACCAGCGCCCCTCGAGCTCCGTGTCGTCGGAGGGCGCATCGCCCGGCGTGAAGCGCTCGGCGGTGAACGCGTTCCCGCGCTGGGTGACGGACATCGACTGCCAGCGGCCGTCGACCAGGTCCTCGAGCCGCATGTCGACGTCGGACCGCGTCAGGAGGACGCGGTCGGGGGCCGCGACCAGCAGGGGCGACCGGTTCCCCGCCTGGATGAAGACGAGCCCGTCGCCCTCGCGGACGATCTCGACCTCGATCCCCATCGAGGCGCGCCAGTGGCCCGTGAACGCGTCGAGCTCCTCCGCGCCGAGTTCCACCGCCTCGGGCGCCGCCTCCGCTTCGGCGACCACCGGCGCGAGGTCGGAGGCCAGCACAACGTCGGCCACGCGCCGCGCCCGGGCGTCCGGGTCGGACGTCGGGAAGTTGCACAGCACGAGCACCGTCGTTTCCTGTTGCGGGAAGCGCACCAGCGCTGTGCGGAACCCGGCCAGCGCCCCGCCGTGCGCGATCGTCTCGAGCCCGCGGTATTCGCCGTGCGAGAGCCCGAACGCGTACGGGATCTCGGTCCCGTCGTTCAACACGCCGCGCTCGCCGAGCTGCTCGGTGAACCCGGGGCCGCCGACCTCCTCGGTGAACCAGTTCCGGTCCCAGCGGGCCAGGTCCTCGATGTTCGCGTACAACCCCCCGGCCCCCACCTTGTCGTAGTTCCACGGGTGGGACATCTCGTAGCCGTCGCCGGTCGCCTCGTACCCGATCACCCGCTCGTCCATCGGCGCGAGTCGGACGTCCTCGTCGTTGAAGCGCGAGCGCTCCATGCCGAGCGGGCCGAAGAAGTGCTGGTCCACGTATTCGCGCAGGGTCGAGCCCGTGGCGCGCTCGAGGACCTCCGACAGCAGGAAGTAGCCGGAGTTGCTGTACAGGTATTCCTCGCCCGCCGGGAAGTTGCCGGCCTCCTGGCGGGCGATGAGCGCCAGCGTCTCCTCGTCGGTGTGGATGTTCTCGATTCGCCACCCTGCGAGGTTCGCGAGACCGAGATAGTCGCGGATGCCGCTCGTGTGGTGCAGGAGGTGGCGGACGGTGACCGGCCGCTCGTACTCGGGGATCTCGGGAAGCCACTTCTGGATGGCGTCGTCGAGCGACAGGAGCCCCGCCCGGGCGGCGTGCGCGATCGCCGCCGCGGTGAACTGCTTGCTCATCGAGCCCAGATAGAAGTTCGACCTCGGCGTGATCGGCAGGCCGTAGTCGAGGTTCGCCATCCCGTAGCCCTGGGCGTACGCCAGCGCCTGGTGCTCGACGACACCCACCGCGCAGCCGGGCATCGCGCCTCGGATGTCCTGGAAGACGCCATCGATCGCCGCCCCGTCGATCTGTTGGGCCTCGAGACCCGGCGACCACCTGCCGAGGGATCCGGCGACGAGGGACACGGCCGCCAGAAGGGGTGCGGCCGTTCGGGCGGACATCGGTCCCCCCACGTCAGTCGTTTTCGACGTACATCATCAGCGGCTCGAGGACCCCGTGCGACTGCTTGGCGGTCGCGATCTCGGGGGAATCGAGGGCGGCCCGCATGGCGTCCATGTCGTGCACGTCGACGCTCACGCACACGGTGTTGCTCCCATCGTCGCTGAGGCAGTCGATCACATTCGAGCCCCAATCGGCGAACGCTTCCGCACGCTCGGAGTGCTTGCTGGCCCAGTGGTCCACATCGGTCACGGGGTGCACGAAGACGACTCGCGGCATGATGCCTCCTCGGTTGGCAGGAATCATACAGATCGCCCTTTCGGGCGGCCTGGGATGTCGGGCGGAGGAGCCCGGCCTCCCGACCACCTTGATGGCACGGAGCACGAGTGGCAAGCGAAACGCGGGCTACCGCAGGACGCCTCTCCTCCGGTTCGCGCGACCGAACCAGATGGCGAACACGCCGAGCGCGACGAACAGGACCTCGGTGGAGATGTGCTGCGGGCTCATCACGGCGGCCGCGTCGGCGAGGACGAAGGCCCGAAACAGGGCGATGCCGAAGCACGCGAGGGACACGACGTAGACCGGCAGCGCCCAGCCCCGTCGGGCCAGGAGCCCCACCGCGCCGGCGACACGAGTCAGGGCGGCGAGGATGCCCGCCCCGATCGCCCACCATGGGATGCCCGCGATGTAGGCCGCGTATCCCGCCTGGTTCGCCGGGATCTCGGCCGTGGCGGCGAATTCCGCCGGCGTCTCCAGGAAGTAGGAGACATAGATCCACGTGGTCGCGAACCCCCACAGGAGCAACACGATGGCGACCCCCCAGAAGAGGACACCGGGCTTGGTGTCAGCCGTTTCCGTCACGAATCCCTCCTGCTGATGACCGGCGCCCGTTCGCTCCCCCGCTGGACCCGCGGCCAAAGACGAGCCAGCGTTGCCGCCACGGCCAGCGTCACGAGAAACACGGGGAGAGCGGTGATGGCCGGCCAGATCGGGAGGGCGAGGAGCGGCGCCTGACCGTCTGTCCCGGCGAACAGCCAGTGGACGTTCGCAGCCAGCGCCAGGCCGAACGCTCCCAGCGCGACCGCCGCGGCCGTATGTACGGCCGTTGTCCGAGGCGCGTTTCCACGGCGATGGTGCTCGTACCAGGTATGTGCGACGCCCACGCCGGCGCTCACGACCCACGCGGCCAACCGCCACAGGCGCACCCGCGTGATGTCGGGCGAATCGTCGAGGACGGCGAACACGATACCGATCACGGTATATGCCACGCCGACCAGCATCATCACACGCGCGGGCGATTGGCGACCCACGTGGTCCATCGTCATCCGGCCATCACGACGCCATACCCCCGCACCGATTCCAGCAGGACTTCGTCCCTGTACACGCCCCACACGCGGCCCTCAGCCATCGATGAGATCGACGTTCCCCTCCGGCTCGGGTCAGCCCGGCGTGGCTTCCACCTCCCGCGGCCCGGAATCGGCGCCCCACGCCGGGCCGCGCATCATGACGAGCCACACACCGGCCGCGTAGATGAGCAGCTGGGGCTCCCACTCGCCCCGCACCAGGTGGTCGATGAACCCCGGAATCAGGACGACGAGAAGCACGGCGCCACCCCAGCGCACGGTGCGCGGGACGAGGAGCAGCGCCGCGCCCACCGCCTCCAGCCCGGCGACGAAGGCTAGATGGCCGAAGCCTCCATGCTCTCGCAGCGCGTGCGCGAGGGCGTGGAGGCTCATGACCAGCAACCCGAGTCCCAGCACCGCGTGGAACAGCTGGTAGGCGCGACGGGCTCCCGTCACCCGCCTTCCTCCTCGGGCTCGGGCGTGACCTCGTCGATCATGGTGGCCAGCTCCTCATAGGCGGCCGGGTCCACCTGGTTGAATTTCGGGATCACCCCCGCGATCCGGCCGTCGGGGCCGATCACGATGACGGAGCGGCTGTCGACCATGTCGTTGTCGCGCAGCCCACCGCCGAACCTGGTGTACGTGGCGCCATCGTTGGCCGCGTCGCTGGCGAACAGGAACGGGAAGTCATCGTCGTGGAGCCACGACGCGAGCTCCTCGGGCGAGTCGTTCGAGATCCCGATCAGGACGACGTTTCGTCCACCGTGGAACAGATTGGCGTACCGATCCCGGTACGCGTGCATTTGAACCGTTCAGCCAGGCGTCCTGACGCGGAAGAAGAAGGCGAGGACGACGGTCTCGCCACGGTACTCACTCAGCCGCACGGGGTTCTGGAGCTGGCCGTAGCGGGTCGCGCCGGGGAGGGCGAAGTCGGGCGCCATCTCGCCCACGGCGAGAAGCCCGGAACCCGCCTCCTCCTGCGCGGTCGCGGGCGTGGGCGCGACGCCGAGGGCGAGGCCGCCGGCCCCCGCCATCGCGGCGAGCCAAATCGTTCGACGCATGCGAGCTTCCTTTCGTCGGGAGTCGATCGCAACAACCGACCCTACGGTGGCGAGCCCTGTCCCCGGACGCCAGACCGACGGTGGACGCTTCCGCGGGAATGCGTGGCCTGGCCTCGGGCTCTCCCCGGCCACCCGCCGGGGCTCTCTATGGCGCCCTGTCGCGACCTTGCGATTCGAACACTCCGGAGACACCGGGAACCCGCGTGCCGTCCCGCGCTGGGCCAACCGGGGTTCAGCGGTCGGACCCCTCGGGGACGCACAGCTCGACCCGGAACCGCATCCACCGGATCGCCCCGTAGGGGGGAAGCGAATCCACGGCCACCGTCGCCCCATCCTCGATGAACAGGGCTCCGTCGTATTCCGTGAGCCCGTCCATCATCGCCTGCGCCCGGGACACCTCCTCGTCCGTGTGCGTCCCGGACCACAGGAGGACACCGAGGGCCTCGCGGGCGGTCTCGTAGACGTGCTCGCTGGCCACGAAGCCGAAGCGCCGCGGTGTCCAGGCGAGCGCCCGGTCGGGATCGATCCCGTACCCCGTGTCGACGTATCGGGGGTTCGAGAACCGGTACGGCGGGGTCGCGACCATCGAGAAGTCGTGGTCGGGGGCATCGGGCGGCGTGATCCGAATCGTCCAGCCGGGCGGGTTCGACGGCTGGAGATCCGGATCGAGCACGAGCCGGAGGCCGCCCGGGAGGCTCGCTTCGAACCTGTCTCCCCGCTCGACACGACCCGAGATCACGGTGTCGCGGCAGGCGGGTGCGGGCGGCTCCGGGGCGGACGGCGACTGTCCGACGGCGTGCGCGGGAGCCACCCCGCCCGTGAGACACGCGCCGAGGCACACGCCGAGGGCGCCCCGGGCAAGCGAGTGGGTGCGGGCGCCCCGGGCGAGCCGGCAGATCGTCATGTCCGTCCTCCCGGGGCGAGACCCGGGCGGCACCTAAGGAACGAGCGCCGTCCCCGAGGTGCGCTCGATGAACGATACGAGCGTGTCGCGCCACTTCGGAAGCAGACTCTGCTCCACGTACATCATGTGGCCGGCGGGGAAGTCGACACGGGTGATGTTGTCGCGCAGATCCGGCGGCAGCCCCATGTGATCCATGGTCCACACGGCCGCGTAATAGGGCGTCGCGAGGTCGTACAGACCGGTTACGAGCAGGACCTCGAGCTTCGGGTTCCGGCGGATCGCCTCGGCCAGATCGGTGGCCACGTTGGGCAGCGGCGACATCCCGAACCCCCCACCGCCGCCGAAGCGGTTGCGGCCCCAGTTCCACGGGCGCGCCATGCCGCTCGGCACGTACTCGCGCTCGCCGTCGTAGCCGAGCTCCTCGCGGATGTAGGTATTGAACACCGACGTGTACGCGGAGCTGATCGACGTCGATTGCGGATCGAAGTCCGGCGTGGTCTCGAGCCGATCGCCCGTGGGGCCCGTGAAGCGGGCGTCGAGACGCCCGAGGACCTCGCCCTGGTCGCGCAGAAGCTCCTTCTCGAACTCGGGCGCCGACACGCGCAGGTCCGCCCGATCGAGGAAGCTCCGGTCGAGTCCCGTGTACGCGTGCATCTGGTCCAGCACCCGGTCGCGCTCGGCCGGATCGAGCTTCCCGCCCTGGAGGAGCGCCGAGGCGTAGTCGGTCATGGCCCAGTTCTCCACCTCCTCCTTGAACGCGTCGAGATCGGCGGGCTTCCCGCCGGGGAGCGCCTCGTGGTAGGCCGCGATCACAGCGTAGGAGGGGAAGTTCACGATGTAGGACAGATCGGATCCTTCCGGGAACAGGATCGTGTTGAAGTCGAGCACGGTCGACACGAGCACGATCCCGTTGAGGTCGATGTTCGAGTTCTGTAGGTGGCGCGACAGGACGGCGGAGCGCGTCGTCCCGTAGCTCTCGCCGAGCAGGTAGCGCGGCGAGTTCCAGCGCTCGTGTTCGCTCAGGAAGCGGCGGATGAACTGCGTGAGCGAGCTGGCGTCCTCATCCAGGCCCCAGAACTCCTTCCCCTCCGTATCGCCCACTGGCCGGCTGAACCCGGTGCCGATCGGGTCGATCATCACGATGTCGGCGATGTCGAGCAGGGTGTACTGGTTGTCGACCAGCGGATAAGGGGGCGGCGACTGCTGGCCCACGTTGGGCGTGACCACGCGCCGCGGCCCCATGATGCCCATGTGGAGCCAGAAGGAGGCCGAGCCCGGCCCGCCGTTGTAGGCGAAGATGATCGGACGCCCGGCGGTCGCGACGTCGTTCCGGAAGTAGGCCGTGTAGTACAGCTCGCCGGTCGCCTTCTCCTTGTCGTCCCTCAGGATGACGCTTCCAACGATGGCGTCGTAGCTCACGGTGCGGCCGCCGAGGACGATCGAGTGGCCGGTCTCCCAGTGCGCCGGCTCGGGTGCGGCGGTCGCCTCGCCGGTCCCACGGGCGCCGTTCTCGGGCGGACCGCTTCTCGGATTCGCCTGGGCGGCGACGCCCGCCGGCAAGGCGAGCGTGGCGGCGAGCGCGACGGCGAGCGTCTTCCTCATGACTCCATCCTCCCTGCTGCGTCTTGCGTACGCCATGGATTCTCCTTCGGCGGGCCGGTCGATTCGAGCGGCGGCACGCCTTATCATTCCGCTCATGCCAACGTACGACTATCGCTGTCCGAACGGCCACGAGTTCGAGCTGTTCCAGAAGATGTCGGACGAGCCACGGGCTCCGTGTCCGGAGTGCGGCGACACGGCCGAGCGGCGCATCTCGGGCGGCGCCGGGCTGCTCGGACCGCTCCACACCGGGGAGCCGCCGCACGCGCCGGCCGACCCGTCGCGGCGAGGCTGACCCCGAGCCCGAGCCGGGCGGCGCTCACTCCATGCGCCCCGCGGCACGCTTGCCGACCGGGATGGCTTCGGCCTCGGTGACGATGATGACGCGGAAGCCCTGCTCCAGACGCTCCGCGATGTCGTCCACCCCGGCCGTGATCCCGCACGGGACGTCGAACTCCTTGCAGGCCGCGAGCACGGTCTGGATCGCGTTCTCGACCGCCTCCTCGTCGCCCTCGTAGGCGCGCCCCAGGTCGCCGGGGCCGGCGAATACGACGCTCACCCCCGGCGTCGACACGACGTCCCGCACGTTCGCGATCCCCTCCCTGTCCTCGACGATGAGCATCGCGACCAGCGAGCCGTCCGGGTTCCCCGGCCACAGCTCCGCCCCCATCGAGCCGACGGCGGTCGACGCGTCCTCGCGCGACACGACGTGCGGGAACACGATGCTCGCCACCCCGGCCTCGAGCCCCTCGGCCACGTGTTCGCGCGCGGCGGCCGGGTCGTCGCGTACGGGTGGAACGCGGAGCGCGATCGGCGGCACGTCCGGGCCGCCCCACGCCTCCACGAGCGCGGCCCGGTAGGCGCTCATGCCGGGGATGTCGAACGGGCCCGACTCGAGCGAATAGAACACGAAGTCCGTGGCGCGGTTGTCCGCCATCGCCGTGCCCCCCTCCGGGGTGTGCGGGCCCGAGAAGATCCCGAACAGGGCCTCGCCGGAGGTGAGGAGGTCCACCATCACCGCGTCGGAGGCCGGCTCGGCCCCGGCCGCGGGCTCGGCGTCCGCGGAGGGCTCCGCATCGTCGCCCGCCGGGGCGCAGGCTGCCGCGGCGAGGAGGAGGACGAGCGTGGCCGCGGCGAGCGGCGGGCGGGAAGTGGCCAGCGGACAGGAGGCAGACGAGACGAAGCGGGACCGGCGAGCGGAGGTTCGCGTTCGTGCCATGTCACCTCAGAGGGTCAGGGTATGGGTGTACTTGATCTGCAGGGACCGGAAGGCGGATCCGGGGAGCCGGGGCACGCCGTCGACGTCCCGGACGGTGTTGAGCCCCTCGTCGTACACGATCCACAGATCGGTCCCCTCGCGAATGTGGAACCGGAAGCGCGCGTTCACGCTCGTGAGGTCGATCGTGCTGTTGTATTGCACGAACGTGCTCAACGAGAGGTGGGTGTTCAGCCCGAGCAGCACGCGCAGCCGCGCGAGGTGCGTGGTCGTCGAACCGCCCGCGTCGGAGGTGATGCGGTTGATCTCCCAGCCGCCCCCGAGTTCGAGGTTGCGGGACAGATTCCAGGTCGGGTTGGCCGCCAGCGCGAGGCGGGTGCCGTTGTAGAAGCTCCCCGCCGACGCCGTGACGTCGCCGCGGAACAGCGCGCCGCGCGGCAACACGAATTGGAGCTGGCCTTCGTGGAACCAGTAGTCGCCCACCGGGACGAACAGATCGCCGATCGGGAAGGAATCGCGCACGCTCTCGTAGCTCGTGAGCAGGGTGGCGCTCACGGTGTTCCCGGACTCGAACTCGAGCTGGAGCTTGGGCTCCAGCGCGCGCGACTCGGCCGAGTCGTCGGCGTTCCGGATGTAGTTTCCGGAGTACACCTGCGCGGTCACGCTCCGGAGGGGCGAGGAAGCGCCCTGGAACCACTTGTACTGGAGCTGCGCGCCGTAGAAGGTGAAGTCGAAACGTGACTGGAACCCCAGCCCGGGCAGGTATCCTCGGCCCGCCCGGCGCAGATCCGCGAAGTAGGACAGCCCCCGGTCGCTGCGCCGCTCCCAGCGCGCCTGGTAGAGCGCCGTCTCGAGCACGTCCCCCGAGGGCACCGAGTCGTCGAACGTCTGCGCCCACTTGAGCGTCAGGTACTCATCGCCCACCACCCGCACCACGCCGTCCACGCCCAGCGCGACGTTCGAACGCCCGTCGTCGCCCAGCCGCGAGGTGAGCATGGCGCCTACGTTCGAGTACCGGTTGAACACCCGCGAGCGGAGCCGCAACACGCCCATGTTCTCCGACGGGAGCAGGTTCGAGGAGGCGGTCTGCATGTCGAGGAACCCGATGTCGGTGCCGCCGATGCGTCCCACCAGACGCGCCCCGCCGTAGATGCGGATCGCCTCTCCGTCCGGGCCGAGCCCGATGCGGCGGCTGTGAAGCAGCCGGTTGTCGGGCCCCCCGGTGTTGAACTCGAACACCGAGGCACGCTCCTGGAAGAACTGGCGTTTCTCCGGGAAGAAGAGCGCGAAGCGCGTCAGGTTCACCTGCTGCTCGTCGGACTCGACCTGCGCGAAGTCGGTGTTGACCGTCAGGTCCAGGGCCATGTTGGAGGTGGGGGAGTACTTCAGGTCGACGCCCGCCTCGTGGTCGGTGTCGGTGTCGTGCCGCCACTCGGGCTCGGTCCCTCCGGTCGGGGTTGCGAGCAGCGGAAGGCGCTCGACACCGCCGAGCACGTACGGCGTCACGTACACGGGCTTCTCGGCGCGCACGCCCTCGAGGGTGATGCGCTGCGCCTGCGAGGGCTTCGCGAACCCCAGCGACCAGTCGGGCGGGATCGCCGGGTAGATCTGGCGCTCGTTCTTGCGCGCGATGAAGCGGTAGATGATGAGGCCCATGGTGGCCACGTCGTCCCGCGTCTGGAAGCCGAGCGTCGAGAACGGGATGCGGAACTCCGCGTACCAGCCGCGATCGTCGCGCGCCACCGCCACGTCCCAGTGCGCGTTCCAGTCGACGTTCATCGGGTCGCCGGACAGGAACTCGCCGTCGTTCGACACGGTGCGGTCCGTGCGGGTCCCGACCGGGTTGACCACGAACCACAGCCCGGTGTCGTAGTCGTTGTAGCTGTCGACCACGAACGCGAGCAGGTCGTCGCCGCTGTACCGGTCCCGGTAGTACGTGTTGGCCCGGATGCCGCCCGGATCGGAGTCGTACATGCGGCCGGCCACGTACAGATAGGCCGTGTCGTACGCCACCCGAACCTCCGTGTCCTCGGTGATCGGGGCGTCGAACGTCGGGGTGTACATCGTCATCTGGAAGGGCGGCACGTCGGCCCACGCCGCCTCGTCGCTGTAGCCGTCGAGGACGACCGGGCCGGAGAGCCGCGGGATCACCACGGGCTCCTGGGCGCGGGCCGCGGCGGGGCCGAGCCCGAGCAGCGTGAGGAGCCCGAGCCGGCCCACCCGTGTCGCGGCGCGGCTCACCGGACGAGCACCGCGATCGCCATGAGGACGACGCCGTGCGCGAGCTGATCCACCCCGAGCACGTACCAGAACGGGTCGCGGGTCGGGTCCTGGATCACGGGGTAGCGGCGTCCCGCCAGCATCCGCACGTCGTCGATCGCGAAATGCGTCGCGAGCTCGATGCCCGCGGCGGCGAGCACGAGGTCCCACGGCGCCCGCGCCAAGACGCACGCCACCACCACGAGGAGCGCGTGCACGCCCGCGTGCGCTCCGATCAGCGCCACGGGCCCGTTTCCGCTCTTGGCCGCCCGCATGGCCGCCGTCGACAGGGGGGAGAAGTCCCCGATCGCGTGCGCCACGAGGAGGAGCGACAGGAGCAGGAGATCGGCACCGCTCACGCCCCACCCCCATCCCCGATTGCTCCGGGGGCCCCGTTCCCCGCGGCCGCCTCGTACCGCGCCAGGTATGCCGCCCGGCGCACCGGATCCCCGATGCGCGCCGCACGCTCCGCGATCAGGCTGCGCGCCCGCTCGTGCGCCCGGTCGGCCTCGGCCGTCGAGCCGATGGCCTCCAGGATGTGGCCGCGCGTGAGCCACACGCGCTCTTCGGGGCCCACGATCGTCCCGAGCCGCGTGAGCTGATCGACCGCCTGCTCCGACTCCCGCTCCGCCTGCCCCCGGTTCCCGGCGCCGAGCGCCAGCTCGGCCGACCGCATGCGGGCCAGGACCTCGACGTGCACCAGATCGGCGCGCTCCGCGGCCCGCAGCGCCTCGGCGGCCGAGCGCACCGCGTCCGTTCCCTCCCCCAGCCAGCTCAGCTCGAGCCACACCTGCGCCTCGAGCGCCGGCCGATCCATGCGCACGGCGGCGCGCAGGCTGCGACGCAGCAGGGCCTCGGCCTCGTGCCGGCGGCCCGCGTCGGCCTGGATGCCGCCGAGTACCATCTCGGCCATCGCGATCGTGCGCGGTGACCCGCACTGGCGCGCGATCCCCGCCGCCGTGGCGGCCGCCGTCTCCGCCTCGGAAAGACAGCCCATCCAGCGGAGCGCGGTCGCCCGGTGGGCCAGGATGCGGGCCTCGAGCCGCGGCGCGTCGAGCTCGGCGCACAGCGCGAGCGCCTCGTCGAACGACGCGGTGGCCCCCTCGTAGTCGTCGCGGTCGACCTGCAGCATCCCGCGCAGGTCGAGGAGCTCGGTCTCGCCCCAACGGTCCCCCGCTCGGCGTTCGAGCTCGAGCGCGGCGTCGAAGTACGTCTCGGCCGACTCGTGCTCGCCGCGCTGGTGCGCCTCGCGGCCGAGCAGCCGGAGCGCGTCGCCCTGCTTCGAGATATCCCCCAGGGCCTCGAAGCCCGCGTTGGCGGCGCGCGCCGCGTCGCGCGCGGCGGCCAGGTCGCCCCGATCGAGCTCGGCCTCGGCGCGCCGCAGGGCGACGTCGGCGATCACGCCGGGATCGCCTCCAACCCGCGCCAGCCCGTCGAGCGTCTCGAGGGCCGCCTGCCGTCCCGGCGCATCGCCGGCCAGGGCGGCCAGCCGCTCGGCCTCGAGCCACAGCCGGCCGCGCTCCTCGTCCCCGCACACCTCGAGCGCGCGCCGGATGTGCGCGCGGGCGTCCTCCAGCCCGCCGCGCGACATGGCCTCGGCGGCGCCCCGCTCGAGGAACGGGAGCGCCTCGGCGGGCGTGTCGGAGCGCTCGTAGTGGTACGCGATCAGGTCGTCGATCTCCGGCGTGGCATGCTCCACGTTCTGTTCCAGCCAGCGGGCCACGGATCCGTGGATCTTCTCCCGCGAGCTGCGCAGGATCCCCTCGTAGGCCACCTCGTGCAACATGAGGTGCTCGAAACGGTGCTCGCGCTCGTCCGGAATCAGCGACTCGGGGTGCTCGCGGATGAAGCTCGCGTCGAGGAGCGCCCGCATCTCCGATTCCACCGAGCTCCCCACCAGCTCGGGCGCCAGCACGCCGGGCCAGAAGCGCCGCCCCACGATCGCCGCGTACTGGAGGGCGCGCTTGGTGGACGGCCGCAGCGCGTCGATGCGCGTGCTGAGGACGCTCTCGATCGTGTCGGGGACGTCGAGGGTCCAGTCGCCCGCGGCCTCCCAGCACCCGTCGTCGCCGCGCCGTATGGACCCGTCGGCCATCAACGACTTGAGCGTCTCTTCCACGAACAGCGGCATGCCATCGGCCCGGGCCACCACCGTCTCGATCGCCTCGTCAGCCAGCCGATGGGGGCCGAGGATCGCCTGCACCAGCTCCCGCGTCTCGTCGGTGGACAGCGCACGGAGCGCGAGGCGGTCGGAGATCCCGTCGAGAAGCGCGGCCACCCGCTCTTCTCCCACGACCGGGGGACGGGTGACGAGGACGAGCAGGATGGGGCCGCTCAGGTCGGCGGCCGTCAGCCGGGACAGGAAGGCGAGCGTGCTGCCGTCGGCCCAGTGGAGGTCCTCCAGCACGAGGAGACGGGGGGCACGTGCCTGCCACGAAAGGACGCGGCGCAGCACGGCGGCCGCCCGCTCCTGCCGCTCGTCGAGGTCCCTCCCCGGATCGGCCGCCGCGGGCCCGCCGAGGATGGCGGCGAGGCTCGCGGTCCACTCTGGGTCCCACGCGCCACCGACCGCGCGGGCGATCTGTCCGGCGGCCTCGACCGGATCGGCGTCGGCCGCGACCCCGTACAGCTCCCGAATCAGCTCGGCGAGCGGCTCCCACGGCGTCGAGCGCGCATACGGATAGCTGCGCCCTCGCACGAGCTGGGCCTCGCCGAGCCCCGCGCGCGCCACGAGCTCCTCCACGAGGCGCGTCTTTCCGATCCCCGGCGGGCCCATGAGCATGCAGATCCCGGGGCGTCCGGATCGGGCGCGCTCCCAGCGCTCGCGGAGCGCCGCGAGCTCCTCCCGCCGGCCGATGAGTGGTGTCGAGGCGCCGGCCATGCCCCGGAGCTTCCCCCGCTCGCGGCGCACGCGGACCACGTAGTGCGCCCGCACGGGCTCCTGCCGCCCCTTGACCTTGAGCGCGATCTCGTCGCCGAACTCGAACAGGTGCCCGGCCAGCCGGTAGGTCATGGGGCCCACCAGGATGCGACCCGGCTCGCACTGGCCCTGGAGACGGGCCGCGACGTTCACCGCGTCGCCCACCGCGGTGTACTCGCGTGCCCCGCCGCCCGAGAAAAGCCCCGTGACCACCGGGCCGGTGTTGATCCCGATGCTCAGCCGCGGCTGGTACGCGCCGGCCCACGGGTCGCCGGTGCGGCCCGCCGCCCACTCGTCGAGCGCCACGTGCATGTCCAGCGCCGCCCGGATGGCCCGCTCCTCCTCGTTCTCGTAGGCGACCGGGGCGCCGAACAGCGCCATGACGCAGTCACCGATGAACTTGTCCACGAACCCCCCCGAGCGCGTCACGCAGTCGCACAGCGGCCCGAGACAGCCCGCGATGAGATCCCGCACCGTCTCGGCGTCGACCTCCTCGCTGAGCGGCGTGAACCCCGACAGGTCGGCGAACAGGACCGTGACCACGCGCCGCTCGGCCTCGGCCACCGAGGCCATGTGCGCACCGCACGTCGAGCAGAAGCGGGCCGCGGCTCGGTTCAGCTGGCGGCAGGCCGGACAGGCGACCGCGTCGTCGCGCTCCACGGGAATGGCGCAGCCCGGACAGTACGCGGCCGTCGCCGGGACGCTCGCTCCGCATTCGTGACACGACCCGGGTGCCGTGATGCTCATGCGGGAGCTTAGTCGTCGCATCCCGCGGGGCGAAAGGGCATGGCGGACGACGCCGGTCGTCGCGGTCCGGGCCGGAGGGCTGCGGGCCCGGAGGGCTGCGGGCCCGGAGCGGGACCGCCGGTTCGGTCGGCTGGCGTGGCTCGCCCGCCTCGTGCGACCGGGCCCCGCGATCGAGCGCCCCGGCCCTCGGACCTTGCGGCTCGCCCTCCCGCGCCTCCACGTTTCCCGCGTGGCAGGGGCGAGATCCTCGTCCAGGCGGGTGTCCTGTGGCTCTACCGGAGGCCGGGGGGAGCGCCGTTCGGCTCGAGACACTCGATCTCGAGTCCCTCCGCGACGTGCGCCTGCCTGGCGAGGGCCGCTTCAAGTCGACGGGCGAGCCGTTCGAGTACGAGTCGCGCCTGCTCGGCCCTGGGGACGTCGACGGGCTGCTCGAGCTGCACGACGAGATCATGGCCTCGCTGACCGATCCGCTGCTCCTCTATCGTCGCGACCGGGATTTCTTCACCGAGTGCGTGTGCGAGGGGTGCGTGGCGGGCGCGCAGCACGGGAAGCGGCTGATCGCGTACGCCGCCCTGTTCGTGCCCGGGCTGGAGCGTACGAACTACGGGCGCGACCTGGGGCTCGAGGGCGACGAGCTCCTCGCCGTGGGCCACCTGGCCGGGTCGGGCGTGGCGCCCCCGTACCGCGGGAACTCGATGCAGCGCGAGCTCGTGGCGCTCCGCAACTGCTACGCGGCCCGCGGCGGGCGCTACCACATGTGCGGCGAGGTGGTCCCGACCAACGTGATCTCGATCATCAACCACCTGTCGCAGGGGTTCTTCCTCACCGGTCATCGGATCGACGATTTCGGCGACCGGTGCTTCGTCCTGCACGCCGACCTCCGGCGGCCGCCCGAGCGAGTGACAGGCGATCGGGCGCTCGAGGAGCCGATCACCGACATCGGGCGCTACGTGGAGCTGGTGGACGGCGGGCGCTGGGGCTACGAGGTGATCAGGCGGGAGGAGGGGTCCTCCCTGCGCTACGGCCGCTTCACCTGATCTGCCCCCGCATCCGCGTATCGTGAGCGGCGTCGCGTGAGCCGGGTCCTCCGCTTCCTCGACATCCGGGCCGACGAGGGTCTGCTGGCCGCGGGTCTGTTCGGATACTCGTTCCTGCTCGGGGTCGGCCGGGTGTTCGTCCTCACGGCGTCGCAGGCCCTGTTCCTCGAGTTCTACCCTGCGTCGGACCTCGCCTACGTGTACATGATCGCCGCGCTGGCGACGGTCACTACGAGCGCCGCGTATCTGCGTCTGGGACGACGGCTGTCGCCTCGCGACCTGATCCTCGCGAACCTCGCGTTCACCTTCGTGGTCACCGCGGTCCTGCGGCTCCTGCTCGGGGTCACCGGGAGCGGCTGGCCCGCGATGGCCACCGCGGCGTGGTTCCACGCCCTGTTCGCGCTGTCGAGCTTCGCGTTCTGGGGAGCCGCCACGCAGCTGGTCGACATCCGGCAGGGGAAGCGACTGTTCCCGCTCGCCACCACCGGCGACGTCCTCGCCTTCTCGCTCGGCGGCTTCTTCATCCTGCGGACGGTGGACCGCATCGGGACCGCGAATCTCCTGTGGGTGGGGGCCTCGGGGTTCGCACTCGCCGTCGGCGCGCTGCTGTACACGATCGCCCGCAGTCCCGGGAGCCTCGACCGGCCGCCCCGCAGGCGCGGGGCACGCGAGGAGGCCCGACGGGTCGACTGGTCGAGCCCCTACCTGCGCTGGATGGTCGCGTACTTCCTGTTGAGCGCGATCGTGTTCGTGTTCCTCGACAACGCCTTCAACGACGTGGCCCAGCGCCGCTTCGAGGGCACCGCGGAGCTGGCGCGCTTCTTCGCCATGTACTCGGCGGTGGCGGCCATCATCAACTTCCTGTTCCGCTCGCTGTTCGCGGGCCGGCTGGTGCGTCGCTTCGGGCTCGTGTTCGGGCTCGCCGTGCTCCCGGCGGTCGTGGGCGTCGGGGCCGCCACGGTGGGGCTCGCCGGGACGCTCCTTCCCGGCCTGGCGGTCGTGTTCTGGGTGACCGTCCTCACCCGCATGTCGGACAAGGTGCTGCGCGGCGTGCAGTACTCCTCGATGGCCACCGTGTACCAGCCCCTGATGGAACGGGGGCCAGCGGTCCAGGCCACCATGGACGGGATCGTCGACTCGATCGCCATCGGGCTCGCCGGCGTGGCGATCCTCGGTCTGAACGCCCTGTTCGAGGTCACGGCGGTCGAGCTGTCCTACGTCCTCGTGGGGCTGTGCGCCGCCTGGGTCGTGGTCGCCCGGGCGCTCAAGGGCGAGTTCGTTCGCGTCCTGGGCGGCGTGCTCGTTCGCCGCCGGCTGCGCGGCGAAGCGCTCGAGGCGCTGGACGACGATGCGCTGCGGGTGATCGAGGGGCAGCTCGAGAGCCCGCATCTCGAGGAGGTGGTGTACGCGCTCGACCTCGTGGCCCGGGTCGAGCCGCCCGACCTCGTCGAGCGTCTGGAGCGCCTGCTCCTGCACCCCTCCGACGACGTGCGGCTCGAGGCGCTCCGGCATCTCGAGGGCCGCAAGGGCGTCCCGGAGGAGCGGGTGGCGGCCCTCGCCGGGGATGCGACCGCTCCGGCCGGCGTGCGCGCGGCGGCCCTGCGCGTGCTCGCGCAGCTCTCCGACGAGGTGCCGGACACCGTGCGCGGGGCGCTCGAATCGGAGGTCCCCGAGCTCCGGCGCGGCGCCATGGCGGGTCTGCTCCGCTCGGGCTCGATCGAGGCGGTCGTCGAGGCCGGCGCCGCGCTGCTCGCCGCCCTGCGCTCCGGGGATGCTGCGGAGCGGGCGCTGGGCGCCGAAACGCTCCGCGATGCCGCGCTTCCGAGCTTCTACCGTCAGGTGGCCGGCCTGCTCGACGATCCCGACCCGGGGGTGCGCGTGCGCGCCGTCGAGGCGGCCGGGGCGACCGATCACCCGTCGCTGTGGCCCCGGGTGGTCGACGCGCTCCGGGAGCCGATGCTCCTTCCCGTAGCCTCGAGGGTGCTGCTCGATGCCGGGCCGCGCGCCGTCCCGTTCCTCATGGCCGCGTGCGAGGCGGCGCCCGAAGAGCGCACCTTCCGGCTGGCCGCGCTCCGCATCGTGGGTCTCGTCGGCGGCGAGGAGGCGGCCGGCGCGCTGGCTCCCCTCGTGTCGAGCACGGATCGTGAGGAGCGCTCGGCCGTCCTCACCGCGCTGGTGCGTTGTCCGATCGAGGAGGTCGACGTCCCGGCGGACACCCTCGCGGCGCGGCTCGAGGTCGAGCTCGCACAGACCGCCGGGGCGTACGCGACCCTGGCGGACCTCGAGGACCTCGCGGCTGGCGGGGGGGAGGCGGGCGAGGCGGCGGCCGCGCTGTACCGGGCGCTCGAGGACGAGATCCAGTCGGGCGCCCGGCGGATCTTCCAGATCCTCGCCCTGTCGCGACCCGAGGCGGACCTCATGACCGCCTGGGAGAGCTATTCCTCCGGGATACGCAACCGGCGGGCATACGCGCTCGAGGTGCTGGATGGCCACCTGCGCGCAGAGGAGCGCGCTCGCGTGTTCCCGGTGCTCGACGATCTGGCTCTCGACGAGCGCCTGGCGGCGTTGCGCCGCACCCGCGACCTGCCCTCGCTGCCGCCCGCTCGGCACGCCGAGCGGCTGGCGGCGGACGAGAGCCTGTCGTCGTGGATGCGATTGTGCGCCCGCAAGGTGGCGGCGGTGCTCGATGCGGGGCCGGGGCCGCTCGGGGAGGACGACGAGCGGCTGTTCGACCGGGCCATCCGGCTCGGCAGGGTCGAGCTGTTCCGCGATCTGCCCGGGGCGGCGCTGGCTTCCGTCGCCCCGCGGCTGGAGAAGCTCACCCTCGCCGCGGAGACGCCCGTGATCCGCAAGGGGGACCCGGGCGACGGTATGTTCGTGGTCATCGCCGGCCGCGTGCGGGTCCACGACGACGGCCGCGAGCTCGCGGTGCTCGGACCCGACACCGTGTTCGGCGAGTTCACCGTCCTGCAGCGCTCGCCCCGCACGGCCTCGGTCACCACGCTCGAGCCGAGCACGCTGGTCAGGCTCACGCAGGATGATCTCCAGGAGCTCATGCGCGAGCACGCCGCCGTGGCGCGTACCCTGATCCGCGTGATCCTGCGGCGATTGCGTGACAACCGCGCGCGCCGCGGGGGAGCGGCGGCGGGCACCCCGGGCGCGGCTGGCGCCGACGGCTGAGCGAGCGCGCCCGTCGAGCGCTCAGCCCAGACGGTCGAGCAGCACCTCGATGAACCCGCGGCTGAGGGCCGGGCTGAGCGCCATGGCCTCGTACAGCACGTCCTGATCCAGCCTCAGGAGCCGCGCTTCGGTGTCGGCCGTGGCCGAGGCGGTGCGCTCCTCGGAGCTCAGCACGCTGATCTCCCCCAGCACGGCGCCGCTCTCCAGCATGGCGAGCGTCCGCTCCCCGTCGTGCACGCGAATGCGGCCGTCCACCACGATGTACATGGCGCTCCCCAGATCGCCCTTCTCGAACAGCGAACCTGCGGGCGGCAGATCCACCTCCTCGAGGTGCGGCACGAGCCCTTCGAGGACCTCGGTCGGGAGGTCCCGAAACACATCGGCGCGCTTGAGGAGGAAGACCCGCTCGATCATCCCACGGCTCCGGCTGGGGACGGACGGCTGCACACGGCGTCCTCAACTTGAAGCGTACGGCGCCGTGCGCAATCGTCCGCCGGGCACCCTACTCCTGGCGGATCGTGGTCAGCGGATCCACACGGGTCGCCCGCACTGCCGGACCGAGCGCCGCCAGGAGGCCGGCCACGAGCAGGAGCGCCGGGACGATCAGGAACGCGACGGGGTCGCGTGGCGCGACCCCGTACAGGAGGCTCTCCCCCCAGCGCGCCGCCCCCCATGCGAGGGCCACGCCCGCGGAGATCCCGACAGCGCTCACCGTCGCCGCGGACCCGAGCACGCGCCTGACGAGCGACGCGCTCGAGGCGCCGAGGGCTACCCGGATCCCGATCTCCCGCCGGCGGCAGGTGACGGTGTACGACATGACGCCGTACACACCGATCAGCGCGAGAATGGCGGCCAGCGCGCCCAGCACGCCGATGAGCGCGGCACGGAAGCGCTCCGGGGCCACGGACGTCTCGATGCGCTCCTCCATCGTCGCCACGCTCGTCATCGCCACCGACGGATCGAGGCGGCGCAGGACGTCGCGCGCCACCGGGATCGCCGCGGCGGGATCGCCCTCGGCCCGCACGATGACGGATGCCGCGAGATCGAGCTGTTGCGTTCCCGGCAGGTGGAGCTCGGGGGCCGGTGCCTCCGCGAGGCTCCGGTGGTGGACGTCGGCCACGATGCCCACGATCTCGCGCGGCCGGTCCCCGAACACGAGCGTGCGGCCGATGGGGTCTTCGCCCTGGAACGCGGCCCGAGCGGCGGCCTCGTTGAGGATCGCGACCTCCGGCGCCGCCCGGTCGTCGCGCCAGTCGAAGGCACGCCCGCGCAGCACGCGCAGCCCCAGCGCGCGGTAGTAGCCCGGCCAGCTGATCCGGATGCGGGCGTCGCGCCTCTCGCCGCCGACCTCGAAGCTCCCGCCCCACTCGCCGCCGGTGAACGGGAGGAAGTTGACGGCGCCCGCGTCCCGGATGCCCGGCGCCGTCGCCAGCCCCTCGAGCAGGCCGCGGTAGAAGCCGGTGAGCTCCCCCGGGGTCGGATACCGCGCTTCGGCGGGCGAGATGCGGAAGGCGATCCTCCCGGTGGGCTCGAAGCCCGGGCTGGTCGCGCGCAGGTTGAGGAGCGTGCGCCCGAGCAGGGTGGCACCGATCAGGAGACAGGCCGAGAGGGCGAGCTGCGCCCCCACGAGACAGTGCCTCAGCAAGCGCTCGCGCCTGCTTCCCGATCCCCCGTCGCGCTCCCGCAGCTCGATCCCGACGTCGAGCCGCCCGAGCGCCACAGCGGGCACCAGGCCGGCGGCGACGCCCGTGACGGCGATGGCGGCGAACGAGGCGGCGAGCACCCAGCCGTCGATCCCGATCTCCGCGGCTCGCGGAAGACCGCCCGGGACGAGGGCCACGATCGCGCGGACCAGCGGACGGGCGAGAAGCAGCCCGATCGCGCCGCCGAGCGCGGCCAGCACCATGGTCTCGGTGAGCAGAAGCCGCGTGAGCCGGACGCGGTTGCCGCCGAGCGCCGAGCGCACGGCGAGCTCCGGCCGTCGGCCGTTCGCGCGCGACAGGAGCAGCACACTCACGTTGGCACAGGCGAGGACGAGGACGATCGCGACGGTCAGCGACAGCAGGCGGACGGCGGGCCGCGCCGGAGCGACCACCACATCGTGCAGCCGTTCCAGCCGAATCGCGTCCTGGCCCTCCTGATCGCGCGGGAACTCCTCGACGAGGGCGCGCTGGAGCGCCGACATGCGCTCCTGTGCGGTCTCGAGCGTGAGCCCGGGCGCGAGACGCGCCACCGCCGTCAGGTAGGAGGAGCCGCGATAGCGCCACATCCACGAGTCGGGCGACGGAGCGAGCGGGACCCAGCCGTCCACGTCTTCCGGATAGACGAACGGCGACTCCTGGAGCACCCCCACCACCCGGTACGGCCGCGCGTCGAGCGACAGGCTCGACCCCACGATTCCGGGGTCCGCGCCGAAGCGACGCACCCAGAACGCATGCGACAGGACGATCACCCCGTCGTTCCCGGGCGAGAACTCGTCGGGGGCGAGCATGCGGCCGGCCGCCGGCGCGACGCCGAGAACGCGATCCAGTCCCGCGGTGACATTGGCGACCCGGATGCGCTCGGGGTCGGCGTCTCCAGTCAGCGTAAGACCTCCCGTGTTCCACGCCGCCAGCGCGGAGAACGCCGTCCCCCGCTCACGCCAATCCAGCAGATCGAGCAGCCCCACGACGGGGTACTGGGCCGGCCGACCGCCGTCGGAGCGCTCGACCCGGACGATGCGGTCGGAATCGGGAAACGGGAGCGGCCGCACGAGCACTCCGAGCAGGACGCTCATCACGGCCGACGTGGCGGCCACGCCGATGACGACCGTGAGGATGACCGCTCCCGACACGACCGGCTCGCGGCGCACCATGCGCAGCCCGAAGCGCACGTCTCCGAGCCAGCCGCCCGAGCGCAGACCCGTCCGGCGGAGCCCCCGCGGCCCGAGCTGCGTGCGGATCGATCGCCACGAGGCCTCGCCCAGCCAGCAGTCCGCCACCGATTCGGCGGCCCCGCCGAGGCTCGCCACGGTCGCCGCGAGTCGACCCCTCTCGGCCCGCGTGCGCCCGTGCTCCTCCGCGAGATCCTCTTCGATGAGCGCGCGCCGATCGCGCACGGGGATGAGCCTGAGGATCGCCCGGGCGAGGATCGGCAGCCTCCCGCGCGACTCGTGGGGCCGGCGGCCCCCCCGCGGCGGGCGGCCGGCCCTCACCCGGGGCCCTCGCTTTCGACGGCGAAGCGCGTGAGGGCCGGGAGCGTGCCCTCCGCGAGCGCCTCGATCGATTGGTAGCTGTCGGCCAGCGCACGCGCCCCGATGGGCTCGAGCCGGTAGAACTTGCGCCGCCGCCCGCCCCCCACCGGCCGGTCGTCGCCGATCCAGGACGATACGAGGCCCTGCCGCTCGAGCCGATCCATGGTGGTGTAGATGGCGCCCGGAGAGATCACGCGTCCAGTGGCCGCCTCCAGCTCCCGCCGCAGGGCGAGCCCGTGGGCCCCGTCCTCGAGGCGGAACGTGGCGAACATGAGGAGCTGCTCCAGCGAGCCCACGTGCTTGGTCATGAGATGCTCCTCACGGACGGTCTGGGGACCCCGTGTCAGACTACAATGTAGGTGTCGTCGATAGTTACATTGTAGGTGTCGCGCGGGGAACGGGCAAGCGGGCGGGCGGCGGCGATCAGCGGGCGGCGGCGATCAGCGGGCGGATGAGCCGGCTCGCGATCGCGAAGGCCTGCTGGCCGGCGGCAGCGTAGCCGATCCCCTGGTAATGGGCGTCGCTGACGATCACGAGGTCTGCGGCCGGGACCCCCCACACGAACTGACCTGCGTATCCCCACAGCACGAACGCGCCGGAGCGATCGTCGATCCACGTCTGGTATCCGTACCCGCCGTCGAGCGTACCCAGGTCGCCGAGCGGCACCCGGACGCTGGTCTGGGCCGCGATCCACGACTCCGAGACCAGGCGTGTGAACCGGAGCGTCCCCGCTGGAGCACCAGCTGCCCGATCTTGGCGGCGTCCGTGGGGCGCAGCGCGAGGGCGACGCCGCCGGCCGGGTGCCCGTCGAGCGTGGGCCACCGGTAGTCGACGATCCCGAGCGGCCCGAACAGTGTTTCGACGGCCAGATCGAGGGCGCCCCCGCCGACGGCGTTTCCCACGATCACCGACAGAAGGTGGGAGCCTCCAGTGTTGTAGATGAACGCCTGCCCCGGCGCGGCCACCACCGGCAGGTCGAGCACGTACCCGACCCAGCGGCCGGACTGCGCCCAGGGGTTGAAGTTCTCCTCGTCCGACCACTGGATCCCGCTCGTCATCGTGAGGAGGTGCCGGATCCGGATCGAGTCGTGGGCGGGGCGCACAGCTTCCCCGGGGAGCCAGTCGACCATCCGATCGTCCACGTCGAGGAGCCCGCGGGTCCGGGCGGCCCCGTCGAATCCGCGCACGCGGCCAACAGGAGGAGCAGGGCGAGGAGTCCGGGTCGGGGCGCACCTCGGACGCGACCCCGGGCGGGCGGCACAGGACTTCCCGGCATGCAGCGCTCCGTGCTCGGGTTCACCCCGAGAACGCGCAGCCCCGGTACGGTGCAACGCCGGAGGTGCCCTCACCCGGCGCCCCCGGACCCACCCGCGGGAGGCGCCGGCACTCACTCGTTCACGCGACACGCTCCCCCACCAGGAGCCGCTGCCGGGTCCACTGCAGCCGGGCGTAGAACGCAGCCGCGGCTTCGCCGATCTCCTTGATCGCCGGGACCCACTCGCTCCCGAGCTCGACGAGCGACTGCACCCACGCCAGATAGTGGAGCCACCCCACATCGAGTCCCGCGACCGGCTCGTCGGGGGCGAACCCCTCGTGGGTGAACAGGAGTCGGGTGCCGCCATCGACCGGCTCGAGCTCGAAGCGGACGAGCGTCTCGTCCCCGAACCCGCTCCATGCGAGCTCGAGACGGCGCTCGGGCTCGACGGATCGAACCTCGAGCACGCCCTCGTCACCCCACCCGAGGTCGAACCGGCCGCCGGGCTCGAGTTCGACGGAGGCGGAGCTCGCGATCCAGCGCTCGAGCTGGCCCGGATCCGTGAGGGCGCGCCACACGGCGGCGGGCGGACCGTCGATCAGGAGCCGGTGCTCGATCGTACCGGTCATGTCCCTAGAGAAGTCGCAACGGATCACGGGCCGGCCGGCCAGGTGCCGCCCCAGGTTCTCGAGCGCCAGGTACCACACGTCCTCGAGCCCCCAGGAAGCCAGGCCGGGCTCTCCGGCCGGGACGTCGGCGTGATGGACGATGACCACCGCCGCACCGTCCGCCTCCACCACGCGCAGGCCCACGGTCGTGACCTCCCCGCGCAGCGTCCAGCGAAACTCGAACCGCTCATCGCGCTCGAGTCCGGTGATCGGGTGATGGCCCGCCTCGCGCGGCGGGCACTCGGGCGTGTACCGCCCCCAGAAGTCGTACCGACCAGCGTCCAGCGACACGTCGGCGTGCTCCGCGAACCACGCGGTGAGGGCATCGCCGTCGGTGAGGGCCGCGAACACCCGAGCCGCCCCGAAGGGGAGCTCCTGTTCCATGTGGAGCGTGGACATCGGTCAGCCTTCCTCGTGGTCGGACTCGACCACGCGCTTGAGACGCGCCAGACGCTCCTCCCAGAACGACGCCAGCTCCAGCACCACCTGACGCACGACGGCGTGGTCGGCCCGGTACAGCCGCCGGGTGCCGTCCCTGCGCACGGTGAGGAGGCGTGCGTCGAGCAGCACCTTGAGATGCTGGGACACGGCCGGCCGCGTGAGCGGGAAGCGCTTCGCCAGCTCGCCGGCCGAGCGCTCCCTGGTCCAGGCGCGCCGCAGGATCTCGCGGCGGGTCGCGCTCGACAGCGCCCCGAGCCGCGAATCCAGCCGCTCCACGTCCTTCTGGGTCCGGATCATGGTTGGGCGTGTCTCTATTTAAGAGCTTCCTAACGTAAATAGCTACTTACGCTATTCGCCCATTCCACGCAAGGAGTCCCGCGCCGAGGGTGGCTCGGTCCCCGGCTCCGGCCGCATGTTGCCTCGAGCCGGTATCCCGCTTCACGAAAGAGACGAGCCCCATGCGCAACCTCGCTTCCCCTTCCGTCGCGCGCTCGTGCGCGCTCCCGCTCGCGCTGGCGACGCTCGGCACCGCGACCCTCGTTCGACCGGCGGTCGCCCAGGACGCATCGCTCACCGACCGGTACCGGGAGACCGCCGGCCGTCTGGTCGGCGCCGCGCTCACCGACGAGGTGGGCTGGGAGAAGCTCACCTATCTGACCACGCAGATCGGGCACCGGCTGAGCGGATCGCAGGCCCTCGAGCGCGCCACCCGGTGGGCGAGCGACCGCATGCGGGAGGAGGGGCTCGAGAGCGTCACCCTGCAGCCGGCCATGGTCCCCCATTGGGTGCGGGGCGAGGAGCACGCGCGGGTGGTGGCGCCGATCGAGCGGCGCATGTCGATCCTCGGGCTGGGGAACAGCGTCGGGACGCCGCCCGAGGGCATCGAGGCCCCGGTCGTCGTGGTCGGGTCCTTCGACGAGCTCCACGCACTCCACCGCTCACAGGTGGAGGGGAGGATCGTCCTGTACGCCGTCGAGTGGGAGGGATACGGGCGCACGGTCCGCTACCGCTCCGCGGGCGCCTCGGAGGCGGCACGGCTGGGGGCCGTGGCGGCGCTGGTGCGCTCGGCCACCGGGAACAGCCTGTACACGCCCCACACGGGCGCCCTCAACTACGCCGACGACGCGCCCCGCATCCCGGCGGCCGCCGTGACCGTCGAGGACGCGGCCTGGATGCGCCGCATGACCGAGGCGGGCGAGATCGTCACGGTGCGCCTCTACATGGAGGCCCGCATGCTCGACGACGCGCCCTCGGCCAACGTGATCGCCGAGATCCGGGGCAGCGAGCTCCCCGACGAGGTCGTGGTGATGGGCGGGCACTTCGACTCGTGGGACGTGGGCCAGGGTGCGCACGACGACGGCGCGGCCTGCATGGCGGCCTGGCAGGCGCTGACGCTGATCCACCAGCTCGGGCTCCGGCCCCGCCGCACGCTGCGGGTCGTCCTGTGGACCAACGAGGAGAACGGCGGCCGCGGCGGTCGCGCCTACCGTGATTCGCTGGGCGCCGACGTCGGCACGCACGTGGCCGCGATCGAGATGGATGGCGGAATCGAGCGGCCCGTGGGGTTCGGGTTCACCCTCTCCGGCTCCGGGGAGGAGGGGGGGCCACGCCAGGAGGGTCCCGCACCGCCCAATCCGGCCCAGGAGGCGGGGCTCGCCAAGCTGCGCGAGATCGGCCGGCTGCTGGAGGGGATCGAGGCGGGCGACATCACGAGTGGCGGTGGCGGCGCCGACATCGCCCCGCTCATGCGGGACGGGGTGCCGGGACTCGCGCTCCGCACGGTGGGCGAGCACTACTTCGACTGGCACCACACCGACGCGGACACGATCGACAAGATCCGCCCCGTGGACTTCCAGAGGGCGGTCGCCATGCTCGCCGTGATGGGCTACGCGCTCGCCGACATGCCCGGCCGGCTGGACGCGATGCGCCGCTGACAAGCGGAGCCCGATCGACCTCCGGTCCGTCGATCGCGGATCGGCGACGCTCCTCGCTGCGCCGTTCACGCGGGGACGCTCGCGGGGTGATGCGGGGCCGCGGAGGTCGCCGTCGCCGTGTCGCGGAGTAGCGATTCCCCGGCGGATCGACACACCCGATGGGGCCGAAGGCCTAGCAGCACCGGAACACCGCGCGACATCCCCTCGCACAGAGCGGTTCCTCCCCGGCGGCGAGCACCACTCGACCGTGGCCGCGGCGATCAGCCGCGGATGGACACCATCGGATCGACGCGCGCGGCGCGGCGGGCCGGGATGAGGACCGCAGAGAGCGCCGCCCCACCGAGGATGAGAGCGGCGGCCCCAAACACCAGCGGGTCGAACGGGGAGACCTCGAACAACATCCCCGACAGGACACGGGACGAGGCGAGCGCGGCCGCGAGCCCGAGCGCGATTCCCAGCGCGGACAGGCGAATCCCGCGTCCGAGCTCGTTCACCACGATGTGCCGGGCGCTCGCGCCGAGCGCGATCCGGACGCCGATCTCGTCGGTGCGCTGCCGGACTACGTACGACACGACTCCGTAGATGCCGAGCGTCCCGAGCGCGAGCGCGAGCGCCGCGAACGCGGCGAACAGGAGGCTGTAGAAGCGCGGGCTGGCGACCGACCGGTCGAGCAGCGTGCGCATGGGGGCCGTGCGAGTAATGGGCAGGGCGGGGTCGGCCTCGCGGATCAGGCGCTCCAGACGGGGCGCGAGGCGCCGGGGCGGGCCGGACGTGCGGACAACCAGGGTCATCGCGCTCGCCCACTCGCTCTGCGCGAGCGGCACGTACGCCTCGGGGCGGGGCGGCAGACCGAGCGCCGCCTGGCGCACGTCGCTCGTGACCCCGACGACGGTGAACCACACCTCGCCGTTGGTCCGGAACAGCCGCCGTCCGAGCGGATCGTCCCCCGGCCACAGCCGCTCGGCCAGCGCCCGGTTCACCAGACCGACCGGGGGCGACCCGGCGTCGTCCGCCTCCGCGATCGCGCGGCCGGTGAGCAGCGGGATGCGCAGCGTCTCGAGGTAGCCGGGCGTGATGACCCGGTACGCCGTGGCCTGCCGGCTCTCGGTGTCGGCCGGGTCCGGCAGGAAGCTGAGGCTGGGTCCACCGTCGGCGATCGGCAGAAAATGGATGGCGCCCGCCGTCTGCACGCCCGACAGCCCGCGGATGCCGTCCAGCAGGCGGGCGTACAGCTCCCGCCGGGTCGCGACCGCCCGGTAGCGCGGGTCCGACGGGGCGACCCTGAGGGTCAGCACCCCGTGCGCCTCGAAACCGGGATCCACGTGCGCCAGCCGCGAGAAGCTCTTGAGCAGCAGGCCGGCGCCCGAGGCGAGCATGGCGGCGAGCGCGAGCTCGCCGACCACCAGCGCGTGGTGCGTCCGGTTCCGGCGGCGGTCCCCGCCAGCGCCGAGCCGCGATCCGGCAACGCCGTCCGCCGGCCCTCGCATGGCCCCGAGCGCCGGTCCCAGCCCGGCCGCGAGCGTCGTGAGCAGCAGCGAGCCGGCGGCGAACGCGAGCACTCCCCCGTCGAGGGCGATCGAATCGGCGGCCAGCCCAAGCTCCGACGGCAGGAGGAGGAGCACTCTCGGCAGGACGAGGGTCGCGCCCGTGACGCCCGCGAGCAGGCCCGCGCCGGCGAGGAGTCCGCTTTCGGTCAACACCTGGCGGGCGATCCGCCAACGATCGGCGCCGAGCACGGAGCGCAGCCCGAGCTCCTCGTGGCGCGCGTGGGTGCGGGCGAGAAGCAGGCTTGCAACGTTGGCGCAGGCGATGAGGAGCACGAGAAGCACCGCGCCCAGGGCGAGGAGGACGGCGGGTCGCACGTGTCCCGTGAGGGCCTCGTGCAGCGAGACGACGTCATTCCCGCCGACCGCGTCCCGCCCGGCCTCTTCGGCCGACGGCAGCCGTCCCACGACGTCTGCCAGACGGGTCCGAAGCTGCGCGCGGCTCGCCCCGGGGGCCAGGCGCCCGGTCACCTGCAGCTCGCCCATGCGCGCGAAGGAGTCCTCGGACGGGTCGGCGACGAGGGGCGTCATCACGTCGGCCCGGAACCCGAACGGGCGGTATCCCGCGGGCAGGATCCCCACCACCGTGTGCGGCGTCCCGGTGAACGCGCCGGCGATCATCGGAATGGACGCCGATGTGAACAGGCTCACGCTCTTGCCGATGATGTCCGGGTCGGCGCCGAAGTGGCTGCGCCACAGCTCCTCGGCCAGCAGCGCGACGGGGGCCCCGCCGGGAACCCCATCCTCGGGACCGAAGCCGCGACCGCGGATCGGCGGGATGCCGAACACCTCGAAATGGTCCGGCGACACGGCCACGCCGGACACCTCGTCCGGCCTCTCACCGCCGGTCACGGCGAACGCTCGGTTGGCGAACGCGGTCAGCTCGGCCACGGGTCGCACGGCGGCGCTCAGCTCACGGTAACGCTCCTGCGTGAGAGGTCTTTCTCCGTCGGGCCACACCCAGACGAGCCGATCGGGGTCCGGGTAGGGCGGAGGACGCAGCGCGGCTCCCCGCGCGACGGCGTAGATCATCGTGGTGGCGGCGATCCCGAGCCCCAGCGTGCCGACGCACGCGAGCGTGAAGCCGGGCGTCCTCCGGAATCCCCGCGCCGCGAACCGGACGTCCTGCCACAGGTGCTCGAGCCAGCGAGCCGTGGGCGGGCGGCGCGCCCCGGGATGCCCGCCGGCGAGCCGAGCGAGCCGCAGGCGGGCTCCGAAGCCCACCGCCTGCCGCCAGAACCACGCGTCGGCCCGCAGGCGCCCACGGGCCGAGACGCGCGCGGCGTGGAGCTCGGTCAGGGTGCCGAGGACATCGTCCGCGTGCGCCGCGGGCACCGTCAGGCGGAGCACCGCCCGCGCGAGGCGAGGGGCCTCGCCATGGCCAGTCGTCATTCCTGGAACACCGGGTCGAGTCCCTCCCACAGGCCTTCGAGCTCGCGACGTGATGCCCTCAGCTTGCGGACGGCCACCGGGAGCACGCGGAACATTCGCTTCCCGCGACCGCCGGTGCGGATGTCCGCCGGCTCGAGCTCCGACTCGACGAACCCACGAGCCTCCATGCGTCGAAGCGAGATGTAGACCGACGCCGGCGACACATCCCTCCCCGCCCGATCCTCCAGCTCGAGCACGATGGGGGCGGAGTACGCCTTTCCCCCCAAGTGGAGCATCGCGAGCAGCACGCGCTGTTCGAGCTCACCGAGCGAATCACGACCCACGACTACCTCCCTGCGGCAGTGGATGGCTCGCTATCTAGCAGTGTTAGTATGGGCGGGGCAAGTGGCGCGGGATCGGACGATCGGAGGCTCGGCCCGGGGCCGCGTCGGGCTCAGTCCGTACGCAGCACCCGCACCGGATCGATGCGCGTCGGGCTCAGTCCGTACGCAGCACCCGCACCGGATCGATGCGCGCCGCGCGCCGCGCCGGAAGCCAGCAGGCGAGGAGCGCGAGGAGCGCCACACTCGCGCAGGCGCCCCCCAGGACGATGGGGTCGAGCGTGCTCACTTCGAACACGAACGCGCGCAACACGCGCGTGAGCGCGAGGGCGCCGAGCAGGCCGAACGCGAGTCCGGCGGCCGTGAGGCGGGCGCCCGACGCGACCACCCCGCGGACCACGCGCCCCGGCGCCGCGCCGAGCGCGATGCGGATCCCGAGCTCGCGCGCCCTGCGCGTCACGGCGTACGCCATCACGCCGGAGATGCCCACCAGTGCCAGAAGGAGCGCCAGCCCCGCGAACCCGCCGAGGAGGACGGCCCGGAAGCGGGAGCCGCCGAGCCGATTCGATAGCAGCTCGTCCAGGGTGCGCACATCGCCGATCGGGATCGGGCCGGCCGCCTCGCGCACGGCGGACACGATCTGCGGTGCGCCGGGGCCGGCCCCGGGCGCGCGGCGGACGACCAGCGTGAGCCCTCGCGCGATGCCGTTCCACGGCTCCTGGGCAGCGGGCAGGAGCACCATGGGGGCCACCGGGTCCGCGGGCCCGAAGTGCCGCACATCCGTCGCCACACCCACGACCGTGAACGTGTCCGAATGGATCACGGCGCGCTTCCCTATGGCGTCCTCCCCGGGCCAGAACATCGCCGCGGCTCGTCGTGTGAACATCGCGCTCCGCGGCGCCCCGGGCCCATCACGCCAGTCGATCCCGCGCCCCGCGACGAGACCCACGCCGAGCGCCTCGAGAATCCCCGGGGTCACGGACCTCACCTCGGCGCAGCGTCCCTCCCCGGGAGCCGGGGGCGGCCGATCGGTCGGCGTGACGCCGTCGCAGGAGTAGTTGTCCGACAGGGGCACGACGTCGATGGCCCCGGCCGCCTCGACGCCGGGGAGTGCGGTCGTGCGGGCGAAGATCGCGCGGTAGCGGGCGGCGGCGACGTCGGGCTCCAGGTCCGACCACGCCGCCCCGTGGAGAGACAGCGCGAGCGCGCCGCGGCGTTCGACCCCCAGATCGACGCGGTTCAGGTTCCACAGGCTTTTGCCGAGGAGACCGGCCCCGCACGTCAGCACGACCGTGGTGGCGATCTCCGACAGCACGAGCGCGTTTCGGAGCCTGCCGGTCCGCCGGCCCAGCGCACCGCCGGCCCGCGAGGCGCCCGTCGCGGCGATGCGCGCCCCGCGGACCACGCGGAGACCGGGCAGCAGACCGAACAGGAGGGCGCACAGGAGCGCACAGCCCGCGGCGAAGGCGAGGGCGAGCCCATCGACCGCGATCGCGTCCGGGCGCGGAATCCACGGACCCGCCAGTCGAACGATGGCCCGCACGCCCGCGATGGCCACACCGATCCCGAGCACGCACCCGAGTGCGGCGAGCCCCACGCTCTCGGCCAGCAGGTGCGCCACCAGCCGCCCGTGCGTCGCGCCCAGCGCGGCGCGCACACGGAGCTCGTCGTAGCGGTCCAGGGCCCGGTTGAGCAGCAGGTTCGCGAGGTTCACGCACGCCACCAGGAGCACCAGCCCCACGGCGGCGAACAGGAGAAGCAGCGCCGACCGGGTCTCGCCCACGACGCTCTCCCGGAGCGGCACGAGACGCACGTCACGGCGGGCGTTCTCCTCCGGAAACGTCTCCGCGAGCTCGGTCATGATCGCCGACACGTCCGCCTGGGCGGCCTCGAGGCTGGCTCCGTCCGACAGACGGGCGACCGCATGCCACGAGCGGCCCGAGCGAAACCAATCGGCCGCGTCGAACCACGGGGTTCGCCAGATCTCGGGCTCCGAGCCCTCGAACTCCACCAGCCGCGCGCCCTCGAACCGGCGGGGCGCGACGCCTGCCACGCGGTAGCTCTCGTGGTTGACCGAGATCGTCCGACCGACGAGCCCCGGATCGGCCCCGAAGAATCGCGTCCACAGGTCGTGACCGATGACGACCACCGGCTCGCGCCCCTCGCCTTCCTCCTCGGACACGAAGAAGCGTCCGACCGCCGGTCGGACCCCGAGCACGTCGAAATAGTCCCACGACACCGTGGCCCCCACGACCACCCGGGTCTCATCGCCCGTGAGCGCCGGCTGCCACCCGCTGAGACCCGCCACGCCGCTCAGCGTCGTGGCGCGCGCCTCGATGTCGGCGAGGTTGGGGTAGGAGACGTTGCCGAATTCATCCAGGTCGTCGATCTGGATGCCGCGCAGCTGGACGAGCCGATCCGGATCGGCGTACCCCAGCGGGCGCAGGAGCACGCCGCGCACCACGCTGAACAGGGCCGTGTTGGCGCCGATCCCGATCCCCAGCGTCAGCACGGCGACCGTGGTGAACCCGGGACGCTTGCGGAGCGAGCGGGCGGCGATGCGCAGATCGGCGAGCACGTGCCCCACCGAGAATCCCCGGGTGAGCAGGAACCAGGCGTCGGGCACGGCTCCCAGCGCGCGCGCCACCAGCCCCATCCGCGCGCCGAGCCCGGGCGCACCTCGCCGGCGGGTCTCCCGATCCCGGGTGATGAGCTCGGCGTGCCACTCCGAGCGCCAGGCGCGCCGCTCCACGTCCGGGACGACACGGCCCGCGACCGCCACGATGGTCAGCGCTAGCTGCAGGAACGGGTCCGCGCCCGCGGGCCGGGCGGGGGACGGGGGAATCATCGAGTCACCCATCGGCGGGACGCGGGATCCTGCCCCCCACCAGACGCGGCAGCGAGTCCAGCTTTACGCGGGCGGCCGGCAGCCGCTCGACCCCGGCGCCGGTGAGCTCGTACAGCCGTCGCCGGGGGCGGCCGGCCGCCTCCGCCTCCCGGGCCGCCTCCCACCGGGCGACGAGCAGACCCGCCCCCTCGAGCCGGCGGAGGGCGGGGTACACCGTGCCGGACGGCAGCCCGGTGGCGTCCATGATGTCGAAGCCGTAGCGCGCGCCGCTCGCGATGGCGCCGAGGATCAGCGCCGTGGGCAGGGTCATGCGTGGCGAGCTTTCCATCCGAGCATCCCCCGTGTGTGTCGAACCGACCCGACCGGCCGCGAGCGCGGCCGTGGTGCATATCGTTCTCTACATATATAGAGTACGATATATGCGGGCGCAACGCCGCGGCCCGGGGATCCCCCGTCATCCGTCCGCCCGAAGACCCTCACCACCCCGGTCGGACGCTGTCGCCCGGTCGGATCGCACCCGACATTGCCCGCGTGAGGAAGCCTTGCACGCGCGCGAATGCCCCGTGATCGCACGGCTGCTGGCCGACGTCGTGCTCGTCGTCCACTTCCTGTTCATCGTGTTCGTGGTGGGAGGCGGGTTCCTCACCCTGCGCTGGCCGCGGCTGGCGTGGGCACACGTTCCATGCGCGCTGTGGGGGGTGTGGATCGAGCTCGCGGGTTGGATCTGTCCGCTCACGCCGCTCGAGAACGAGCTCCGGCGCCGGGGCGGGGCGGCGGGCTACGCGGGCGGGTTCATCGAGCACTACCTGCTCGGCGTCGTGTACCCGACCGGGCTGACGCGCGAGGTGCAGGTGCTGCTCGGAGTCGCGGCCGTCGGGATCAACCTCGCGGCGTACGCGCTCCTCCTGAGGGTCAGGCGAGCCGGATCGGAAGCTTCCGGATCCGCTGGCCCGTGAGCGCGAACAGCGCGTTCGCGAGGGCCGGAGCGGCGGCCGGCACGCCGGGCTCGCCCACGCCGCCCGGCTCCTCGCGGCTGTGGATGATCTGCACGTCGATCTCGGGCGCCTCGTCCATGCGCAGCATGCGGTAGTCGTGGAAGTTGCTCTGCACGACGCGCCCCGACTCGAGCGTGATCTCCCCGTACAGGGCCATCGTGAGCCCGCCGACGATCGAGCCCGACAGCTGCGCCTCCACGATCCCCGGGTGGATGATCTGGCCGCAGTCCGCCGCGCACCACACGTGGTGGATGCGGAGATCCCCCCCGTCGAGCGACACCTCGGCGATCTGGGCCACGATGCCGCCCTTGTCCTCGACGAGCCCGATCCCGCGCCCACACCCCGGGGGAGGTCCCGCGGCCCAGTCGGCCATCCCGGCGACGGTCTCGAGCACGCGCTTCATGCGGGGGTGCGCGTCCAGCATCTCGAGACGGAACGCCAGCGGGTCGCGCCCGGCGGCGTACGCCAGCTCGTCGATGAAGCTCTCGATCATGAAGCAGTTGCCCGAGGGTCCCACGGAGCGCCAGTACCCGGTGGGCACCTGTACGTCGGAGCCGTGGTACACGACCCGGAAGTCCGGGATCGTGTAGGTCAGGGTGACGATGCCGTCCACGGCGTTCCGGTCCGCTCCGCCCCGGCCGCCGCCCCCATCGGTGACCCCGAGCGGCGGCGATGCGACGTCGGCGGTGAGTGCCGCCACACGCCCGTCGGTCCCCACGGCGCCCGCGAAGCGAACCATGGACGCGGGGCGATACTGGTCGTTCCGCATGTCCTCCTCGCGGGTCCATACCACCTGGACCGGGGCGCCGACCGTCATGGAGGTCTCGACCGCATCCTCGACGAAGTCGGTGCGGCTCCGGCGACCCCAGCCGCAGCCAAGATAGGTGACGTGGACCGTCACGCTCTCGACCGGGAGACCCGTCAGCCGAGCCGCCGCGCTCTGCGTCCCCTGCGGGTTCTGGGTCGGCGCCCACACCTCGCAGCGGTCGCCCTCGACGTGGGCGGTGCAGTTCATGGGCTCCATGGTCGCGTGCGCCAGGTAGGGGACCTCGTACGTGGCCTCGACCCGATCGGCGGCCCGGGTGAGGACACCCCGCGCGTCACCGTCGTCGCGGGCCACATCGCCCTCGTCGTCGAGGAGCCCTGCGAGATGGTCGGTGATCTCGCCGCTCGACAGCGCGAACTCGCCCCGCGACTCGGAGCGCAGCGCCTTGGCGCCCTCGAACGCAGACCACGTGTGCTCTGCCACGACGGCTACGCCGGAGGAGATGCGGACGACGTCCCGCACGCCGGGGACGGCACGCGCCGCGGCTTCATCGATCGCTCCGATCGACCCGCCGACGATGCGCGGCTTCGCGACCGTTGCGAACAGCATGCCCGGGACGCGCACGTCGGCGCCGTACAGCGCCCGTCCGGTGACCTTGAGGTCGGTGTCCACCAGCGGTACGTCGGTGCCGATGAGGGTGAACTCCGCGGGATCCTTGAGCCGCGGCGACTCCGGGACCGGTACGCCGGCTGCGGCCTCGGCCAGCTCGCCGTATCCCAGCGATCGGCCGGAGGCGTCGTGCACGACGCGTCCACGGTCGGTGCGCAGCTCGCCGGCGGGGACACCGAGCGCGGCTGCCCCGGCGGCGACCAGCATGTGTCGGGCGGCCGCCCCGGCCTCGCGCAGCGGCATCCACGCGCCGCGCCGCACGCTCGAGCTGCCGACCGTCATCTGCCGGCCGTACGCGTCCGGGTGCGCATCGGCCTGAACGGTGGTGACGCGGTCCCAGTCGGCATCCAGCTCGTCGGCGACGATCATCGGGAGGGAGGTGCGCACGCCCTGCCCCATGTCGGCCTTCCCGAGCCAGATCGTGACCTCGCCGTCGGTCCCGATGTGGATGAAGGCGTTGGGCTGGAATCCCCCCTCGGGTCCGGCGGGGAGCGCGGGGCCGCCGGCGCGCGCGCGCTCGACGAGCGACACGCCGAGCAGCAGGCCGCCGCCCGCGGCCGCACCGAGCTTGAGGAAGTCGCGCCGGTCGAGCTTCAGGATGCCGGTCATGATCAGCCCTCCTTCGCCGCGCGGTGGATCGCGCGTCGGACGCGCGAATAGGTGCCGCAGCGACAGATATTGCCGGACAGCGCCTCGTCGATCTGCGCATCGGTCGGGGTCGCGTGCTCCGCCAGGAGCGCGGCGGCCGACATCACCTGCCCCGACTGGCAGAAACCGCATTGGGGCACGGCCTCCGCCACCCACGCCTTCTGGACCGGGTGGCTCCCGTCGGCCGACAGGCCCTCGACCGTCGTCACCTCCCGGTTCCCGACCGACGACACGGGGGTCGAGCACGAGCGGACCGGGGTGCCATCGAGGTGCACGGTGCAGGCACCGCATTGCGAGATGCCGCACCCGTACTTGGTTCCGGTCAAGCCGACGAGATCGCGCAGGACCCACAGGAGGGGCATGGCGGCGGGCGCCTCCACCTCGTGTGATTCGCCGTTGATGCGCAGCGTGAACCTCGGCATGTCGCCTCCCGGCCGACGGTCTCCAGACGATGGGTGGACATGCAAGGTAGCCACGCGGGTCCACCGGGGTCCAATCCACGCCCCGTCCGGCGGCCCTCCCACACCGCCCTGGGCCGCACACCCGGACCCGGCGGCGCCCGGTGGCACGTCCCCTGCACGTCGGGGCCCCGAGATCTCGCGGACGGGTCCGCCGCGGCGGACCGGGGATGGCGACCGGAACGGGCGGAGGGATGATGAAGGCGACACGACGATACGCGGAGAAGGGGCTCGCGGCGTTGGGACTGGTGCTGTTCGGGGCCTGCTCGGACAGCCAGGACGTCGCGGGGCCGGGGGGCGACCAGCTGACGCCGGCAGAGGCCGCCGGGGTCTCGAGCTTCTTCGTCGGACAGGCCTTCTCGGGCTGGGACTTCAATGCGCTGGGCGGCGGCGGGGGCGGCGGTGCCGCGCTCCAGTCCGGTGCCCCGATCACCGTCGACTTCACCGACGCGGTCGAGGCCGCGTGCCCCGAGGGCGGCTCGGTGAGCGTCTCGGTGGCCATCGCCGGGACGATCGACGACCAGACCGGGGCCGGTGACCTGAGCCTCGACGTGGTCACCTCCGCCGCCGCCTGCGGGATCGTGGCGGACGGAACGGGCTTCACCGTCGACACGAACCCCGACCTCACCCTGACCGGCGACTTCACGTTCGCGGACGGAGCGCTGGTGGGCGACTCCGACCTGTCGTACGCGGGGGCACTGATGTGGTTCGCCGAGGACGGACGATCGGGGAGCTGTACGTACGACGTGGTGGTCACTCTGTCGGAGAGCGGGACCACGGTCGCCAACGGCACGGTGTGCGGGCAGGAGCTGTAGCAGACCGGTCGTCGTAGAGGGTGGAACCCGCTTCCGGGGCGGGTTCCGCCCACCTCACCCGCGTCCCAGCAGATCCCCCAGCGCGGTCTCGAGCGCGGCCAGCGTGTAGGGCTTGGCGATGAACGCGGCCGGGCCCAGGTCGGCCAGCCCGTCGATCGGCTCGAGCACCGACCCGCTCGACAGGAGCACCGGCACGCGCCACCCGCGGCGTCGCATCTCCCGCAGCACCTCCACCCCGTCGTCTCCGGGCATGGTCACGTCGAGCAGCACGCACGCGAAGCGCCCATCCGTGCGTTCGAGGGTCTCGATGGCGGATCGCCCATCCTCGGCGACCACCGTCTGGTAGCCGAGGCGCCGGACCAGTGCCCCGGCGGCGCGCCGGACCATGGGCTCGTCATCGACGACGAGGACGCGACCGGTCCTGCGGCTGGCATCCGGAATCGGCGGGGCGGGCATCGGATCGAGCGGCTCGTCCAGCAACGGGAACGCCAGGGTGAACCGCGTCCCCTCCGCCGGCGCGCTGCCGACGTGGATCGTGCCCCGGTGCGCGCGCACGATGCCGAGCACCGAGGCGAGTCCGAGCCCGCGCCCCATGCCGCGTGTCGTGAACACCGGGTCGAAGATGCGCTCGACGTGCTCCCGCCGGATCCCTTCTCCCGAGTCCTCGACCTCGAGGATCGCCACGGCGCCTTCCGGGGGCGGGAGGAAGAAGGTGTTCTCCCCGTCGGCCCAACCATCCCCGTCGGCCCGCGTCCGCAGGGTGATGCGTCCCGGCCCGCCCGCGAGCGCCTCGACGGCGTTGGTGAACAGGTTGAGGATCACCTGCCGGAGCTGGGTCGTGTCCGCCCGCACGGGGAGCGGCTCGGGTGCGAGGTCGTAGGCCACCGTGGTGCCCGGCGGGACGGCGACCCGCAGGATCGAGGTGATGTCCGTCAGCACGGCCGAGAGGTCCACCACCGCGTGGTCGAACGGCCCCTGCCCCGCATACGAGAGCAGCTGCCGGCACAGGTCGGCCGCCCGTTCCGAGGCGCGTACGGAGTGGGACAGGGGCTCGTATGCGGCATCCGTCGGGTCCGTGTCCATCAGCACGAGATCCACGTTCCCGACGATCGCCACGAGCAGATTGTTGAAGTCGTGCGCGATGCCGCCCGCCAGCGTGCCGAGGCTCTCGAGCTTCTCGGACCTTCGCAGGCGGCTCTCCAGGCGCTCCCGCTCCCGCTCCGCCTGGTGCCGCTCGGCAACCAGCCCGGCGATGAACAGCGTGGAGAACTCGGCCACGCACACGAACACGAGGGTCAGGAAGAGGCTCGCGTACGGCGATGCCTGCACGAACGGACCCACACCGAGCAGCGTGCCGGTCACGGCGAACGCGGCGGCCAGCACGCTCGCGGTCGAGGCCCCCAGCTGTCCCCACCGGTAGGCGGCCCAGAAGAGAAACGGGAACGGCAGGAAGGTGATCGGCAACGCGCTGAGTCTCGCCGGCACCAGAGGCGTGAAGCTCACCGCCAGGGTGAGCGCCAGACCGCCGATGATCGCGATCGACTCGCCTGCCCCGACGCGGGGGATGGGAGGCCCGCCGAAGCGGGGGACGGAGAGCGCGAGCGGCACGATGACCACCTGTCCCATGGCATGTGTGAGCCACCACATGAGCCACACGCGCGGTGCCGCCCCCGAGGAGAGACCCCCCGCGGCCCACAGGGACCACACGCTCACCGCCGCGGCGAGCCCGGTGCACACCGCCAGCACGCCCAGGAACACGACCAGCTGCCGGCGGTTCTCGAACCGGCCGTCGTATCCGGCGCCCCGCAGGAGCGCCACCCCGAGTACGGCCTCCGCGGTGTTGGCCACCGCGGTGCCGGCGATGTGGAGCGGGGCCCCGCCGGTGAGCGCCGTGGCGAGCCCGGCCCCGACGACGATGCCGGGCCACTGTCGGATCCCGCCGATCATGAGCCACGCGAGCGCGACGCCGCTCGGAAGCCAGATCATGCGGCGGAGCTCGACGGATCCCTCCGGGATGGAGAGCGTCCACCAGCCGAGGAGCGCGTAGGCGGCCGCCAGGGTCGCCGCGAGTGCCCATTCGCGCCCGCGGCCGGGCAGGAGCCGGGCGGTGCGAGGCGGCTCCACGCCGTCGCGCATCATCGCCGCGTCAGCGATGGAGACGGATGCTCCGCACCTTCCGGCGCGGAGCCCCCGACTCGAAGGTGATCGCGAGGCGCTGCATCGCGCCGTCGTCCGGCAGGCGCTCGACCCCCCGGGTGTCGGGCTCGGGGGTCACGGCCTCGCCCCGCAGACCCACCTCGTACCGCCGGCCGGCGTCCCCCTCCACCTCGAGCGTCCAGCCTTCGCCGTCGGCCCTCAGGTCGAGGATCCGCACGCCGTGGCTCTGCTGGCCGGGGGCCAGCTCGACGATCGGCGGCGCGACCGACAGCCCTCCCTCCCACGCGAGCACCGCCGTGGTCTCCTCGGCCGAAAGGTCGAGCGTCGCCGTCAGGCGCACCTCCCGAAGGCCTGCCTCCGATCGGGCGCCCGCTCCCCCCTGCCCGGGCACCGCCGACCAGCGCACGTCGCGGGCGCCCGCCGGCGCCGCGAGCTCCACGTCGAGCCGGATGGGCGGACCCCGGCGATCGATCAGGAGCTCGAGCCTCCCCCGCTCACGGCGGACCCGCAGGTCCAGCCGGGTATCCCCCACTCCGAGCCCTTCGACGCGGACCTCGTCCCACCCGGGCGGCAGCTGCGGCGCCAGCCGGGCGCGTCCGTGCGGGGCATCGGGCTCCCACCCGAACGCGCCGCCGAGGAGCGGCGAGACCAGCATCGAGGTGGCGAAGAACTGCTGCGGCACGGCGGTGTCGAGCGGCCGGTAGAAGGCGCCCGACAGGAGCTCGGGGTGCCGGCCCCGCGACCAGTCGAACGTCATCCGCGCCACGGCATCGATGAGCGGATACCCCGACCACGGGCGCCGATATCGGTACTGCCCCCAGCTCACGAACCCCGACACGAACGGCCACACGGCGCCCATGTTGTAGGCCATCGGGTCGTACAGCTCGTGGTTCGCCGACAGCATGCGGGCGCCCCAGTCGGCCTGGATCTCGTCGCCCGCCAGCGCCTGCATCGTGCGGCGGCCCCGCTCCGCCTCGAACAGTGCGAACGCCGCGGCGGTGGCCGGCCACACGGTGAGCGCGTCGTTCGTCCCACCCGAGGCGAGGATGCCGAACGCGTAGTGGCCCGCATCGGGGCGCCAGTAGCGCGCCTCGAGCGTCGCGGACGCGGTGTCGAGGAGATCGGCCGCCCGCGCCGCGAGCGCCGGCTCGCCCCGCGCCCCCGCCAGCTCCCTCATCGCGCGCAGGGCCTCGATCCACACCCCGGCCAGATAGATGTCCTCGTGGATGTCGGCGCCGATGGCGCCCACCTCCACGGCGCCGAGGCCGCCGACGGTGTTCTCGATGATCCCGTCCCCGTCGGTCTCGGCGGTGAGGCACCAGCGCCAGGCCTCGAGCGCCTGCGGCCACAGCTCCTCGAGCAGCGCATCGTCCCCGCTGGCTCGCCAGTACCGCCACAGCGCCACGATCCAGTACGGGGTCGTGTCGGCGTGGTAGTACGGATACGGGTAATCGGTGAACCAGGGGATGACGGCCGCCGCCTGCGAGATCTCGTGCGGCATCTTGCCGTCGTCGCGCTGGTACTTCGCGAGGAAGCGGAGCCCGTCGGCCACCTGGGGCCACAGACCCGCGAGGTCCATGGCGAACGAGTTGATGGCCGCGTCCCCGCCGAAGAACCAGCCGAACCCGGGGCGCGCGCTCTCCCCCGACGGCCCCCACCCGGCCACCAGCCCGCACCCGAGGTCGGGGTTGCAGGTGAGCTGCTCGTCCAGGTTCACGAGCGACCAGGCGTACGCGAGATCGAGACGCTCGTCCGGCGTGTCGAGGCGCGCGGCGGAGGCGAGCAGGGATTCGACGTGGGCGCGCTTCTCCTCGTACAGCCGCCGCGCGCTCCCGATCAGGTGCCGATAGCCGGCCAGCACGGAGTCGCGCGGGGCGACCTCCGCGTAGACGGCGATCGGGATCAGCTCGCGGCCGGCTCGCTCGAGGTCGACCGGGATCGTGAACGTGCTCGGCGCGTCGGGGAGCGCGTGCGCCGGGTGGGTCGTCCCCGATGTCGCCCACGGCGATCCGATCACGGCGTTGTGGCGCCGCAGGCTCTCCGACAGGACGAAGGCGCGCGTGTCCGCATCCCAGAAGGCGTACTGTCCGCCGAGGCCGCCCGGCCAGGCGTACTGGAGCAGCGTGCGGAAGCGGACCTGGATGTCCAGCGGCCGGATCGACTCGACGTCGAGGAGGACGAGGAGACCGGGCTCATCGAGCGGGGCCAGGATGTGCTCGCGCACCGTGAACGTCGCGTGCGTGAGCGTGATCGTGGTCATCTCCGGACGCACCTCGATCGTCCGGACGACGGCCTCCTCCGGGATCGGGTCGTCGTAGTCCGGGATCCGGAAGGAGAGCTGGAAGCGGTCGGCGAGCTCGAGCGGGTGGACCCACAGCTCCGCCTCCCCCGCTTCCCTCCCCAGCCACGCCGCCCGCCGTCCGATGACCCCGAGGTACGCGTCGGGACGCACGTCGCCCGAGATCCCGATGGGTGACGAGGCGATCGGAAAGCGCGGCACGACCGGAGGTCCCGGTTCCTGGCCCCGGGCCCCGTCTCCCGGCGCCGCGAGGAGCGCCAGCCCGAACAGCAGCGGGTGGTACGTTCTCATGCCGGAAGCTAGCCCCCCCGCGCCGCCCCGTGCGACCCACCCGGATTCCGGCGCGGGACCCGCCGATCACGCCGCCCCCGGTCCGGGATGGCGTTTTGGGCGGTTCGCGGCAATCTGGGGGGCCCGGCCCTCTCCGTCGTGTCGGCAACCTGCCACACCCGGCCTCGCAGGTGATTTCCGCGCAACGACTTGTCCCTGGAGTGATATCTGGCACGGCTCTGGCGAAATGCATGGGCGCAGGCGTGGGATCGCGAGGGTCGGAGGAGAAGGACGCCAATGCGCGGACATAAAGGCTTCACGATAATAGAGCTTCTGATCGTGATGGTGGTGATCGGCATCCTCGCCACCGTCGTCGTCCCGCAGTTCACGACCGCCAAGACCAAGTCGTTCGATGCCGCGGCGAAGGCGGACCTGCGCAACATGATCGTCGCGCAGGAGGACTACTTCACCGACATGCAGGCCTACACGGACGTGTCGGTACCGGCGGGGGGCCGGGCGGACCTGGACTCGGACGGCACGGAGGACTTCCGCGCCAGCCAGCGCGTCGCCCTCCAGGTGACCGCCTATACGGACGGGTTCCTGATCACCTCGGAGCATGCGGCGTCCCCCAACACGTGGTGCGTCAACTCATCCAGCACGCAGGCGGGGTCCCCGGGCGCGATCGTCAAGGCGACCAGCTGCTGACGCGTCGCGATCACTCCTGCGGCTTCTCGAGCTCGTTGGGAAGCGGATGCACCTCGGAGAGGTGAATCGGCGATCGATGCGGCCCGTCCAATCCGGACAGACGCGTTTCATGTGAATCGTGGAAGGGCCGGACGTCAGCCCTCCGGGCGCCAGGCGGCCTCTTCGTCGGGACCGCGGGGCCCGATGGTGCCCTCGGCGGCGGCCAGGAGGTCGGCGGCCTCGTACAGCCGGCCGCGCGCCACGACGAGCTCGACCTGGCGGGCGGCGCGCACGTCGACGAGGGGATCGCCCCGGATGACGAACAGGTCGGCCGCCTTCCCGACCTCGATGCTCCCGGTCTCGTCGCCGAGGCCCATGGCGCGCGCCCCGTTCAGGGTCGCGATGCGGAACACGTCTTGGGGCGGGATCCCGGCACGCCACAGCGCGAGGAGCTCGCGGTGCGCGCCGAACCCGGACCAGTAGCGGCCCCAGCTCGGATCGTCGGTCCCCAGGGTGATGAGATCGCGGCCACCGGCGTCGTAGAACGCCCTCAGGGTGCGGCGCTTGATGGGCGAGATCCTGCGGAACGACTCGAGCACCGGGCGCTCGGGCCGTGCGTCGATGATCGCGCGCATGTACGGCGTCAGGAAGCGGAGCTCATCGGTCCAGTGCTCGCGCATCTCGGGATCGTGCGGGCCCCAGTATCCGTAGATCGAGAGCGTCGGGTCGAAGTACGTCCCGTGCTCGAGATACAGCTGGACGATGTCGTGGAGCGCGGTCCCATCGAAGTCGTCGAACTCCTGTAGCGAGGCGTAGGCGGTGCGGTCGGCCGGCATCATGTCGCCGCCCAGGAAGTGCTCCACCCGGTCGATCCCCATGAGGATGGCGTCGCGCGGGTTCACCGTGCCGCGGTAGCCGGAATCGAGGTGGCCGGTCACGGTGAGCCCGTGCGCGTGGGCGGCCTCGATGAGGGCGCGCAGCGACGGTGGGTCGATTCCCTTCGCCTTGAAGCCCCGAACGCCGAGCTCCACCCAGTGGTCCACCTCGGCCCGGATGGAATCGGTCGTCATCGCCTCCTCGTCCCAGCCGCGCCGCCACGATCCGAAGTAGGGGCCGGAGTCGAGGATCCGCGGACCGGGCCGCTCGCCCGCGTCGATCGCCAGCCGCAGCGCCCGCATCGCCTGCGGGTTCATCTCGCCGGCCGGGAAGGTGGTCGTCACCCCGTTGGCGAGGAACAGGAGCGGGTAGGCGGTGGTCTCGTCGACGCGTCCCTCGCCGAACAGGTCGACGGCGTAGTGCGCGTGGAGGTCGACCAGACCGGGGAGGATCGTCCGGTCGTCCTCGAGCTCGATCACCCGCGCCGAGCCGGCATCCTCCACACCGTCCACGTCCACGAAGCGGCCGTCGCGCACGAGGATGCCGCGGTTGGGCTCGAGCTCACCGGTCGTCACGTCCAGCCAGCGGCCGCCGACCAGGAGCAGGGCCGGGGCGGACGGGCCGCCACTCGCCGGGGCGGACGGGCCGCCACTCGCCGTCGCCACGGCCGTGGTGTCCTCCGCTCCGGCCGCCGGGCCGCGGTCGGCCGCGCCGCGACACGCGCACAGCGAGAGGCCCAGCCCCAGGCCGATGATCGAAGGGAGGCCGCAGGTGGTGGGGCGCCACGATGCGCCGGCGACTGCCGGTCGTCGCCACCCGCTCGTCACGGGGACTCGCGTACCTCGGTGAGCCGGCGGGCCTCCTCGGCCAGATCGGCGGTCAGCCGTTCCACGCGCTCCCGGCTCCCGGCCGAGCGGGAGCGGAACAGCGCCCGTCCGAGGGCGAGCCCGCCGACCGCGCCCCCGCCGGCGAGCCCGATGATCGCGAGGGGCGGGCCGCCGAGGACGCCCGCGATCAGGAGGCCCAGCATGCTCCCCCACGCACCGGGCAGGATGTGGAACAGCCGCTTCTCGCGGTCCGCCGCCCGCTCGTGGACGCCGATCCGGGTCGCCCCGCCCCCGGTGGCGATCGACACCTGCGTGGTCCACATCCCCGAGGTCGAGATCCAGCGCACGGTGCCCAGCGCCTCCGAGACCGAGCCCGGGCGGCCCACCCGCTCCTCGATCGAGCGCACCAGCTCGCCCAGCTCCTCGCGGTCCAGCTCCGCCGGCACTACGCGGGTCGCGCGGCGCGAGGACGGCGCCAGCAATCCCACCGGGGAGCGCGAGGGCTCGAGCCGCATCTCCTCGATCGCCAGACGCACCGCGCCGGGCTGGATCCCGGCCTCGAGCGCCACGGCTTCGATGTCGCCGGCGGACATGCCGTCGGCGCCCGTTCGCCCGCTGGCCTCGATCTCGGCCGCCCGCCGGAGGATGAGGGCGACTTCCTTCTCCGAGAACGACGTGTCGAGGTCGTTCACGTCCGCCTCGCGCCGCCGATCACGCCGGCTCCCATCGCACGCCGGGTGGTGAGCCGGATGTCGCTCCTCTCCGACCCGCCGCGCCTCCGCCGGTCGCCGAACCCCATATGTTCACCATGCCCGGGATCCTCCGGCGGTCGTCGTGCCGCCGCAAGGGATACGAGGCGGGTGGCCCCGAGATGGACGACATCCGCCGCTCGAGGAAGAGGACCTCGCATGCGAACCAGGCTGCTCGGACGAAGCGGGCTCCGCGTGTCGGAGCTGGCGCTCGGCACGATGACGTTCGGCACCGAGTGGGGCTGGGGCGCGGACCGGGAGACGAGCAAGCGCATGTTCAACGCGTTCGCCGACGCCGGGGGCAACTTCCTCGACACCGCGAACGTGTACACCCAGGGCACGAGCGAGACCTGGGTGGGTGAGCTCATCGCCTCCGACCGCGAGTACTGGGTCGTGGCCAGCAAGTACGGCATGGCGGCGCTCCGACCCGGCGACCCGAACGGCAGCGGCAGCCACCGAAAGAACATGATGCAGTCCGTCGAGGCCAGCCTGCGGCGTCTCAAGACCGATTACCTGGATCTCTACTGGGTACACGCGTGGGACTTCACCACCGGCGTGGACGAGGTCATGCGCGGGCTGGACGATCTCGTCCGGCAGGGAAAGGTCCTGTACATCGGCGTCTCCGACACCCCCGCGTGGGTCGTCTCGCAGGCCAACACGCTCGCGGATCTGCGCGGCTGGGCACCGTTCACCGCCCTCCAGCTCCGCTACAGCCTCATCGATCGCGCCGCCGAGCGCGACCTACTCCCCATGGCACGGGCCCTCGATCTGGCCGTGACGCCGTGGAGCGTACTCGCCGCCGGGGTGTTGTCCGGCAAGTACAACCTGGCGGAGGCGCCCGCCGAGGGCCGCGCCCGTGAGGGCGCCGCCCGGATCGAGCGCAACCTGCGCATCGCCGGGGAGGTCGTGTCGGTGGCCGAGCGCATCGGTTGCTCCCCCGCACAGGTGGCGATCGCGTGGGTACGCCGCCAGGGCCCGGTCATCATCCCGCTCATCGGGGCGCGCACGCCGGCGCAGCTCGAGGACAACCTCGGAGCGCTCGACGTGATGCTCGACGGCGGGCAGCTCGCCCGGCTCGATGAGGCGAGCCGCATCGAGCTCGGCTTTCCGCACGACTTCCTCGGTCGCGACGGGAGCGCGAAGCAGTTCGTGTACGGGGAGACGCTCGAGCGACTCGACCCGCACCGCGGCGAGCTCCGGACGCGGGACCCCGCCCCGGAGTCTTGACGGCCCGCCGGGCTCCCGGTGGATGCCTCCCGGGCAGGACGCGCGTGCCGCCCCGGCCGTCGGTCCCGTAAACCATCCGGCGGTCTCGCGCCACTAACGAATCGACATGGAGACCGCCATCGACTCGAATCCGGAACCGAGCGGGCCCGACCTGCCGGTCGAGCGAGCGCGGCGCCGCGAACCCGGCGCGTTCGAGGCGCTCTACTACGAGCACCGCGGCCGGGTGTACGCGCTCGCGCTCCGCATGACCCGCGACTCCGGAGCCGCCGAGGAGCTCACCCAGGACGCGTTCGTGCGGGCCTGGCGCGCGCTCCCGGGATTCCGCGGCGACAGCCGGTTCGGGACGTGGCTGCACACGATCACGGTGCGTGCCTATCTGCAGAGCCGGCGCGCCATAGATCGGCGGACGGAGGTCGAGGTGGAGGAAGGGGACGTCGATCGCTACGCGTTCGCGGCCCGACGGGCCATGCCCGGCACCGATCTCGACATCGAGCGCGCCATCGCGCGACTCCCCGACGGGGCCCGCGAGGTGCTGATCCTTTACGACGTGTACGGATATCGACACCGCGAGATCGGCGACATGCTCGGGATCGCGGAGGGGACCTCGAAGGCGCAGCTCCACCGGGCACGGACGCTGGCGAGGGAGTTCCTCGGGGCGTGAGCCGCCGGACGATCGACACCGCGAGGGGGATGATGGACCACGAGAGCGACGGACCGGAAGACACACTGGACGAGTGGCTCGAGAGGGCCGCGGCGCTGCCGCGCTCGGCAGAGGTCGTCCCGGAGCAATGGGAGCGGATCTCCTCGGCCATCCGGCCGCTCGAGCGCCGGCCGCGCTGGTGGGTCCAGATCGCGGCCGCGGCGATCCTGTTCGCCGGCGGGCTGGCGGGGGGATTCGCCGCGGGCTCCCGACGCGCGCCACCCCCCCGCACCGTCGTCGACCGCTCGATCGACGAGGCGATGACGCTCGCGGCGGAGGTCCAGCGCACGGGATCGGAGTACGTGGCCGCCCTGGCCGCGTTCACCGCCGTGGTCGACTCGCTGTCGGCGGACGTGCGGACGCAGGGGCGGGACGCGGCGCTCGCCACCCTGGTCGGGGCGGCCAGCGAGCTGGTGGTGCTCGCGGACGCGGGGCCCGGATCGCGCCCGGGCAGCGGCGCCGATGCGGGACGGGTGCGGTTCTGAACAGGCGATCGTGCGGTTCGGGAAAGATGAGGAACACGACATGAGGTCAACGACAGATACGAGCTCCGCGGGCCCGCGGTTCGGCCCGTCGAACGGGGAACACGAGGGGCGACGGGGAGCGCCGGCCACGTGGCGGCCCGACGCGCTCGCCGGGCCGCTCGTGGCCGCGCTCCTGGCCATCCAGCCGCTCGCGGCGCAGCAGTGCTCGAACGGCCTGCCGGGCTTCGGCAGCATCGGGGTCGGAGAGTTCGAATGCGTCGGCGGGTCGTGCGCGGTGAACATGCGGACGGGGGATCCGTACGCTCATTCGTTCTCGACCGAGCCACGGCTGCGGGACATCGCGCCGTGGGCGGACGTCCTCCACGAGGGGGACGTCCTGGTCGCGGTGGACGGGCGGCTGATCACCACAGCCGAGGGCGGCCGGCGGCTGGGGAGCGTCAAACCCGGCCAGGACGTGAAGCTCACGCTCCGCCGGGAGGGACGGGAGATCCAGGCGTGGCTCACGGCGCGCCAGAGCTGCGAGCTGCCGAGGCTCGAGGTGACGTCGGGCAATGGCCTCGGCTGGTCCTACACGGTCAGGAGCGATTCGACCTCCTTGTGGACGCGTGGCCCGGCGGCCGGCGACTCGACCTGGACGGGCCCGTTCTTCGGCCGCGACTCGACGGGTCTGGCGTTCGGCGTGTCCACCGGCAACGGGTTCGTGGCCGGGTTCGCGAGCGGCACCGGGTTGTGGTTCGGCGGGAAGCCCCCCGTCGAGTTCGGGGTCGAGCTCACGTGCGACGACTGCGGGTGGCGAAGGACGGGCGGTGGCGTGTCCTTCGTGACGGACGTGTTCCCGGTGGTCGCCTCGATCGAGAAGGGGGGGCCGGCGGACGCGTCGGGGCTCGCGGTGGGCGACCGGTTGTTGACCGTTTCGGGTCTCCCCATCACGTCGGCGGAAGCCGGGCGTGTGCTGGGGAGCCTGGAGCCCGGCGAGGCCGTCACGCTCGAGGTCCGGCGAGGGGACAGGATCGTCGAGATCTCGATCGAGCCGCGGGCCCCCGACGACCGCCGCCAGCGCTGGTGACCCGGGCAGCGGACGCTCCGATCGTGTAGTGTGACCCTTCGTTCCAGGGGTCTTCTGCCGATCGGAGCGCCCGCTGCACGCACCGCACACCAGCTCGCTCGCCGGGACGGCCGCGCCCGCTTCGGTCCCGGCGCATGTACGACCCGCGGTCCTCGTCGCTCTGATCGCCGTCGCGCACGGCACGATCGACGGGTACGTCGGGTTCCTGAACCCCCTGTTGCCGCGCATCATGGCGCGCCTGGGGCTCTCGATCGCGCTCGCGGCGACGCTCGCGATGGCGCTCTCGATCTCGTCCTCCCTGCTGCAGCCGGTGTTCGGCTATCTGGCCGACCGCCACGGGCGGCGGGCATTCCTCGCGGCGGGCCCGGTGGTGGCGGGGATCTTCCTGTCCCTGATCGGCGCGGCACAGTCGATCGTCATACTGCTCGCCGTCCTCACGCTCGGAGGGCTCGGCTCGGCCGCGTTCCACCCGCCGGCCGCCTCGCTCGCGGCGCGGGCAGCCGAGGGACGCGGCAGCGGCGTGCGCCTGTCGGTGTTCTCCTTCGGGGGCGCGACCGGGTACGCGATCGGGCCGCTGGCGGCCGTGGGGCTCGTGGCGTTCGTCGGTATGGATGGGCTGTGGATCGCGCTCCTGCCGGGGGTGCTGCTCGGCGCGATCCTGTGGTGGGCCCTCGGCCGCGGCCCGCGCGATCCCACCCGCCGGCCACCTCCTCCCCCGGGGCAGGTGCTCGGTATGCTGCGTGGCCCCCTGGGCCTCGTGTTCGGCATGTCCGCGCTGGCCGCGTTCGTCCAGCGGACCTTCCTCACCCTGTCGCCGATCATCGTGGCCCGTGCGGGCGCCAGCGAGGCGGCGGGCGCGTTCGTCCTCAGCCTCTATCTGGCGGCCCAGGCGCTGGGCACCCTCGTGGCCGGCGTGCTCACCGACCGGATGGACCGTCGCGTCATCCTCGCCGGCGCCATGCTGCTGGCCGTGCCGGTCCACGTGCTCGCCTTCCTCACGGTCCCGGCGAGCCCGCTCGCGCTCGCCCTCACGATGGCGGCCGGGTTCCTCAACATGCTTGTCCTCCCGCCCGTCGTGGTCATGGCGCAGGAGATCGTGCCCGAGGGCGTCTCGGCGAGCTCCGGCGTGGTGATGGGACTCGCGTGGGCCGTCGGATCGCTCGGGGTTCCCCTGTCGGGCGCGCTCGGCGATTCGATCGGGCCGGCGGCCGCCGCCGCCTGGTCGATGCCCGTCCTCCTGATCGGCGTCGCGCTGGCCTGGCACCCCGCGCTGCGACCATACCGGCGCGTCGGCGGCCCGGCCGCGCTCCGGAGCGCCTGACGTGGGAACGCGCGCGTCTCATCGCCCGATACCGCTCCCGAAGCCCTCGCGCGAGTTCGAGGAGATCGATTGGGACGAGTGGCGACCCGACATCGAAGCGACGCTCCTGTTCGTGGTGCGCGAGGAACGCATCCTCCTCATCCACAAGAAACGGGGGCTCGGGGCCGGGAAGCTCAACGCTGCCGGGGGGAAGATCGATCCCGGCGAGACGCCTCGAGAGGCCGCGGTCCGCGAGTTCGTGGAGGAGCTCGAGGCTCGGCCCCTCGATCCGCGCAAGGTGGGCGAGCTCGCGTTCCAGGTCACGGAGGGTCCCTCGATCCTGATCCACGTGTTCCGCGCCGAGGAGATCGACGGCGAGCCAGTCGAGACGGACGAGGCCGCGCCGCTATGGGTCGGGCTGGGTGAGATTCCCTACGACCGCATGTGGGAAGACGATCGGTACTGGCTGCCCCTCCTGCTCGAGGGTCGGACGTTCCGCGCCCGGACGCTGTTCGATGAGGATCGGCTGCGGGGAATCGAGGTCGTGACGCCGCCCGATTCCCATCGATTCGCGAGCTGAGCGTCGGGACCTCCCCTCCGGGGCGTACGGGCCGGCGCATCGCAGCGCGGCGTAGCGCTCTTTGCCCCCGCACTCCATGCACTCGTCTCGGACACCTTGCCGAACCCCGGGGTCCCGCACACTCTGCCCTCGAACGCAGCACCGGGGGACGATCGTCCCACGCGCTCGTCAACGCGACCCGCGCCGCGAGGGGAGTCATGCGATCTGTCGATCCCGAGCTCGACGACCTGCACCGGGCATGGGCCGACGCCGTTCGTGACGGCGACGTCGAGCGCGCCATCGAGCTCCTCACGCCCGACTACGTGCTCTGGGCCTCGGGCGCGCGCCCGCTGACCGGCCGGGAGGACGTGAGATGGCTGCTCACGGCGGCCTTCGCCGCCTCCCGGGTGGAGCCGGTCTTCGAAGCCGAGGAGCGGCTCGTCTCCGGGGACCTCGCCGTCGAGCGGGGCTGGGACGTGCAGACCGTCCGACCTCGAGGGGGCGGACCGGCTTCGACTCGGCGACAGCGAGTGTTCCTCGTCCTTCGGCGTGGAGAGGATGGTCGGTGGCGGTTCGCGCGCGGGATGTCACAGCCGGGGCCCGATCAGGGGTGATGGATCACGAGCCGGATCCCGCCGCGCTCGTGGACTTCCTGGCCGCCTGCCGGACGGGTGACATCGAAGCCCTGGCGCGTCTTCTCATCCGCGACCCGGGTCTCGCCCGGGCGCGCGGCGAGGCCGGAGCCACCGGGCTCCATTTGGCGGTCGCCCACGCGGACGCGGTGCGGCTCCTGCTCGATGCGGGCGCGGACCCCGACGCCCGCGATGTCGGCGACCACGCGCTCCCCCTCCACTTCGCCGCCGGAGGCGGGTACCTCGAATCGGTCCGGGCCTTGCTCGACGCGGGCTCCGACGTGCACGGCGTCGGGGACCTCCATCGGCTCGAGGCCATCGGTTGGGCCACCGTGTTCCGGGAGCCGTACCACGAAGTCGTGGACCTGCTGGTCGAACGCGGGGCGCGTCACCACGTGTTCTCGGCGATCGCGCTCGGGGACGTCGAGGTGCTCGAGCGCGTGGTTCGGGACGATCCCGATGCGCTCGCCCGCCGTCTGTCTCCGTTCGAGCAGGAGCAGACGGCGCTCCACTACGTGGTCGCGCCGCCGGACGGACTCGTGGGCGGGACGTTCCGCACGGGTGACCACTACGGGACGCTCGAGCGGCTGATCGAGTTGGGCGCCGACCTCGAAGCTCGGGACGCGAAGGGGCGCACCCCGCTCGAGATATCCATGCTGCGGGCCGACGCACAGGCCATGCGCCTGCTGCACGCCGCCGGGGCGCGGATCCCCGAGCCGCCGGAGGCGACCGCGCCGACCGCGCTCGATGCGCCGGCCGCTTCCATCGGTGGAATCCGGCCCATGCTGGCGGTACCCGACCTGGAGGCGACGATGGCCTGGTATGTGGCGGCCGGCTTCGAGCTCGCCGGCAGCCACGGCGAGGAAGGCCGGCTGGACTGGGCATCGGTCGTCCTCGGCGGCGCCGAGATCATGCTCGTCCCCTCGAGGGAACCGCCCGAGGGCATCAGCCTGTGGATCGACACGGACCGGCTCGACGACCTGTACGCCGCCTTCAGGCACCGCCAGATGTCGCGTGCCCGGGCCATGCTGGTGGGTGAGGCCACCGACGGCCCGGAGATCCCGTTCGTCCAGGACCTGTACACGGCGTTCTACGGCCTGCGGGAGTTCGGCATCCGGGATCCCAACGGGATCACGCTGTCGTTCACCCAACCCGTCCCGTAGCCACCACGCCTCGAGCTCGGGCCGGCGTTGCTCCCCGGTCCGCGCGCGTGGAACATTGCCTCCGCGAACCCACTCACGTCACGGAGAACGACGTCCATGTCCATCGTACTGCTTCGTTCACGCACGCCCGGCGCCTCCCCCCGTCGATCATCGAGCACCTCTCCGGCCCGGCTCGCGCTCACCTTGTCGGGGGGGATCGGCCTCTCCCTCCTGACGGCCCCGGTCGCCCCGCTCGCGGCTCAGGCGGCGAATCGGCTGCTCGGCTTCACCCCCGCGGCCTCGGAACGTCAGCTGGATGCCGAGCGGAGGCTCGACGCGATGGTGGACCCGGCCAACCTGGAAACCTGGATGGCGCGCATGACGCGCCGGCCGTTCTTCGTCGGCTCGCCGGGGGACCGCGACAACGCGGAGTGGGTGGCCGATCGGTTCCGGTCGTGGGGATACGAGGTCGAGATCGAGGAGTACCAGGTCCTGTTCCCGACGCCGCGCGTGCGCGAGGTCGACATGACCGCCCCGACGAGCTTCCATCTGAAGCTCGAGGAGCCCGTGCTCGAGGAGGACGCGACCTCGGGGGTCGAGGGCCGGCTCCCGACGTACAACGCCTATTCGGCGGACGGCGACGTCACCGGCGAGCTCGTGTACGTGAACCAGGGGATCCCGGAGG